>CXWL01120944.1_pt1 | contig 18901 bp, 24 predicted proteins | sample 590931 | NCBI WGS metagenome assembly CXWL01 (sample SAMEA3498368, study PRJEB10139) | groundwater metagenome | biome: water well; material: biofilm material | place: Germany | collected 2015-04-27 | reverse complement strand
GTCGGCCAGCACCTTGAGCGAGTTGTTGGTGAGGTCGCTGGTGTCGGTCACCCGCGCCGCCGCGCAGACCAGATTCTGCAGCAGGTCAATGTCATAGTTGGAATGCACGTGCTGCAATACCGCCGAGATGCGCTCCAGTCCCATGCCGGTGTCCACCGAGGGCTTGGGCAGCGGGTGCATTACGCCATGCTCGTCGCGGTTGAACTGCATGAACACGTTGTTCCAGATTTCGATGTAGCGGTCGCCATCCTGCTCGGGCGAGCCGGGCGGGCCGCCCCAGATATCCGCGCCGTGATCGTAAAAAATTTCCGTGCATGGCCCGCACGGGCCGGTGTCGCCCATCATCCAGAAATTGTCCGAAGCGTGGCGCGTGCCCTTGTTGTCGCCGATGCGGATCACCCGCTCAGGCGGCACACCGATCTCTTTCGCCCAGATGTCGTAAGCCTCGTCGTCCTCGGCATACACCGTCACCCACAATTTTTCACCGGGCAGTTGGTAAACTTCAGTCAGCAACTCCCAGGCATATTTGATCGCGTCGCGCTTGAAGTAATCGCCGAAGCTGAAATTGCCCAGCATCTCGAAGAAGGTGTGATGCCGCGCGGTATAGCCGACGTTTTCCAGGTCATTGTGCTTGCCGCCGGCGCGCACGCACTTCTGGCTGGATGCGGCACGGGTGTAGGGGCGCTTGTCGAAGCCGAGGAACACGTCCTTGAACTGGTTCATCCCGGCATTGGTGAAGAGCAGCGTCGGGTCGTCGTGCGGCACCAGCGAGCTGGACGGCACGACCGTGTGCCCCTTGGAGGCGAAGAAATCGAGAAACTTCTGGCGGATTTCGCTGCTGTTCATTTTATCTCCCTAAAACGTGCATATTTCCCGATTGGCGCACGGAGCGCATCCTGCTTTGTGCAGGACGAATAATACCATTTGACGCCATTTCTGCGCCGCACGAATTGACCCATGGTAGCGGGGTTTGCGTTGCCGGCGCATGTTGGTTTTGAAGAGGCTCCCTGTACATGTTTGAAATGGTTATGTTAGGCTTTGTCGTGATATAACAATATTGACCCACAGGAGGAAAAAGTGAAGGTGTTAAGAATTATCTTGGCGGCATTGGCATTCATCTCGCTTCAGGCTTACGCCAAAGATGTGCGCAAACCGGTTGTAAAAGAAAACGATGGCGCCAGCATGGTGGCCGGCAAGGTCTTCAAGGATTGCGCCGATTGCGCCGAGATGGTGGTGATCCCGGCAGGGAGTTTCGACATGGGATCAAACAACGATACCAGCGAAAAACCCGTGCATCGCGTAACCATCAGCCGCGCCTTTGCGATAGGCAAGACAGAAGTCACGCAAGGCCAGTGGAAAGCGGTCATGGGCAACAACCCCAGCAAATTTACCAGTTGTGGCGACAATTGCCCGGTGGAGCAAGTAAGCTGGGACGATGCCCAGGCATTCNNCCTGCCGCGCGGGCGGGCAGCAGGAATATTGCGGCAGCGACAACCTGGATAGCATAGGCTGGTATGGCGCATTGGCGAAACCGGCAGGCAATAGCGGCAAGACAACCAACCCGGTAGCAACCAAGCAGGCCAATGCCTGGGGCTTGCACGACATGAGCGGCAACGTGTGGGAATGGGTGGAGGACAGCTATCATGACAGCTACAACGGCGCCCCGGCAGATGGCGGCGCGCGGCAAGGAGATGGCGCGTTGCGCGTGCCCCGCGGCGGCGGCTGGAGTTATTCCCAGCGCGCGGCCAAACGCGGCGGGAGCGAACCCTCATTCCGTTTCAGCACCATCGGCTTTCGCCTCGCGAGGACGCTGCCGTAAAAACGGCAGATCAGGTTTTACCCTCGCTTATTTCAAAGACAGGATATATTTGGCCAGTATCCTGCGATTTGCTTCGCTGAGTAAATCTTCCGAGTAGGCTGGCATTTCTTTTTCGATCCATGCACCGCCGCCGCCGTTGGCGATCTTGTTCATCAGGTGGGCTTCGGCATCCGGGTTGTTTCTGTATCGCTCGGATACAGACTCCCATGCCGGGCCAAGCAAATTCTTGCCGGTTTTGTGGCACATAAAGCAACCGGTTTTGTCCGCCAATTGCCATTCGTCAGCTTTGGCGGCATGTTCCTTTGGCACTTCCGGCTGGCAGCCGCACAGCGCAACCGACAATGATGCCAGCAAGATATTTCGTGTACGCATGATTCTCCTTGTTTGGGGTTGTGGTATTGAGGGGGTGTTAGCCGCCTCTTTAGGGAGCCTCTATAAATTCAAAATCCTAAACGAGACAAGGCGCGAGTAAAAAATTGCGCCGACGCATATGTCTGATATGTTAGGAGTAATTTTTTATGAGCAGCGCAGTATCGTGACGGAGTTTGGATTTATAGAGGTTCCCTTTATACAACTCGGAAAGTATAGCAGGAAGAAAAAATCGTTGCGATTGAGAGCACGTTCAAACCGCCTCCCGATGTTGCGGGATCGCATCTCCAATGGTCTGAAATCAATGGATGCGCTGGCCCGCCCGACCCCCGGTCAGACAAGCGGCAGGTCTGCGGTGCCCGCACCTATTGCGGCAATTTCATGCACTGCCTTCACGAACTCCGTATGCTCGTGCAGTTGCACCAGCGATTCGGGGTGGGGGCGTCCGCGCATCTGTGACAGCCGCGCTTTGCTGGCTGCCGGTATTTCCCACTTCAGCCCGGCCAGCAGCTCGTCCGCCAAAGCCGGCTTGTTGCACACCAGCACCATGTCGCAACCCGCGTGCAGCGCGGCTTCCGCGCGTTGCACGATTCCGCCGGCGACCGTGGCGCCTTCCATGCCGAGGTCGTCGCTGAAAATACAGCCCTCGAAGCCCAGTTCGCCGCGCAAAATATTTTTCAGCCAGATGCTGGAAAAACCAGCCGGGTGCTTGTCCACGCGGGGGTAAATCACGTGCGCGGGCATCACTCCGGTCAGGCCGAAATTCACCATCTGCCGGAAGGGGATCAGGTCGCACAGCTCGATNNGTGCATGCCGCTTTGCCTCAAGCCCTGCAACAGGCTGTGCGCCAGCTCGGCGATGGCCTGCGGCTCGGAGTGGAAGGCGCGGTTGCCGATCACGGAGCTTGAGCCGTAATCCACGTCGAGCACCGGGGTGAAACTGAAATCCACGCCGCAGGCGCGCAATTCTGCGGCCAGCACATAGCCCGCCTGATGTGCCAGGTGCCTGGCGCGCTTTGGATGCTCATCCCAGATCTTGCCCAGCTCGCGCATCGCCGGAATGAGCGTGAAGCCATCGCGGAAACGCTGCACGCGCCCGCCTTCATGATCCACCGCGATCAGCGGCGGCGGGCTGCGCAGAGCCCGGATGCTGGCAGTGAGCCCGGCAAGCTGGCGCGGCGACGCATAATTGCGCGCAAACAGGATCACGCCGCCCACCAGCGGGTGGCGCAAGCGCGCCTCATCCTCCGCCGTAAGCGCCGTTCCTGCCACATCCAGCATCACCGGGCCGAGACCCATGCTACCTCCTTGCCTGGTTATTAACTGCCGATCTCAACAACATAGCTGCGTGTTCATATTTGAAGTGCCCTTATGGCATCTTGGTGTGGCGCATCTCCATGCCATGCCTGAGCGGCAGACGCACAATTTCTGTCACCATGTAAGCGGCGATGCCTCCGGTAAGGCCGGGCACGATGTATTTTTGTCGGGCTTGTTTCATAATGCCGTGCATCTTACAAGAAAGTGGGGTTGTTATGGCAATCACGGACTGGCCCGAAGGTGAGCGCCCGCGCGAGAAATTACTCCGGCGCGGCGCATCTTCGCTCTCCGACGCCGAGTTGCTGGCGATCTTCCTGCGCACCGGCGTGACGGGGAAAAGCGCGGTGGACCTGGCGCGCGATCTGCTCACACGTTTCGGCAGCCTCACGCAACTGTTCGCCGCCAGCGAGCAAGATTTCTGCGACATCCACGGCATGGGGCAGGCCAAGTATGTGCAGTTGCAGGCGGTGCTGGAAATGTCGCGGCGCGCCTTGAACGAGGAAATGAAATCAGGCGATGCGCTGAATTCGCCGGATGCGGTGCGCAATTACCTGCAGTTACTGCTGCGCGGGCGGGCGCAAGAAGTGTTCGCGGTCATCTTTCTCGACGCGCAACACCGTGTGATCGCCTCGGAAGAGTTATTTCATGGCACACTCACGCAAACCAGCGTGTACCCGCGCGAAGTGGTGAAGCGCGTCCTGCATCACAATGCGGCGGCGGTGATATTCGCGCATAACCACCCCTCCGGCGTGGCCGAGCCGAGCCAGTCCGACCAGCATCTCACCACGGCGCTCAAACAGGCATTGGGGCTGGTGGATGTGCGCGTGCTGGATCATTTCATCGTGGCGGGGACGGGCTGCCTGTCGTTTGCAGAGCGGGGAATGTTGTAGCAGCCATTAACTTATCGGGTATTGTGCCGATAGCATCTTGAAATGTTATAGCCTGAAAATTCAGGAAAGGGACTCCGATGGATACAGCCGCCCTGTTGCAACCCAGAATTCAGGACACGGAATCACTGCAAGATTTTGTAGATACGCTGTCTGACCATATCCCCAATATCGAGCGCGACATTGCCCGCCTCAAGCTGGCTCCCGGTAATGCTGCGCTTATCGCCGACCTGTTTCGCGCCATGCACAGCATCAAGGGCGATGCCGCCCTGTGCAAGATTGACTTGGGGGTAATGATTGCCCATCCCATCGAGACGCTGCTGGGGCGGGTGCGTAACGGCGAAATCGGTTTTTCCGGCCTGACCGCCGAGGCGGTGCTGTTGGCCATGGATCGGCTCGAACTCGCCACGGAAGCGCTTGCCGGCAACCGTGCGATCAATCACCTGAGGCTGGTTGAGTTAGTCGGTGGGCTCGAAGATATGTCCGGAGCCTCGACCGATACGCTTGACGAACAAGCCGCGCGCCTGATTGAAGCAGTGACGGGCTTCCGTTCGGTCGCCGATACACGCAGCTCGGAGAAGGTGGCCGTTGACCTGGGTTTTTTCCACTCGCTGGCGCTACAGTATGAGGCGCGCTCCCCGTTATTCAAGGGGCGTAGCGAGCGGCAATTGCACATGGCTCTGGAAACCAACGAGATTGCGGGCAAGCCGATCAATCCCGCGCAGCTTGAAGCAGCCGTCTACATGCATGACGTTGGCATGCTGTTTCTGCCGGAAGCATTATGGCTCAATGTCGGCAAACTTTCTGATGACGACAGGCGGCTGCTGCAAAAACACCCCGGCCTCGGCGCCGGCCTGCTGGAACGCATGAATGGCTGGCAGACGGCGGCCGAGATAGTGCTGCAACATCACGAAATGCCGGATGGCGGCGGTTATCCGCAAGGTTTGAAGGATGAGCAGATAACGCCCGGAGCGAAGATCATGGCGATCATTGATACTTTCGAAGCCGTTACGCTGAAGCACAGCCAGCGCGGAGGCACCCGATCCCTGGTGCGTGCCGTTGCCGAAATCAACGCCGGCGACAACCAGTTTGCGCCGGAGTGGATTGCTTGCTTCAATACTGTCGTCCGGCGCATGGCCGAGGGCCGATAGTGTAGTGTTTCGCTCTTGGCGGTACTTGTGTGCGAACCCTTGCAGGTCGGGTTGAAACCCGACCTGCACGCAGCGCTGGCCGTTGGCATAAGTTCCAAACAGCGCGCAACACTACAATAGCATGGGCCGGAGGGTACCATCGCGGGGCGGAAGAGTATTTTTATGCGCGGCGCGCATTGCCGGTTGAACATTCCTTATGTTCTAGTGTAGAATCGCGCCTCTTTTGAATACAGGTTGGAGTAATTGCTATGGCACGTGTCTGTCAAGTAACAGGAAAACGCCCGATGGTGGGAAACAATGTATCCCACGCCAATAACAGAACCAAGCGCCGGTTCCTGCCGAATCTGCAGCGCCGCCGTTTGTGGGTGGAGAGCGAGAATCGCTTTGTGACATTGCGCCTGACCAACGCCGGCTTGCGCACCATTGACAAGAATGGCATTGATGCAGTGTTATTTGAAATGCGCGCCCGTGGCGAGCAGTCCTAAGGAGATCGTTCATGGCAAAAGGCGCACGCGAAAAAATCAAGCTGGAGTCCAGTGCAGGCACCGGGCATTTTTACACTACGAACAAGAACAAACGCACCACTCCGGAAAAACTGGAAATGAAGAAGTTTGACCCGGTTGCCCGCAAGCATGTGACGTACAAGGAAACCAAGCTTAAATAGACTTTCCATCTCGAATCAACCGCATCAAAAAGCCCGCATCGCGGGCTTTTTTCTGGGCGTACCAGGCATGGAACAGCAATTCCCGCTACCGTTCAATCCGATTTTCCTGCCTATTGTCTGTTGCGACCCGCCTTTTATTCCGACAACCCGCAACTGGACGAGCGGGCTTTCAGTAGTGCCAATATTTCTGGTGAAATGGCGGCCTGCCTCAAGGAAGCGGGCACCCGGTAAACTTGCGGGCGCTGCCGGAAATTTCGAACAACACAGCAGCTTGAAATGGCGGATACCCGCAAGCTCATTAATTGAGATGCCATTTAATTGGCTGCTGGCATAGTGCGGTGTAGTGGCGAAAAGCGGTTGTTGTATAATCGCCCGTGCATAGAATCATTGCTCGCCCGGTGCTACCGGGCATTTTTTCAAGATGCGAGAGGAGAGGTTTCATGCGTATAGGCATTCCTGCGGAAACGCGAACAGGTGAAACCCGTGTGGCAGCAACGCCTGAAACAGTGAAAAAAATGCTGGTGTCTGGTCACGCGGTGGTGGTGCAGGCGGGCGCGGGCGCGGGTGCGAGCATTCCCGATGCGGAATATCAGGCGGCAGGGGCGACACTGGTCAGCGCGGCGGAGTTGTATGCGCAAGCCGAGATTGTGTTGAAAGTAAAAGCACCGACTGAAACCGAACTGGCGCAATTGTCGGCCAGGAGTGTGTTGGTCGGATTGCTGTCGCCCCATCAGGCGGATCTGGTTGCGTCCTACGCCAGGCAGGGCATCACCGCTTTCGCCATGGAAAAGCTGCCGCGCACCTCGCGCGCGCAGGCGATGGACGTGCTGTCTTCGCAAGCCAATATCGCCGGTTACAAGGCGGTGATGGTGGGCGCCAACCTGTATAAACGTTTCATGCCGATGCTGATGACCGCCGCAGGCACGGTGAAGGCCGCGCGCGTGGTGGTGCTGGGCGTAGGTGTGGCGGGCTTGCAGGCCATCGCCACGGCCAAACGCCTGGGGGCGGTGATCGAAGCGACCGACGTGCGGCCCGCCGTGAAGGAGCAGGTGGAGTCGCTGGGGGCGAAGTTTATTGACGTGCCTTGCGAAACGGATGAAGAGCGCGAATGCGCGCAAGGCGTGGGCGGCTATGCGCGACCGATGCCGGCGAGCTGGCTGGAGCGGCAGAAGGCGGAAGTCGCCAAGCGCGTGGCGCTGGCCGATATCGTCATCACCACCGCGCTCATTCCGGGCAGGCCCGCGCCGGTGCTGGTGACGGAAGACATGGTCAAGGCGATGAAGCCGGGTTCGATAATCGTGGACATGGCGGTCGAGGCGGGCGGCAATTGCCCGTTGTCCGAGATGGGTAAAACGGTGGTCAAGCATGGCGTCACTCTGGTGGGCGATCCCAATCTGGCATCGTCGGTAGCCACGGATGCCAGCGCCCTGTACGCACGCAACCTGCTCAATTTTCTGAATTTGCTGTGCGACCCCAAGACCGGCGCGATGAACATTAACCGCGAGGATGACATCATCGCGGGCACGCTGATTGCGATTGATGGTGCGGTGGCCGGAAAGACGTGAAATGTGGAAAGTGAAACGTGAAATGGAAAAAACCGGTTCTACGTTTCACGTTTCACCTTTCACTGAATTTACCAAGGAGTAATTTTATGAGCGGAGTTGATCCTTTTGTTCTTAATCTCACCGTGTTCGTGCTGGCCATATTCGTCGGCTACCACGTGGTATGGAATGTCACCCCGGCCTTGCACACGCCGCTGATGGCGGTGACCAATGCCATTTCCGGCATCATCATCGTCGGCGCGATGCTTGCTGCCGCACCGAAAGAAATGGATGCGGGCACAGTGATGGGTTTGGTGGCGGTGACTCTGGCAGCGATCAACGTATTCGGCGGTTTTCTGGTGACTCAGCGCATGCTGGATATGTTCAAGAAGAAAGGTAAGTAAGCATGTCTGCCAATTATGTAGCACTCGCCTATCTCGGCGCTGCCATCCTGTTCATTCTCGCCCTCAAGGGTTTGAGTTCGCCGGTCTCGGCACGCCGTGGCAACATGTTGGGCATGCTCGGCATGGCCATTGCCGTGCTGACCACATTGACGGTAACCCACAACATTACGGCCATCCTGCTCGCCATAGCCATTGGCGGCAACATCGGCTGGTTTGTCGCACGCCGCATACAGATGACGGCGATGCCGGAGCTGGTCGCGGCGATGCACTCGCTGGTCGGCCTGGCAGCAGTGCTGATCGCGATGTCCGCATTCAACAACCCCGTCGCTTATGGCATCGCCAAGGCGGGCGAGGCGCTGCATGCGTCGAACCGTATCGAGCTATTCATCGGCACCTTCATCGGTGCGATCACTTTCACCGGTTCCATCATCGCGTTCGGCAAATTGTCCGGCAAGCTGGGCAGCAAGCCGTTGCGCTTCGCGGGGCAGCACTGGTTGAATCTGGTGCTGGGCGTAACGATGATCGTGTTCGGCGTGATTTTCTACTTCGTGCCAAACTGGACCCCATTCTTGGTCATGACCGCCATTGCACTGGTGTTGGGTGTGCTGCTGATCCTGCCGATCGGCGGTGCGGATATGCCGGTGGTGGTATCCATGCTGAACTCCTATTCCGGTTGGGCGGCAGCCGGTATCGGCTTCACGCTGAACAACAACATGCTGATCATCGCCGGCTCGCTGGTCGGCAGCTCCGGCGCGATTTTGTCCTACATCATGTGCAAGGCGATGAACCGGGCTTTTCTTAACGTGATCCTCGGCGGTTTCGGTGGCGAGGTTGCTGCGGCAGATCAAGGCGGCGGGGTGCAAAAGACCTATCGCAGCGGCAGCGCGGACGATGCCGCGTTCCTGATGGGCAACGCCGACTCGGTCATCATCGTGCCGGGGTATGGCCTCGCTGTGGCGCGCGCGCAGCACGCCATCAACGAGATGTCCAAACTGCTCACCGAAAAGGGCGTGAAAGTACGTTACGCGATCCACCCGGTGGCGGGGCGCATGCCGGGGCACATGAACGTGCTGTTGGCTGAAGCGGAAGTGCCTTACGACCAGGTGGTCGAGATGGATGAGATCAACAACGAGTTCGCAGATACCGACGTAGTGCTGGTGATCGGCGCGAACGACGTGGTGAATCCCGCCGCAAAAAACGACAAATCCAGCCCGATCTATGGCATGCCCATCCTTGAAGCCCACAAGGCGCGCACCGTGCTGGTGGTAAAGCGTTCGATGGCAACCGGTTATGCCGGCCTGGATAACGATTTGTTCTACCTCGACAAGACCATGATGGTGTTCGGCGATGCCAAGAAGGTGGTCGAAGACGTGATCAAGTCCCTGCCTCATTAGCGGTGGCTTGACGGTTTACCCGCCAGGCTGCTGGCGCGTTGACCTGGGGACGCCAGTTCAACCTGCGCATCATCGCGGAAAGAGGGTTGAGGCGCGCGAGCAACTCGACTTTCTGCACCTCCGTGGATGCGACGAAATTCAGGGCTACTACTTCAGCCGCCCGCTGCCTGCGGGCGAATTTGCGAAGCTCATCAAGGGTGGACAGGCGTTGCGCTGAGGTGAAACTCGCGCAGATGATCGCGACCCCGCCAAACCGACTTGCGATTGCCATAACAACCTTACTTTCTTGTAAGATGCGCAACATTATGGAACAAGAACCTGCCAAGCGGATACTGCTCGGCCTTACAGGTGGCATCGCCGCTTACAAGGCGGCAGAACTGGCGCGCCTGTTGGTAAAGCGGGGCGTGGAGGTGCGGGCGGCGATGACCGGGGCGGCGTGCCATTTCATCGCACCCGCCACGATGCGGGCGCTCACCGGCAGTCCGGTATTGGTCAATCAGTGGGATGCCACCGCAAACGGCATGGCGCACATTGATGCCAGCCGCGCCGCCGATGCCATCGTGATCGCCCCGGCCACGGCAGATTTCATCGCCAAGCTGGCGCATGGCCTGGCCGATGACCTGCTCTCCACGCTGTGCCTGGCACGCGATTGCCCGCTGATCGTGGCTCCGGCGATGAACCGGCAGATGTGGGCGAATGCGGCCACGCAGCGCAACATCGCACAACTGGAACGGGATGGCGTGACCATCCTTGGGCCTTGCAGCGGAGTGCAGGCATGCGGCGAGGAGGGGATGGGGCGGATGCTGGAGGCGGAGGAGTTGGCGCGCGATATCCTCGCTTTCTTCCAGCCTGAATTATTGTCCGGCGTGAAGATGCTGCTGACTGCCGGACCGACCTATGAAGCGATAGACGCGGTGCGCGGCATCACCAACCGCAGTTCCGGCAAGATGGGCTATGCCGTGGCGCAAGCCGCGCTGGATTTGGGTGCGGAGGTGACGCTGGTCTCCGGCCCAACGGCGTTACCCAGGCCCAGGGGCGCGCGCGTGGTGGAGGTTACCAGCGCCGCCGAGATGTTTGCGGCAGTGCAGCAGTATGTGGCGGGCGCAGATATTTTTGTCGGTGTGGCGGCAGTGGCGGATTACCGCGCGGCACAACCAAGCGAACAGAAAATCAAGAAGAGCGCGGACAAGCTGACGCTGGAACTGCTGCCCAACCCGGACATTCTGACCTACGTAGCGAACCTGCCCAAGCCGCCGTTCTGCGTGGGTTTCGCGGCGGAGAGCGAAAATTTGCGCGAGCATGCCAAAGCCAAACGCCAGGCGAAAAATATTCCGCTGCTGGCCGCCAACCTGGCACAACAGGCTATCGGCGCGGACGAAAACGAATTGATTTTATTTGACGATGCGGGCGAGCATGTGCTGCCGCGAGCGGACAAGCTCACACTGGCCCGTGCCTTGATGCGGCACATTGTCAGGCTGAGACAGATATAAAACCCCAGAGACCGTCATACCCGCGAAAGCGGGTATCCAGTGGGTTTGAACAAAAGGCATTTTGAACAACTGGATTCCCGCTTTCGCGGGAATGACAAAAATGAGGGGGAAAGTGCTGATGAAAAAAAATGTAGATGTGAAAATTCTCGACCCGCGCCTGCACGACAATCCGCCCGCTTACGCCACACCGGGCTCGGCCGGAATAGATTTGCGCGCCTGCATAGACAACAGCATGGTCATCCAGCCCGGCCAGTGCGAGCTGATTCCGAGCGGTATCGCCATCCATCTGGCCGACTCGCATTGCGCCGCGATGATCCTGCCGCGCTCCGGCCTGGGCCACAAGCACGGCATCGTTCTGGGCAACCTGGTCGGGCTGATAGATTCGGACTACCAGGGGCAGATTTTTGTTTCGATCTGGAACCGCGGCCATCATCCGTTCACGCTGATGCCGCTGGAACGCATGGCGCAACTGGTGATCGTGCCGGTGCTGCAAATGCACCTCAACATCGTCGAGAGTTTCCCCGTGAGCCAGCGCGGCAGCGGAGGGTTCGGCAGCACCGGCAAACACTAAGAATCATCGGATTAACGCGAATCGCACAATAATTATTGACCACGCCGTACGCACGTTCACAGCCTAAAGCTTCTGGCGGAACATGTGCCACATGGTTATAATGTGTGACACACATTGCCGCAGGAGGCCAGGACAATGAAAGCACTGACCGTTCGTGAGATGCGCCAAGGTTATCAGGCATTACAAAAAGCCCTCGAAGAAGAAGGTGAGGTTGTGTTGACCCATCATGGCAAACCGTTCGCGCGTGTCATGCCGTTGGAAGGAAAACGCACCATTCCTTCCAACGCCGCATTTCGCGCAACTTTACCGCCACAAAAAATACCTAGCGAAGTTTTGCTGGAAGAAGACCGGAATGCCCATTGATGCTTTATCTGGACACCAGCGCGCTCGCCAAGTGGTACTTGCCGGAGAATTTTTCCGCCGAGGTGGACGCGCTCATAAGCAAGCAGGGTGGGTGTATCACCGCCAGGCTCTCTCTGCTTGAGCTGCGTTGCCTGTTGTCGCGCAAACGGCGCAACAAAGATATCAGTAAATCCGAAGAGGAACGCGTATATCAAAAGTTCCTTGAACAAATCGCTCTCGGCTATTTCGGGATTGTGCCGGTATCGGACGATTGCTACAGCGGCGCGGTTGGTTTGCTCGAACGTGTGCAACCACTGGCATTGCGCACCCTGGATGCGCTGCATCTGCAAACCGCGCTGTCAGCCGATGCAAAACAATTCGCCACTGCCGATAAAACACAAGCTCATGCCGCAGCCAAGCTTGGCATGAAAGTTCATCAGTTTTTTGCATAAACCAACCGGATTATCATGTCAACCGAACCTATCATCCCCCAGCAAGGCGCTAATGCAATTCCGGCGAATGCTCATGCCGGCGAAGCCGAGGTCAAGTTACAAAGTGACGGCCAGGGGCAAAACCAGATCATTGCCGAGCGCCGCGCCAAGCTTGCCGCGCTGCGCAACGAAGGGGTGGCGTTCCCGAATGATTTCGAGCGCAAGAACCTGTCTGCCGACCTGCACGGCGCTTATGGCGACATGGGCCACGACGAACTGGAGCAGGCGCATGTCGGCGTGGCCGTGGCCGGGCGCATGATGCTGAAGCGCGTCATGGGCAAAGCCAGCTTTGCCACGGTGCAGGACATGGGCGGGCGCATCCAGCTTTTCATCAGCAACAACGATACCGGCGAGGCCGCGCACAATGCTTTCAAGCATTATGACCTCGGCGACATCCTCGGCGCTTCCGGTGTGCTGTTCAAGACCAAGACCGGCGAGCTTTCCGTGCGGGTTACCGGCCTGCGCCTGCTGGTCAAGGCATTGCACCCGCTGCCGGAAAAATTTCATGGCCTCACCGACCAGGAACAGAAATACCGCCAGCGCTATGTGGACCTGATTACCAACGAAGAAACGCGCAGGGTGTTTACCATCCGTTCCCAGGTGATCCAGGCGATCCGCGAGTTTTTCATGCGCCACAATTATCTGGAAGTAGAAACGCCGATGATGCACACTATCCCCGGCGGCGCCTCGGCCAAACCGTTCACCACGCACCACAACGCGCTGGACATGCAGCTTTACCTGCGCATCGCGCCGGAGCTGTATCTGAAGCGCCTGGTGGTGGGCGGCTTCGAGAAGGTGTTCGAGATCAACCGCAACTTCCGCAACGAAGGGCTTTCCACGCGGCACAACCCGGAATTCACCATGATCGAATTCTATGAGGCTTACCGCGATTACCGCTACCTGATGGACTTCACCGAGAATTTGTTCCGCGAAGTGGCGCGCAAGGTGCTGGGCTCCACGCTGATTAGCTACCAGGGGCGCGAATTCGATCTGGACAAGCCGTTCCACCGGCTGACCATCACGCAGGCCATCCGGAAATACCATCCGCAGTTCACCGATGCGCAACTGGATGACCGCGATTTCCTGGTCAACGAACTGGAAGACCTCAAGGCAAAATACAAACCCGCCGATGGCGTCGGCGGTTTGCAGTTGTCGCTGTTCGAGGAATTGGCCGAGCATCAATTATTCGAGCCGACCTTCATCATTGATTATCCTGCCGAAGCCTCGCCCCTGGCGCGGCGCAGCGATGCCCTCCCGGAAATCACCGAACGCTTCGAACTGTTCATGGCCGGGCGCGAGATCGCCAACGGATTCTCCGAACTGAACGACCCGGAAGACCAGGAGGCGCGCTTCGATGCACAGGTCGCGGCCAAGGATGCGGGCGACGAGGAGGCCATGTTCAAGGATGATGACTATATCCGCGCGCTGGAATACGGCCTGCCGCCCACCGCCGGTGAAGGCATCGGCATAGACCGGCTGGTGATGCTGCTCACCGACAGCCCCAGCATCCGCGACGTGATTCTCTTTCCGCACATGCGGCCGGAAGCCTGATGCTCGATAGCAACTCTCAAGCCCTGCTGTTACAGCTCTATCCCATGCTGCGGAAGCTGTCCGCTTCGCAGCTTGAAGATTTGCTGCCCAATGCAGCATTCATGCGCCTGCCCGCAGGCACGGTGGTGTTCGACGAGAACCAGCCGTGCCAGGGCTTCCCGCTGCTGCTATCCGGCAGCATCCGCGTTGTCAAGGCAGCGGCCAATGGGCGCGAATTGCAGCTCTATCGTGTTGCCCCCGGCGAGAGCTGCATTCTCACCAGCAGTTGCCTGCTGGGCCATGCCAGCTACCACGCGCGAGGCGTGGTGGAGCAGGATGTCGAGATGGTCGTGTTTCCGCCTTTCCTGTTCAAGACGCTGCTCTCCATACACGAACCGTTCCGCGATTACATCTTCAGCCTGTTTTCGGAGCGCCTCACCGACCTGATGCAACTGGTTTCCGCTGTCGCCTTCCAGAAACTGGATCAGCGTCTCGCCGCCCTGCTCGTTGCCAGGCCTAACCCCATTCACATCACGCATCAGGCGCTGGCCGACGAACTCGGCAGCGTGCGCGAGATCGTCAGCCGCCTGCTGAAGAATTTTGCCGAGCAGGGGTGGGTGAAGCTGGGACGCGAGCAAATCGAAATTGTTAACGCCCCGGCGATAAAAAAGTTTTCCGAGCTTTAGGGGGCCTCTATAAATCCAAAATCCTAAGCGAGGCAAGGCGCGAAAGAAATTTTAGTGCGCAGCATATGTTTGATATGTAAGCGTTAAAATTTCTTGAGCAACGCAGCATCGCGACGGGGTTTGGATTTATAGAGGTCCCCTTTAGTTGCTTATTATGACCTTCCTCTTTGGCAAGTTCTGAGCAGATTTTGTCATGTGGTGAGAGTGCAAGCCCGGATGAAATGCAATGGAATCCGGGGAAATCTTTGGTACGCCCACAGATCCCCGGATTCCGCTTCGCTTCATCCGGGCTACAAGTTTTCCCATTTTTGGTTCCGGCTCGCCTGGCTTATGAATATCCGTGACTTTTCTCACAGACGATCTCCCCGTAGCTCCCTATCCTGCGTACCGCTGATTATTTCTGTGGAGTAGATGAATCGTGAAATCACATAAAGTCGCATCAATAGCTATTATTCTTTGGGTTGTTACCGTTGCTGTTTTCGCGTGGTTTTTTATTCGCGGCAACACTGCACCAGGAACCGATAACAGGACTGCCGTCGTACTGGGTGCAAGCGAGCGCAACCTGGTCCTGTCCGAGATGCGCGGCCTGCTCTCCGGAGTCCATGGAATTCTGGACGGGATCAACCGCGGCGACATGAAGCAGGTCGCCAGCGCCGCTCACGCGGTGGGCATGTCTTCTGCGGCAGACGTCAACCCGGCGCTGATGGCCAAACTGCCTATGCCATTTAAACAGCTCGGGATGAGCACGCATCGCGATATGGATGAACTCAGCAAAGCTGCCGAAAACGGAAAGCCTGCGCCCGAGTTGCTGAATATGCTTTCCGGCGCGCTGTCAAAATGTGTCGGCTGCCATGCCGCCTGGCAACTCAAGGCAGAGAACTGAGATTTCAGAAACACGGGGAGCTCCAATTTCTGTGACTTTTCTCACAGACAACGACCCCTGATTTCCCTATCCTGCGGTCACCTTTAATGAACTATATGGAGAAGATCATGAAATCAAACGTGGGTGGTATGGATCGCATTTTACGCATAACAGCCGGGCTGGTTTTGGTTGGGCTGACATTGGCGGGGCAAATTGGTGTGTGGGGCTGGATCGGCATAATGCCCTTGCTGACCGGCATATTCGGGTTCTGCCCCCCTTATGCGCTATTTGGCATTAACACTTGCCCGATGCAGAAGAAAAGCTGAATTCCGCTTTGACGGTACGCCCGATAGACAAGCCTGTCTATCGGGCGTATTGTTTTGCCCATTCAATATGGTGCGAGCGCCTTGAACGCCATGCCTGAAAACCGCGATCACACCGAGCTGCAGATTACCGGCATGACCTGCGTAGCCTGTGCTGCACGCATCGAAAAAGTGCTCAACCGCATACCGGAAGTTTCCGCCGCGATCAATTTTGCCACCGAAAAAGCACGGATTGATTTCAACCCGGAATCCACCGATATTCCAGCGCTGATTGCAGTAGTGCGGCGTGCCGGTTTCGACGCCCACCCGATGCGCGATTTTGATGCGGAAAAACGGGCGCGCGCCGAAGCCTACCGCCACGAGCTCGCGCAGTTCATCATCTCATTGTTGCTCACCGCTCCCCTGTTGCTCGAAATGGGGCTGATGTTGTTTGGCCTGCACGCCATGTTGCCCGTATGGCTGCAATGGTTGCTTGCCACTCCGGTGCAGTTCTGGATCGGCAAACGTTTCTATATCGGCGCGTGGCACAGCCTGCGCGGCGGTGGCGCAAACATGGACGTGCTGGTCGCGCTCGGCACCAGCGCGGCCTATCTGCTGAGCTGCGCTATGCTGCTGTTTGCACTGCGGCAACCGGTATATTTCGAAGCCAGCGCCACCATCATCACCCTGGTGCTGCTGGGCAAACTGCTGGAAGCGCGCGCCAAGGGCAAGGCATCCGCCGCGCTGGAAGCCTTGATCAACCTGCAACCCAAGCTGGCGCATCTGGAACGGGACGGGGTGATTCGGGATGTCCCGGTAGACCAGGTCGGGAGCGGCGATATTTTTCTGGTGCGTCCGGGCGAGAGCGCGCCGGTGGATGGCGTGGTGCTGGAAGGTTCGTCCAGCATGGATGAATCCATGCTTACCGGCGAGAGCCTGCCGCAGGCCAAACACGCCAATGACAAGGTGTACACCGCCACGCTCAACCAGCAGGGCCTGCTCAAATGCCGCGCCGTGGCGGTCGGCGCGCAGACCCAACTGGCCGCCATCATCCGCCTGGTTGAGCGGGCGCAGGGATCGAAAGCTCCGATTCAGAAACTGGCGGATAAAATTTCCGGCATCTTCGTGCCGGTGGTTCTGGTGATCGCCACGATAACTTTCATCGTATGGTGGGCGGCAGGCGCAGGCTTCGCCACGGCGCTGATCAATGCGGTATCGGTGCTGGTTATCGCCTGCCCCTGCGCGCTCGGGCTGGCCACGCCGACCGCCGTGGTAGTCGCCACGGGGCGCGCGGCGCTTGCGGGCATATTGGTCAAGGATGCCGCGGCACTGGAACACGCCCACCAGCTTTCCGTCCTGATCCTGGACAAGACCGGAACACTCACCGAAGGCAAACCCAGAGTTACCGACCTCCTGCCCGCGCCGAACGTTGAATCAAGCGAACTGTTGAGAATTGCCGCCAGCATGGCGCAGGGTTCCACCCACCCCTTGTCGCGCGCTCTGCTGGAATATGCGCGGGAGCAAAACATATCACCGTCCGGAACCGATACGCTCACCGAGCTTTCCGGCAGCGGCTTGCGCGCTGAAATCGGCGGCGGGGCTTACCTGCTGGGCTCACCGGCATTCATCGCCCAGTCTGGTATCACGCTGGATGAGGCGCAGATTCTGGCCTTGCAGCAGCAAGGGAAAAGCGTCATTGGCATTGCGCGCGCCGATACCCTGCTCGGCTGTATCGCCTTTGCCGATACGCTGCGCGCCAGCAGCGCCGACGCGGTGGCGCTGCTGGCCGCAATGGGTATCCGCGTGGTCATGCTGAGCGGCGACAACGCCGCCACCGCGCAGGCCATCGCACGCCAGGCAGGCATTACAGAGTTCCGCGCCGAAGTTTTTCCGCAGGACAAGGCCGCACACGTGCAATCATTCAAGGCAGAAGGCAAAATGGTCGGCATGGTGGGTGACGGGATCAACGATGCGCCCGCGCTGGCGGCGGCGGATGTGAGCTTCGCCATGAAGAGCGGCAGCGACATCGCCATCGAAGCGGCGGACATCACCCTGATGCGCAACGACCTGATGAGCGTGGCGGACGCCCTCTCCCTTTCGCGCACCGCGCTGAAGAAAATCCGCCAGAACCTGTTCTTTGCTTTTGCCTATAATGTGCTGGGCATTCCGCTGGCGGCGCTCGGCATGCTAAACCCGGTGATCGCGGGCGCGGCAATGGCGATGAGCTCGGTATCGGTAGTCAGCAACGCGCTGCTGCTCAAGCGCTGGCAGCCCTATAATGCGAAGCGTTAACCGAGGGCAATCACATGGAAACCATACAACTCAACATCAATGGCATGACCTGCAACGGCTGCGTGAACAACGTGAAGGGCGTGCTGCAAAAAATCCCCGGCGTGGATAGCGTGGAAGTCTCGCTGGAACAAAACCGCGCCACGGTAGTCTACAACCCGGTACAAGCCAAACCCCAGCAATTCAAGGGAGCGGTGGAGGATGCCGGGTTTGATGTGATCTGATTTGTTTCAAAGAGATTAGGGAGGTTACACCATGAAACAGGCTAAATTATTACTGGCTCTCGGAATGCTCATCGCCATCGGCGGCTGCGCCAGCAGCAAATCCGGCGATACTTATACCCGCGATGAAGCGCGCCGCGTGCAAAGCGTCCAGATAGGCACGGTAGAAGGTTCGCGCCCGGTGAAAATCGAAGGCACTGCGTCCAATATCGGCACTGGAGCGGGCGCAATAGTTGGCGGCATTGCCGGCAGCTCCGTGGGACAAGGCAAGGGCAGCGCTGTCGGATCGGTCATCGGCGCAGTGGCCGGTGGCGTGGTGGGCGCGGCAGCGGAAGAAGGCTACACCCGCGAGGATGGCGTGGAAGTTACGATCAGACTTGAGAGCGGGCGGCTTATCTCTGTCGTGCAATCAGGCAAGGAACAATTTAATCCCGGCGACAGAGTGCGCATATTGGAAGGCGGCGGAGCAACCCGCGTGACGCACTATTGACCCTCTACGGCCCAACAGCTGTTGGTGCGCGTTTAAAACTACCCAGCCCTGCGCGTTGAATTTTACCCGGGCACTTTAACCG
>CXWL01122915.1_pt1 | contig 18902 bp, 19 predicted proteins | sample 590931 | NCBI WGS metagenome assembly CXWL01 (sample SAMEA3498368, study PRJEB10139) | groundwater metagenome | biome: water well; material: biofilm material | place: Germany | collected 2015-04-27 | reverse complement strand
CCCTCGCCGATGGAAGTGAGCAGGATCACTGCGGCGATGCCGATGGCGATGCCGAGGCCGTTCAGGAAGCTGCGCAGGCGGTAGGCCGTGAAGGTGGAGGTGGTGAGGCGGAGGAGATCGGTGAATAGCATGAGTCCGTCATTCCTGCCATTCGGCAGTTCAGGATAAACCGGTTCTTAACCGGCTTCCAGCGGGTTGATTATTTTCAATTCGCCAATCCAGGCGAAATCAGCGGTATTGCCTGTCGCCAGCACATATCCCCGCTCAAGACAGAGCCGTAGGGCGCAATAACCAACGGGCATTGCGCCGCATGGGTGGCGGCCAACCATCCGGTGCAATGCGCTACGCTTATTGCGCCCTACGCTCTGGCCTGGTGGCATAAATGAGGATGTTGCTATCAACCAGCATGACAGCTAATCCCGCCCTGGCAGGGTGCGCTCATCTCTTTGCTCGCGCACCCATGCGACCGGATCAACACCGGCGTAAGGGTTCAAGGCTGCAACTTTTTCCAGTGCGTTTGCCAAGGATTTCCGGCGCTCGCTGTCGGGTGAAGATTGTTTTCCGGTTTTCTGTTCCAAATAGAGCACGTAATCCAAAACTTCGCTCTGCAAGGAAAGTGGAAATTTCTCCAGATGTTGTTGGATAGCTTGGTCAAGTTTCATGAGAAAGCCCTCTTTTCAATTCGGGTTCGGAATCATACCTTGCTTGAATATTCAGTTTTGAAATTTTGCATACTCGATTTTCAAGGTATGTCATACATCACTTCTTTTCTATCAGCCGGAGGGGAGTCGTCTGATGATTGTTCGGGTGTTGCATCATGCCCGAGACATAGACTTTGAATATTTCTTTTGATAGATCGGCAGTCGTTCCCTGTGCCCATATTTTTCCGAAACGGGGAATCCGATGCGCGGGCAGGTGCGGCGGGGTATGCCCCATCTTTGCCGAATAATTCGAACCTGGCCCCTTTTGCCCGTACAGAGGTAAAAGCTCTTCATTAAGTTTGGTGTTGTCGTACTCAATGATGCGCATGAACTCTGGGCCGCGCTCATTCGTTATGCCCTGACGTTGGATGGCATTCAGTTCTTCTGTTTCAGCACAAAGCAGCGCCCAAGCTTCTCTGGCCTCTTTTTGCACTCGAACGCGAAAGGCACTGTGTGCTCGAATTTCATTTCGAAGGCCAAGCATAGGCGAATAGAAGGAATTAAGTTGTTTCTCAAGAAATGTAAGCTGGAGTTGCCTCTGTTCGCGCTGAGAAGTTAACCACGCTCCAATGGCGACGCCGACGAGCCCAAAAAAGGCTGGCACAACAATAGATGCTATCCAGCGTAAAGTTTCCATTGACTGCTGACCGTGAATTACCGGGCACATAGAATGTGGCACCTGATAAAAAGCGAAAGCAAAAGGTGCTAGGCTGGAAGCAAAAGGGGCCAGGCTCGCATTATTTTCCCGCCGCCCCCGATCCTTGCCGCACAAACCTTCCCGCTTCTCGTGCCGCATCGGAGGGCAAGATAATCCCTCACGGGAAAAAAGGCAAATTTCCCGGCCAACACCTGCCCACTTCGCGCAGCGCGCCGATTAATTCCCATCGCTTGGGCGTAAAAACGGCGAACAGTTCGCCGACATCGTCGAAGCCGACGCCGAAATAGGGTTGCGCGGGCTTACCTTGCCTGGTGGCTTTCATGGCGGCGGCAGCGCGGGCAAGGCTGGCACGCACGGACTCGCCCACAGTCAGGTGCAGCACGGTGTTATCGGTTTTCATTTGGCGGCTTCTATCGCCTTCTGCAACACCATTCTGTCCATCGCATCCTTATCCCGCACGGTTTGCTTTGTCAGCAGCAATCCTTCGAGAGACAGGGTGCGCACCGGGATGCCGTCGAGATCAATAATTTCCGCGTAGCGTGAAAGTGTCTGGTTGGTTTCGCCGCAGGCGTTGAACATCAAATCCACAACAAACTCGTCCGCCACGCGGATCGTTTCGCCTTCGTCAAACCATGCCGGGTCAATTTGTTCGCTCGCTCTTTCGGGCAATACCAGCAATGCCTCGATTACCCGTTCGCCCTGTTCTCTTGTCGGCGGAACGAGAATATCAATGTCGGTCGTGGCGCGGTAGTAGCCGTGAGCAAACAATGCATATCCACCAATCAGGAAATAGTCCACCTTGTTTTTGTTTAGCGATTGAATGACCGTTTTCAGGTCGGCTATTGTTGCCGGGCGGGCATATTCTTCTTCAGCCATGTCTGGTTTTCCGAACAGCAACCATAGAGTTGACTACACATTCCATCATGTGCCGATCCGCTTCTTCGTGTGACTTGTAGCGAAACACGCCGCGCGGAAAGCGGAAGGTGGATTGCATTTTCTGCATCTCGGTATTGAACAATGCACCCTCGCGCAGCAAATTGCCGTCGGCGTGGAAAGTGATGTCTCGCTCTTTGCGTTTGCCGACAATTTTCATTGGATTGCCCCTTGCATTTAATTCGTGACGGCAGTTTCACTGCTCTGTTTGCGGGTGTCAACAGTTGTCCGTACCACGCAATACCGGCGGGTTCACCGCCTCGCCAGCGCCATCACCGGATCAAGTTCCGGCGAAAAGTCGGAACTTGAAAAGATTGGCGCAATAAAAATTGATTTCTAGGGAAACGCAGATTAAATCATCCGTTCGCCCTGAGCTTGTCGAAGGGTTGGCGGTACCCATTGATTGTTATAGATTTAATCCGATCATGGTTCGACAGGCTCACCACGAACGGATTAAATCTGCGTTTCCCTAGAGGTACCCTATATGCAAGGCGGCCTTCATATCGTTCAGAAACAGGGCATGTAAATTGCCCGCTCTTTCTGCAACTCTGACGCCACATTTGCGCACCGCGATACTTTACCGCCAGCCGGCAAACGACTATATTGACCGCATCGGAATCAAGCGAAAGGCGATGCCATGAGCGGTAGCCCACAACACACCCAACTGAACGGAACGGCGGAGTACATCGCGGCGCTGGACACGCTATGCGAAATGGCGCAGCACAGCCTGTTTATTTTCGAAAAGAATTTCGAGGGGGTCGGGTTTAATTCGGAAAAGCGCTATAACGCGCTGCGCCGCCTGCTTCTTTCCAGCCCGATCAACCGCCTGCATTTGCTGGCGCATGATACGCGCCCAATCGCGCAGCACTGCCCGCGCCTGATGATATTGCTGCGGCAGTTCAGCCACAATATGCAAATCTGGCAGACCCCCCCGCACCTGCTGCACCTGACGGAGCCTTTTGCGGTGGCAGACGAGTTGCATTATGCGCGGCGCTTCCATTTCGATGACCCGCGCGGCATCCTGGCGCAAAACGATGTGGAAGGTGCGCGCGTTCTGAAATCGAGCTTCTCCGAGATGTGGGCTGCTTCCAGGCCGTCGCTTTCAGCTACCGCCACCGGCCTGTAACACCGCACAAACTGGCCGAGGTAGCCCGTTGTGTCCTGCGGCCTCACTCAAGACAGGCTTGTCGAAGGGCTTCAGGGCGAGCGTTTGGTGGTTCGACATCTCACCACGAACGGCTAAATGAACCCAAAAACCGCAGTTGGCAAAGAACACTCCGGTGTTTCAACGGGTTGTGACGCATCGGTCGGTGCGGATTTACCTCGCAGAGGTTCTTGCACCCTTTGTGTGTCCGCACCTGCCCCATTGCTTGTGCGAATGAACTCGCACCTACCAAACCGCCAAATGAGGAATTCAGGATGAACAACATTGGAGTTAGCCATGCTGAACAAATTGAATGATTTTCTGTCTTCGATCATTCCCCCTGCCAACGGCGGGAGCCGCCCCGAGCACACCCTGCAACTGGCAACGGCTGTGCTGCTGATCGAAATCATGCGCTCGGACGCCGATAGCACAGACGACGAGCAGGCCACGATACTGAAAATCCTCAAGGAAAGGTTTCAGCTATCGGATGCTGAAGTGGCGCAACTCTCCGAGCTGGGACACCAGACAGCAAAAGCCGCCCATGATTTTCACCAGTTCACGTCCCTCATCAACCGCGAGCTGGAATTATCCGAAAAAGTTCGCATCATCGAATACCTGTGGCAGGTTGCCTATGCCGACAACCAAATCAGCGCACATGAAAACCATTTAATGCGAAAGATGGCCGACCTGCTCTACATTCCCCACGGCGACTACATTGCCGCCAAAATGCGCGCCAGGCCTGCCGACCTGAAATAACGCAACCCGGCGCATGCGAGGCGACTCGGGTTCTTCATAATCAGCTCACGCGTTCTTGCCGTTAATCAAGTTGATAATCACCTTGACCATGATCTCCCTCTCGTCTGGCTTGCTCTCTGCAATCAGCAGGGTAAACGCAACCAGCGCATTGTCGGCGATGCGTTTTTCCCCCAATGCGTTGTACAGGAAATCGTGGCGCTCCAGAAACCAGGCAAAAATTGCGGCGGCAATCCGCTTGTTGCCGTCGCTGAAAGAATGGTTCTTGACGATGAAGTACAGCAGGTTGGCAGCCTTTTCCTCGATGCTGGGGTAAAGCTCCTTGCCGTCGAAGGTCTGGTAGATCGTCTCCAGCGAGCTCTTGAAGGAATCGTCCTTCTCGTTGCCGAACAGCCCGCCGAGATTTTCCCGGCTGCGCCACAGCCGTATCTGCTGCATCGCCTCCCCATAAGTGATTTTTGGCAGCGCCGCAGTGCGCGTTCCCACCACCTGCAAGCGCTGATGATCGTAATCGTCCAGCACCGTCAGCGCGTGGCTGTATTGCTCCAGAATTGCCAGAATGCCTTGCGATTCGGAGGACGACAAGCTTTTGTTGTGGATCAACCGGGCAGATAAGGCAATTGCCTGCCTGAGTTCGGACAGCTTCTCCTGCTGTGCTTCGAGCCGTTGCTGGTTCAGCGTGTAACCCTGCACCAGATATTCACGCAGGCGCTGGGTTGCCCAGATACGGAATTGCGTCCCCTTGATGGAATTAACACGATAACCTACCGATATGACGGCATCCAGATTGAAATATTCAATATCGCGGCTGACCTGTCTGCCGCCCTCGGTTTGAACTGTTGCAGTTTTTGCAACAGTTGCCTCCCGCGACAACTCGCCCATGTCGAAAATATTCTTCAAGTGCCTCGAAATAACCGACTTGTCACGGTTAAACAACTCCGCCATCTGTAGCAGCGTCAGCCAGAGCGTATCCTTCTCCACTCTGACGTCAATCCGCGTCTGACCGTCATCGGTCTGGTAAATGGCGATTTGTCCGGTTGACTGACTCATGGCGTTTTCCTCTTTGCTGCCGTTGGCTCTCGTCCTGGGGCGCGAAAATCATGTCCAGAACGATAACACATCGTAGAGAACGATCGTTCTGCTGTCAACAAGACGGTTTCACTCAGATTTTTATGTGAGGCAACGAGCAAGAGGATTGGTGAGTTTCAGAGCTTAAGCGGGCGGCGTGATTGAAGGGTTAAAAATAATTCAACCTGACCCTATCAACACTATAGCGCTGTCTCCAGATGGTTTTATCACTGTGGATTTCATGCTTGGCGCTCCAGCACATATCGGCTAACGGCCAGCCTATTCATGACCACCAGGTAACACTTCAAATTTCAAAGCCAGTTTGCGCCCCGTGGCTCGCGGGCGGCTTGCGGTATTCGTCGGGCGGCGCGCCCAACCGGTCTGCGTTCAGCAGCAGGCTTGCAATGATCTGCTCCAGCAATGCTGCTTGCTGCGGGTAAATTTCCAGCGTCTCTTCCAGCAGGTGCAGCAGGCGCAGCAACTCGGAGGTGAATTCCGGTGGCCAACTGCTTGGTGTAATGTCGTCGAGCGGAGAGGACTTCTTGCCCTTGCGGTTCTTCATGCGGTAGCCAAGCCACGACTGTATTACCTTGAGTCCCGAGACCTCGAATTCCCATACGGTCGGTGCGACCGGTTTGAACTGGCCGTCGCCGACATGCAGCGTCTGCGTCGCCTCGTCGTAGCCGAATTTCTCCGGCAGGCTTTCCGTCGGAACCGCCTTGGTGCAGCGCGCGCGGCCATGCGGCCAGGTCTGGCCTTGCGCGAAGCGTTCGCCGTAGCTGTGCAGGTAGATGAGCCGCCGTCCGATGGCGACGGCGGCTGCAAACAGTGAGTTGTCCAGCGTGATGGGAACGCGCACTTCGCGGTTCTCCAGTTCGCCGTGAAAGCGTTCCGTATAGCCGGGATGGGCGAGCACGGCGTAGAGATAGGCGGCGATGTCTTCCGCGCTAACCGCTTCCCCAAAAAACTGCTTCAAAGCGGCTGGCAAGGCCGGGTGCAAGTTGGGTTGTTGGGCTTGCGCATCGCGGTAAAGAGGCAGGATGTCTTTGGCGCCTCGTCCACAAAAATAGTGAAGGTCAGGCACTTCGGCACTGATGCTCAACGCAGGCCCCATCCCGAGCGTGCTCGATAAAAGGCTGGAGAAATATAGCTGAGTGCCAGAATGGCTCTGCCAAAATACTTCACGAGGCCGCGATAATAACCTTGTGTCAGCAATAATGAATTGTCGGTCGAAAGAGCGAAATCCATAGCCTTGAACCTTGGGACAGGAGTCGTTGTGCTTCAAGTCTGCGATGGGTGTGGTCGATTCGGAGTCACCCCATAGTGCCTTGTATTTGCCGTTTACCGTTCTGTCTGTGCTTTCCTTGAAAAGCAACGCGCGATCCACCGATTTGAGCAAATTATTCCAACGATCCTGGAGTGATTCACGGGTCAGACCTATCGGCCAAGTTCGCTTTCCCTGCACACCGGAATGTTGCCACGGCATCAAATCGGTTATCTGCGGCCAGTCGAAAAAAGTCGCGGTACTCTGTGGCCGGAACGGCGCATGCCATTCCGTTGGGCAAGTCTCGAATTGCAGATTTTTTAAACCCTCAATGGACTCCAGCTTTTCCAGCTTGGCTGCGCGGTTGCCCTCAATCCGGCAGTAATGCACTTGCGCCGGGGTTGCCGGGTTCGGCGCACCGTAGCGCACGGCGATGGCGATGGCTACCGGGGTCTGGATATTGAACACGTTTTCGTCCTGACGTGTGCCTCGTCCTTCGCCGCCCAAATCTATGATCCAGATTTCGTCGCACAGCCGCCGCATGTATTCGCGCATGCCGAGAAAGGCGTCACCGTCGAGATAGGACGAGGCGGTGATGTAGGATACGATGCCGGGGCCGGGCATCACGCCGGGGTGTTCGTGTTCGAACACTTTCCACAGCGCCCAGCGCCAGAAGTAAACGTAGAGGTTGTAGATGTTCTTGAGCTGCCCGCCCTTGCCCGACTTTTTCACCGGTTCGATGAAGTCTTCGAGGATGGCGTCCTTGCCGTTTTTGCTCTCGCCCCAGCGCACCCATGCGCCGGTCATCATGTGGTTTCCCGCAGTGGCCGCTTCGTGCCGGTCGTAGGGCGGATTGCCGATGCAGACCAGCACCGGCTGGATGTCCTTGATGGAACGGGCGCGCTTGTGTTCGTCGCCGATGGGCTTGTAGAGCAGCGGCAACTCCGGGATTTTTTCGTGCGGCGATTCCAGCGTGTTGCTGAGGCAGATGCCGACGCCCTGGCGCGGCACTTTCGCGCCGAAGTCGTGGAACATGCGGGTGAGGCGCAGCGCGGACACCGAATACGGTCCCACCATGATCTCGAAACCATAGAGCTGCTTGGCGAGGCTTTCGGCGCGCCCGATGATCGCACCATCGCCTTCCGTCTCGCGCACCCGTTGCAGCGCGTGTTCGACGATGCCCAGCAAATAGGTGCCGGTGCCGACCGCCGGGTCGAGGGTGGCAACATCGCCATCCGCGAAGCCCAGCTTCTTGTGGAATTTTTCGCGCAGCAGTTCGTCCACCAGCCGCACCTGTGCCTGCACCACTTCCACCGGGGTGTAGTAGGCCCCGGCATCCTTGCGCAGCTTGGGGTCGTATTCGGCGAGGAAGTCTTCGTAGAAGTGCAGCCACGGATCGCGCCTGCCGCGCGACATGGTGCCCGTCGGCACGGCCTGGATGACGCGCTGGAGCAAATTGAGGGATGCGCCGATGTCGTCGTTCAACTGGGAATCGGTCAGCACTTCCAGCGCGCGGGATAACAGGCTGTTGGAGCCGGTGAGCTGCTGGATGGCGCGGTCGAGCAACAGCGTGTCGCTACCGTCCGAACGGGCAAGCAGCAAGGCAAAGACTACGGTCTGCGCGTAGGAGTCGGCAAAAACCTGGTCGCTGGCTTCCGGGAAAAGATAGCGCCGCCAGTCGCGCGCCACGGACAGCATGGCATCGGAGCGTTTGTGCAATGCTGCGAGCACGTCGTCGTGCAACATGCGGCATAGCGGCGCAAGCAGTTCGGCCAGTTGCTTGGCCGACTTGGGTACGATGGGTTCCCACTGAAAAAAGTCAGTCAGCAATACCCGCATGTCGTCAGCAGATTGGTTGTTTACAGCGCGCGCGCCGATGGCCGTCAAATCGCCGTCGAAACGCATACGCCGGATGCTTTCGCCATGACGGAACAGTGCCCACTCATTGCCGTCGGTATATATCAGGTTGGGCAAGAGGCTGAATCTCTCCCACTGTTTTCTGTTGTGCCCCTTAAAACGGTGCGGCTCCACGCCCGTGCCCGGCGACTTCAATTCAATATAGCCGCATAACAAGCGGTTTATCGTTACGGCGAAATCGGGGCGGCCAAGCTGATCTTCGAGCGTGCTTTCGTCTTTTGCCACCACGGCCAGATTTTGCGAGTGGCCAATTTTTTCCAGCAGTTCGTCCACCGGGCGGCGCAACTGGTCTTCCTCTCGGCCATCAACCACCGCTCCGAATTTTGATTGGATTGTGGCGGCAAAGGATTCAAGCGCTTCCAGCACTACATCCTTGGATTGTTTGTTTTTCATCGTACCTGGGCGGTGGCGAGTCGCATCGTTATTTTTCCTTCCACGGCGCAAAGCCGATGGGGCGTTTTTTCTTCGACTCCAGTGGGGTCATGAGTTCGCGGATGGCATCGAAAACCGCTTTGAACTGGAGATCGTATTTCTTTTCCAGCGCGGCCAGTTTGCGGGATAGTTCGGCGTTGGAGGCAAGCATCTGGCGCAACCGCACGAAGGCACGCATGATTTCGATGTTGACCTGAATGGCGCGCTCGCTACGCAGAACGCTGGAGAGCATGGATACGCCCTGTTCGGTGAATGCGTAGGGGGCTGTCCGCACACCGCCCCAACTTGAAATCACAAATTGTGATTTCAAGTTGGCAAACTCTTCCGGACTCAACTGAAACATAAAGTCTTCAGGAAAGCGCTCTGCGTTGCGCTTGACAGCTTGAATCAGAGTCCGAGGCTCGACTTCATATAATTCAGCCAAGTGTGCGCTGAGCATGACTTTCTGCCCGCGAATGAGAAACATTCTTGATTCGATTTGCTCAACGGATGCAATCAGATTTTTGCCAGCCATATCCGCCCCTCCCCTTCTGCTTGTCGCGCAGCCTGCGCATGATAGCGGTTTCCGGCACCTCGCAACAGCCGCCATGCTTGCAGGAGCAAGAAAACAAAAGGGCGCGAATCGCGCCCTTTTGTTATTGATCCTGCCAATCAAAGTTTAAAGCCCATTCGTCCTGAGGTATCGAAGGATGATTGGGCTCCGATACATCCGTTATGGTTCGATACCTCACCATGAACGGATGTACCCTGCACCACTACTTGCCTTTTCTCTTGATCGCTTCGGCCACCGCTTCGCCCAGCCCGGCGGGCGATTTGGACACCACCACGCCTGCCGCTTCGAGCGCGGCGATCTTGTCCGCCGCCAAGCCCTTGCCGCCCGCGATGATCGCGCCGGCATGGCCCATGCGCTTGCCCTTGGGCGCGGTCAGCCCGGCAATGTAGCCAGCCACCGGCTTGGTGACGTGGCTCTTGATGTATTCCGCCGCCGCTTCTTCGCGGTTGCCGCCGATCTCGCCGACCATGATGATGGCCTCGGTCTCGGGGTCTGCCTGGAACAGCTTCAGGACATCAATAAAATCCATCCCCTTGATCGGGTCGCCGCCGATGCCGACGCAGGTGGATTGCCCCAGGCCAATTTTGGTGGTCTGGAACACGGCTTCGTAGGTGAGCGTGCCGGAGCGCGACACCACGCCGACCTTGCCCTTCTGGTGAATGAAGCCGGGCATGATGCCGATCTTGCATTCGCCTGGTGTGATAACACCGGGGCAGTTCGGGCCGATCAAAATGGCGTCGTTGGCCTTGAGCGCCGCCTTGGCGTTGAGCATGTCCAGCACCGGAATGCCCTCGGTGATGCAGACGATCACCTTGACGCCCGCATCGGCGGCTTCCATGATGCCGTCGGCGGCGAAGCCGGGCGGCACGTAGATCATCGTGGCATCTGCGCCGGTTTCGCGCACCGCTTCGCGCATGGTGTTGAAGATCGGCAGGCCGAGGTGTTGCTGCCCGCCCTTGCCCGGCGTCACGCCGCCGACCATCCTGGTGCCGTAGGCGATCGCCTGTTCGGAGTGGAACGTGCCGTGCTTGCCGGTGAAGCCCTGGCACAGAACCTTGGTGTTTTTGTTTACGAGAATGCTCATGGGAGAATCCTTGAAATTTGTTGTGCTGCTTTTGTAGGTGCGAATTCATTCGCACCCGGCCAATTATTCGTGCGAATAAATTCGCACCCACATAATGAATTCAATCAGGATACCGCCGCCACGGCGCGCTTGGCCGCATCGGTCATGTCGCTGGCGGAGATGACGCCGACGCCGCTCTCGGCGAGCATCTTCTGCCCCAGCTCAACGTTGGTGCCCTCGAGGCGCACGATCACCGGCACTTTCACGCCCACTTCCTTGACCGCGGCGATGATGCCGGTGGCGATGATGTCGCAGCGCATGATGCCGCCGAAGATGTTGACCAGCACCGCCTTGACGTTGCTGTCGGAGAGGATGATCTTGAACGCCTTGGCCACCACTTCTGCCGTGGCGCCGCCGCCGACATCGAGGAAGTTGGCGGGCTGGCCGCCGTGCAGCTTGACCAGGTCCATGGTCGCCATCGCCAGACCCGCGCCGTTGACCATGCAGCCGATGTTGCCGGAAAGGGCGATGTAGCTGATCTCGCATTCCTTGGCGGCGACTTCTTTCGGGTCAATCTGGCTGTTGTCGTTCATCGCGGCGAGGTCATTGTGGCGGAACACCGCGTTGTCGTCCACGCCGATCTTGCAGTCCAGCGCCACCAGGTTGCCGGTCGCGGTGACAATCAGCGGGTTGATCTCGGCCATGGCGAGGTCGTTTTCCACGAACAGTTTATACAGGCTCTTGGCGAGCTTGCCGAATTCGCCGATCTGCGGGCCTTGCAGCCCTAACCCGAAAGCCAGCGAGCGGCACTGGAAATCTTGCAGGCCGAGTAGTGGGTCGCAGAATTCCTTGAGGATTTTTTCCGGGGAGTGTTCGGCAACTTCTTCGATCTCCATGCCACCCTCGCTCGACGCGACCAGCGCGACGCGCTCGGTCTCGCGATCCACGGTCAGGCTGATGTAAAGCTCACGCGCGATCGGCAGCGTTTCTTCGATCAGCAGGCGCGACACCATCTGCCCTTCGGGCGCGTTCTGGTAAGTCACCAACTGTTTGCCGAGCAGCGCGTTCACCGCATCCTTGAGCGCCTCGGGCGAGCGCACCAGCTTCACGCCGCCCGCCTTGCCGCGCCCACCGGCGTGGATTTGCGCCTTGACCACCCAGGCGCTGCCGCCCAGTTCCGCCATCGCGCCGTCCGCCTGGGAGGCGCTGTCTATCGCTGCGCCGCGCGGCGTGGTGATGCCATATTGGCGCAACACCTGCTTGGCCTGATATTCATGCAAGTTCATTTGAATTTCCTAAAGTTAGTTTAAAACATCTGGGAAGGGAGAAGGGTTAAGAGGGAAGGGAAAAAACCATTCGCGCCGCCGTACCCTTGAGCGCCGAAGGCGCGATCCCTTCCCCCTTCCCTCTTCCCGCCTTTAACTAAATAGCAGCCAATGCCCCGTTGAAAGTCGCGCTGGGCCGCATCGCCGCCGAAGTCTTGGCGAAGTCCGGCTGGTAGTAGCCGCCCATGTCCACCGGCTTGCCCTGGGCTGCGAGCAACTCGGCATTGACCTTTGCCTCGTTCTCGGTCAGCGCCTTGGCCAGCGGTGCGAATTTCGCCTTCAGCTCGGCATCCTTGTCCTGCGCGGCCAAGGCTTGCGCCCAGTATTGGGCCAGGTAGAAATGGCTGCCTCGGTTGTCTATCTCGCCGACCTTGCGCGCGGGCGACTTGTTGTTGTCGAGAATTTTTCCATTCGCTTGATCCAGCGTGTCCGCCAGCACTTGTGCCTTGGGATTCTTCTGAGTCTGCGCCAGGTGCTCGAGCGACACCGCGAGCGCGAGGAACTCGCCCAGCGAATCCCAGCGCAGGTAGCCTTCTTCCTGGAACTGCTGCACGTGCTTGGGCGCCGAACCGCCCGCGCCGGTCTCGAACAGGCCACCGCCGTTCATCAGCGGCACGATGGACAGCATCTTGGCGCTGGTGTTGAGCTCGAGGATCGGGAACAGGTCGGTGAGGTAATCGCGCAGCACGTTGCCGGTGACGGAGATGGTGTCTTTACCCTGGCGGATGCGCTCCAAAGAAACACGGCAGGCATCGGCGGGCGCCATGATCTTGATGTCCAGGCCGCTGGTGTCGTGATCCTTGAGGTATTTTTCGACCTTGGCGATGATCTGCGCGTCGTGCGCGCGGCTCTTGTCCAGCCAGAAGATGGCCGGGGTGTTGGACAGACGCGCACGGGTGACCGCCAGCTTGACCCAGTCCTGAATCGGCGCATCCTTGGTCTGGCATACGCGGAAAATGTCGCCCTGCTCCACCTTCTGTTCCAGCAACGTCTTGCCTGCCGCATCCACGACGCGGATCGTGCCGTTGCCGGACGCTTCGAAGGTCTTGTCGTGCGAGCCGTATTCCTCGGCCTTCTGCGCCATCAGGCCGACGTTGGGCACAGAGCCCATGGTCACCGGGTCGAGCGCGCCGTTCTTCTTGCAGTCCTCAACCACAGCCTGGAAAACACCGGCGTAGTTGCGGTCCGGAATCATCGCCTTGGTGTCGTATGCCTTGCCGTCGGCGCCCCACATTTTGCCGCCATCGCGGATCATCGGCGGCATGGAGGCATCAATGATCACGTCGCTGGGCACGTGCAGGTTGGTGATGCCCTTGTCGGAATTCACCATCGCCAGTTGCGGCTGCTTCTTGAAGCAGGCCTGAATGTCGGCTTCGATCTCGGCACGCTTGGCGTCCGGCAGCGTGGCAATTTTCGCCAGCAGGTCGCCGAAGCCGTTGTTGACGTTGACGGCCAGCGAGTTGAGGGTCGCAGCGTGCTTGTCGAACACGTCCTTGAAATACACCGTCACGGCATGGCCGAACATGATGGGGTCGGAAACTTTCATCATGGTGGCCTTGAGGTGCAGCGACAGCAGCACGTTGGGCTCTTTCTTCGCCTCTTCGATTTGCTTCGCATAGAACTCGCGCAGCTTGCGGCAGTTGAGCGCGGATGCGTCAATGACCTCGCCCGCCTTGAGCGTGGTCTTTTCCTTGAGCGCCGTGGCCTTGCCGTCTGCGCCAACGAATTCAATACGCACCGGGCCAGCCTCGCTGACCGTAACGGATTTTTCGCTGCCGTAGAAATCGCCGCTGTCCATGTGTACGACGTGGGTCTTGGAGTCCGGAGCCCATTTGCCCATGCGGTGCGGGTTCTTGCGCGCGAAATTCTTCACCGACAAGGCGGCGCGGCGGTCGGAGTTGCCCTCGCGCAGCACCGGGTTGACGGCGCTGCCCAGCACCTTGCCGTAGCGCGTCTTGATTTCCTTCTCGGCGTCGTTTTGCGGATTTTCCGGAAAATCGGGAACCTTGTAGCCGTGCTGCTGCAATTCATTGATCGCCGCTTTCAGTTGCGGTACCGAGGCACTGACGTTCGGCAACTTGATGATGTTGGCTTCCGGCTTCAGCGTCAGTTCGCCCAGTGCGGTGAGCTCGTCGGGGATGCGCTGGCTGTCGGTCAGGTTCTCGGGGAAGCTGGCGATGATGCGACCAGCAAGGGAAATGTCGCGCGCCTCGACTTCGATGCCCGCAGTCTTGCAGAACGCCTGCACGATAGGCAGCAGCGAATAGGTCGCCAGCGCCGGAGCTTCATCAATCTTTGTCCAGTAAATTTTCGATGTGGTCATAATTCTTCCTCTTCAATAAATAATTCCGGTAGAACGTAGGGCGCAATAACCAACGGGCATTGCGCCGAATGAAATGCATACGGTGCAATGCGCTACGCTTATTGCACCCTACATCACTGTTTTATTATTTCAAGCCGCCTGCTGCTGGCTGGCGAACAGCGACAGCGCGCCACCTGCACGGATCATCGGGATGTCTTCCTTCCCTTGTCCGAGCTTCACGGGGATGTCGCCGAGGCCTTCAACCACCAGCTTAAGCTGGCCGCTTTCCAGGCCGGAAGTGTCGAGTGACACCTTGGCGCCTTGCTGGATGCGATCCAGGTCGGCAGGGTTTTCGAAGACCAGCCCGAGGATGCCGAAGTTGGCAAGGTTCGCCAGGTGGATGCGCTCGAAGCCCTTGGCCACGATGGCGCGCACGCCGAGGATGCGCGGGCAAAGGCCGGCATGCTCGCGCGAGCTGCCCATGCCGTAGCCGTCGCCCGCCACGATGAAGCCGTGACCGCCCGCATCGCGCACTGCCGCAGCGCGGCTACTGAAGGTCTTGTCCACCTGCACGAAAGTCGCCTGCTTCGCATACTCGTCCGCGTTGGAGCGCAGGGAAAGATATTTACCCGCAGGCTGGATGTGGTCGGTCGTGATTTCGTTACCGAGCTTGAGCAGCACCTCACCGGACAGCTTCGCGGGAAGCGGAGCGAGCGTCGGCAGTGGCGCAATGTCCGGGCCGTAGCGCATTACCACCTTGGCGGCCTCTGCGGGCGACAGCGGCGCGACGTAGGAATCCATGTCCACCACCGGCGCAACATACTTGATGGCCAGGTCGCCGCTGAACAGGGTGCGCGGGTCGGTAATCACGCCGGTAATGGCACCGGCTATCGCAGTGACCGGGCTGACCAGGTGTACCTTGGCGGTCTCGGTTCCGGAACGGCCTTCGAAGTTGCGGTTGGCGGTGGAGAGCATCACGCCGTTGCTGGGTGGCGAAAAGCCCTGTCCGATACACGCGGAACACGCATTTTCCATAACGCGCACACCGGCCGCATAGAAGATTTCCAGATAGCCTGCCGCCGCCAACTGGCGCGCAATGGCCTGCGAGCCGGGGGCGATGGCGGTATCCACCTTGACCTTCTTGCCGCGCAGCAGTTCGCCGACGCGCGCGAGGTTCTCGTAGTTAGAGTTGGTGCAACTGCCGATGAACACGGCATCAATCGGCGCTCCGGCATGCTGGGACACCGGCTCCATGCCCTTCAGGCGCGGATACAGCGCGATGGTCGGTTGCAGGTCGGAGAGGTTGATCTCGACGGTGCGCGAGTAGGTTGCGCCCGCATCGGCGGATAATGCCACCCAATCTTTGCCGCGCTTGCGGCCTTCGAGGTAGGACTTGGTGGTTTCGTCCGAAGGGAAGATCGAGAAGGCGACGCCGCCCTCGGTGCCCATGTTGCAGATGGTGGCGCGATCGGTGACATTCAGACTCTTCAGGCCGGGGCCGGTGTATTCCAGGCAGATGTCCTTGTTGCCCTTGATGCCGATGACCTTGAGCACGTTCAGGATTACGTCCTTGGCCAGCACGCCGGGATGCAGCGCGCCGGTGAGGTTTATCTGCACCACTTTCGGCATTTCGATCTTGTAGGAAGTGCCTGCCATGGCGAAGCTCACGTCCGTGCCGCCCGCACCCATCGCCAGCATGCCCATGCCGCCCGCGTTGGTGGTGTGCGAGTCGGAGCCGATCACCGACTTGCCGGGAACCGCGAAATCTTCCAAGAACACGCTATGGCAGATGCCGAGGCCGCCGCGCGAAAACCAGCAGCCGTATTTCTTGCTGAAGGTTTCGAGGTAGCGGTGGTCGTCGCCATCAATGTAGCCGACTTGCAAGGTCTTGTGGTCTATCACGATGACCGAGGTGGTCTTGACACGATCCACGCCCATCTTCTCGAAAGCCAGCGCGGCGGCGGTGCCGGTGGCGTCCTGGTAGAGGGTGTGGGTAAACTGGATTTCCAGCGGCTTCCCCTGCTCGGGAAGTTGCTTCAACCCTCCGGCCACATTGGCCAGGAGGATTTTTTGTGCGACGTTAAGTGCGGCCATAAAAGTTCTCCATAATTACAAAGTAAAAAAATCAGCAAGCCCTGCGTGAAACTGCGCAAGCCACCGGAGACTGATGAACTGAAGATCGGGTTCCGCTCTATGCTCCACCCGTCGCACGTTCTTCTCCAAGGCGCTGCGTAAGATTACTTCCAAAGAAATACTGAATAAATCCGCTTATCCCGGGCCGTTGGGCGAAGCTCAAGGCAGGGCTGCCGGAAGGCGCCGGCAAGCAAAGACTTATTCGAAATCCCCTTAAATTTATTCCATCTGCGCTGAACCTGCCGCCTGGCTCTTTACGAGAGGCAACTTTTTCGGCGCTCCCTGTGCGCCGAAAACGAAATTATCGCGTAAAAATCAAGGTTATCCAAATGTTTTATAACCCCTTAACACCAATGCTGTATTTCCACTGTATTAACAGAACATTCCATAGCACCAAACGCCCAGACATCCTGGCGCCCACCTGGTCAATCATGGCGGCATGAATACTACCGATACGCAAATCAACTCGTTGATTGTAATACCGAAGCGTGTTAAAAATCCCGGCGCCATGACCGGCATGGAAGGTAGGCATCCCCACGCCAACAAGCTCGGCGCCGGGGTGTTTCGTTTCGGCCAATCACTCACCCGCCTGCACGACCTCCACTTCCTCAACCGCATTCGCGTGGGAAACGCTTTCTATGAAAACCTGCGGGGAAAATTGCGCGGCTAATCATGAAGAACGTCCTCCCACCCCTTGAGGTGCGGACTCTTCCAGTTACCAAAGACGCGCCGTATATTGATGACTCCATACTTGGCGAGTTCGTCGAGAACGTCCTCGATCTTGCCGGATGGGCTATGGAAACAAGAATTACTTCGAGCCTTTAGCTCTGGTTCCATGTCGCCCTGGGCGCCGAATAGCCAGTCTGCAGCGCAGGCGACCACCCGGCCCTGTAATCCCGCTCCAGCAAAGCGCAAGCCAGCTCCCCCAAATCCATATCCAGATGCGCCCGCGCAGCCGCTGCCCCCGCGTCATCTGCATGGGCACTTGTCACAAAGCTTTTAAAAGACGGCCAATCCTTGGCGAGCAATTCCACCATGATGCGGGCGAGCTCATAGGATAGTTGAAGGCCTTCATCCGCCCGTTGAAACGAAGCGCCAGACCAGAACCCCCGTATTTCGGATTCATTCCAATAGGCCAGCAGCTTATGGTGCAACTGCTGCGAGCCACAGCCACCGCAGGATTTCTTATTGACCAACTGACGCTCGGTATTCACGGCAATACCCACGCTCAACCACAGCGGCAAAGGCAAATGCGCCAGGCAATTGCGCGTTATTTCATGGACCATCAAAGATTGGATAGCATACAAATCGGCTTTGACGGTCACAAAATGTTCGACCCCGGCGCGAATATACATGCCTCGGCCCAGACCAAGTGCGGCTGCGCCAGGATAAAAAAATGAGAGGTAACGGTAATAACTCTCGGCATCTTCTAACACAATCAGGATATCTTTACCCCACTGCGACGCTTGGGCGATGCCATCCAATACACCCAGCACCTGTTCAAGCGCGTTACTCATGAAATTGGCGGTGGTGCGTGCCGTATTGGGATTAAGCGATGACAGTAATAATGCCGTATTTGACTCGGTGATCTGAAAGCTTGCGCCCAAAGCATTGCGCATATGCAACAACCAGGCACGTTTCGCCTCCTCCCACACTGATGCGTGAGATTCGATCGCCACGTTGTCATTCAGCCAGTTCGCCAGCCGATGGCCATCGAGCAGGGGCAGGTTTTCGTGTTGAATAAAAAACTGCGGCAACAGAAGCACAGACGCATTGCTCACGGCAATTTCCGTTGGAGCAACAGCGGCCTCTGCTGATGGGGCTTTGCTGTTATTGGCAAACACCTTGCGTAATCGTCCCAGCATTTTGAGCCTTACTTGCTCTTCTTCTCTACCGTTGCGGGCTTACGCGTAACGAAAGGCGTGCCGGTCTGCTCGGCGAGTTGGCGGGCTTTCTCGGCAGCGCGCATCAATGCTTGCGGAACCTTTTGCAGGTCAGGGTCCTTCAAATGCGAAACAGCTACTGATTTCATTTGCTCTGTCCCTCCTCTATCAAAATAGCGGGCGCGTCGGAATTATCGTATAGCTGCCAGCCATCCACCAGCAACTTGTAGCGCTCGAAATTCCTGATGCCATGCGCGAAGCGGCGGCGGATGACCTCTTCCAGAACATTGTGCCCGCCTTGCGCCACGCGGGTAGCCACGCGTAATAGGGGACACGCGTAATAGGGGACACACGCGTAATAATAGAATAATAGAGAATAATAGGGGACAGACCACGATTTACCGCAGACGAACTCGCAACATGACTCACTGGTCCAGCTAAAGCCATGCCAATTCTTGATGTTGTTTTCATTTCTCTCCATTGACTGTTGACCAGGTCAGTTCTGTTACATGAATAGCCTTACATGGCTTTTCTGATTTTATCCGGCTGTATATCCATGCCAGGCCTGCCAACCTGGCCGCGCCTTTTGCCCCAGAGCTACTTCGACCTCGCGCTGAAAGCACTCGCTAGTAATCGTTGCTGTCCCCTATTATTTCGCAAACTTCACTTGCCAACTGTTGAAAGCTTACACTGGTTAGCTCTTATTGTTGCTGCCTAGCAGCCTGTCGGACTTACCCCCCGAAATCTGCGACAATCCCCCCATCAAACTTGAC
>CXWL01004296.1_pt1 | contig 18903 bp, 15 predicted proteins | sample 590931 | NCBI WGS metagenome assembly CXWL01 (sample SAMEA3498368, study PRJEB10139) | groundwater metagenome | biome: water well; material: biofilm material | place: Germany | collected 2015-04-27 | reverse complement strand
TGTCGTTCTCTTGAATCGCGTTCGTTACTACAGCCGTCATGATGACCAGGGTGTGCTGCGATTACTGCGGCAGGTTGATGGTGGCGCGAGTGTTTTGGTCGGAGATATCAGGGAGGCTCGATTTTCATATTGGGATGGAAACGGGCAGGCTGTCACACAACCAGCCCTCGCGAGACGGGTCGTGGTTGAAGTCATGATGTCCGATCAAGGGATGCGCGCAGTTCGGGAAATTAGCCTCAGGACATAACAATCGCACTCCAACACGAATGGGAGGGAGGATGTGGAGATGGGAAAACGGCCTGCATCAGAACGCATGAATCAGTGCAACAAGGGCCACGTGCTCCTCGCGGCCCTCATGCTGATCGTTTTGCTTGGGATCGCTAGTATGACCTCTCTATTTCTGGCCAGTCAGGATGGACCTGGCGTGAGCGCCATGAGAGAGGACACTGTTGCGCAACAGTTGGCCGACGGTGCGGCGGATATGGTAATGAGCTGGTTCCACGATCCCTCATCTACGCCAACAGCCATTGCCGGATTGTTGGCCAAGCGGCAAGGAGATCTTGCAAGTGGGCCATCGTTTTTCGACACGACCGGGCGTTCACAATTTATCGGTACCATCGATCGTCCGGATGTCTTTCTTCGTGCCTCGAACCCCACAGACGATCAGGTGTTGAATCAGCCTCCCAACGGCCTGTTCACGTCGTCGCGAGGCCTTGGCCGCATTCTTGCGGTGAAAATGTATGGTCCTCTGCAGCCTGGTTTACTGAGCACGGTTGAGGTCACGGCTGCAACGGTCGATCCTCGGCCGATCACACGAACGGTGCAGCTTCAGCTTGGGGCTCTGTCGATTCCCGCGGTTCGTGCGGCGGTACAAGTCGGACAGTCGTTGGGAACCCTGCAGTCAGGCGGTGCATCTCCCGTGCTGGTGCATTGGGGCGATNNCGAGTCGAGGACCTCGTCCTTAAAAGCAGCAGTGCGCCGGTGACGGGGCAGTCGTACGATCAGCTGCTGTCAGTTCAGGATCGCTGGGCGGAATATTGGATCGGAGGGATGGTTTCGGTCATTGCACCTCCGCCAGGCCAAGGAGCGAATCCTCCGCTTGCTGACAACGTACACCTGCACCAATATCCGACGCCTGGGGTCAGGCTCGATGAGTGGGACTACGATTCACTCAAGAAGCTCGCACTGCGCTGGGGGACCTATTACCGACTCGATCGTATGGGACAGCTTCATCCGCAGGGGGCCTCGGACTCGGATCAGGGAGTCACGCCTGCGGCAGCGCTGGAATCTCAGGCTGTTGGAGACCCCCATGGATTGGTGTTTATCGACACAGTCGATGGGCGGCCGCCTCATGTCGATAATATGGGCATATTGCTGCTCGATACGGACTACGTCGAAGGTCTGCTGGTCGTGCAGGGTCACGTGGTGCTCAGGCCTCGGGCCGCAGGGAAATCTGTTCCGGCCCTCAGCCCCTCTCCGCTGGGGGCGCAGTCCCTCGGGACAAGAGTGCCGGTGCAATTGTCAGGCATCCACTTCAACGGTCTGCTCTATGCGGCCGGTGCAATCAGGATTGAACGATCGGCCCGCCTGTATGGGGCGGTGATGGCAGGGCAGAGCGTGACGTCGATCGGAACCAGTGACGTGATCGAGATCTGGCACAACGCCGACTTGGCGCAAGGACTGTTTCGAGGGCTTCCCGTGGTCTATCGAGCACCTGGTACGTGGATGGTGAAGTACTAGCAGGCTGTTGAGAAAGGCCGCTAGCAGCGTTCTCGCGGCGCGCAGAGGTTCAACGCACTGCCGAGAGTACGCTTCGCCTCTCCGCTTGCTGCGGCCTTGCGGAAGAGCCTGCGACGACTTCTGCCAGCGTCTGCAACTGCTCTGGCATGCGCATGCCTGCAGTGGTGTAGTAGTTTGTCAATAACCTGCTAGTGGAAAGGTAAGAACGAAAGGCGTCGTGCATGACGGTCGAGATAGACATATTGGCTGGTGGACCAGGAGGAAAGAAAGGCGGCCGCTCGGCGAAACCATCGCGCTACGCGATCGAACAAAACGTGCTTGATAGCTTGGTGTATCGTGGCATGATCAGCCTCTCTGATCTGACCGCTGCGGTCGATGAATCGTCCGATGGTACGGTTGATCTCGAAATTCTTCTCCTGGACCGCTACGGAGTTCCGAAAGAGGCACTCGGGTCTGCGCTAAGTGATTTCTATCAATGCCCCTATTTGCCATATGACGAACGGACTGCAATCGACCGTGAGCTGTTGAAAAACCTCAATGCCGACTATTTGAAAAAGCATGCGTGGATTCCCATCGCGCGGCGCGGTTCGTTAATAGACGTGCTCACCAGCGATCCGCACGATCTCGACAAGGGGTGGGATGTGCGGCGCGCATTTCCTGGAATGACCATTCGCTACGCGGTCGGGTTACGCCGGGACATCGAGCAATTTCTTCATCTGGCAACGGGGCAGGGACCGAGAGGCTCGATCGGCGCCATTCTCGGTGAGTTGGTTCATGAAATCCATCGTGAGGCTGTCATCGATCCTGTCTCCGGTGGAATCGACGAGAACGACTCGGCCATTGTCCGGCTGACCAACCAAGTGATCCTTGAAGCCGACCGACTCGGGGCGTCGGACATTCACATCGAGCCCTACGCAGATCGCAAGGACATGGCCATACGTCTGCGCGTCGACGGCACCTGTTTTACCTACATGGGAATTCCCGCGGCTTATAGGCGGGCGGTCGTGTCACGCATCAAGGTCATGGCCAATCTCGACATTGCCGAACGGCGTAAACCCCAAGACGGCAAGATCCGGTATCGGTTGGCAAAGGATCGAGAGATCGAATTACGCGTGGCGACCCTGCCCACCGCCGGACAGGATGAAGATGTCGTGTTGCGGATTCTCACGGCCAAGCAGCCGATGCCGCTTGGGGCGATGGAGTTTTCCCTTGCCACCTTGCAGGCTATTCAAGCCATCGCGGAGAAACCGCACGGGATCATCCTCTGTGTCGGACCAACCGGGTCCGGTAAAACGACGACCCTGCATGCGATTCTGAAGCACATCAATACCGACGAGCGAAAGATTTGGACGGCCGAAGACCCTATCGAAATTACCCAGGACGGTCTCCGCCAAGTTCAAGTCCATCCAAAGATCGATCTCACCTTCGCGGCCGCGATGCGGGCGTTTCTGCGTGCCGATCCCGACGTCATCATGATCGGCGAGATGAGGGACAAGGAAACAGCCGATATCGCCATTGAAGCCTCGCTCACAGGCCATCTGGTGCTCAGCACCCTCCATACGAACAGTGCGATCGAGACGGTGGTTCGGTTGCTGGACCTCGGCTGTGACTCGTTCAACTTTGCCGATGCCATGTTGGGAGTCCTCGCCCAGCGCCTTTGCAAACGAATCTGCACCCAGTGCAAAGAGTCCTACCATCCGAGCCGACAGGAGTACGACGAGTTGGTACAGGGATACGGCGCGCAGGACTGGCCAACGGTAGGCATCGAATATCTCCCCGATTGGCGCCTCTACCGTGGACGAGGTTGTGAGGCCTGTAACCGAACCGGGTTTAAGGGCCGAGTGCCCCTTCATGAACTGCTGCTTCCCTCGGAAAACATGAAACAGCTCATCCAGGCTCGATCTCGAACTGCTGAGATGCTGGCCCTCGCTCTGGCAGAGGGGATGGTCACATTGCTTCAAGACGGCATTCAAAAAACGCTACAGGGATGCACCACCTATCGTCAAGTCAGAGCTGTGGCGATGAAATAGCTGATCCTTCGCTTCGCTTCAGGCAGTATTTCTCCCTCTCATGCTTCCCTTCCGTTCAGGAATTCCTCCATTGAGGCGTCCATCCCTCGACGAAAATTGTCTCCCATACGTCCAGAAAACGCTCACAGGTAAGAAGATCACCCATGATGTACGTTTGAATATCAAAGGGTTGCGAATGGCCGCCCTTGTGTTCCTAACGGCATGTCCCTTGCGTGAGTGTGACAGACGATATGGGTCTATCAGGACAAAATAGGACGGATGTTATGCTCGGATCGAAGAATCGCCAGAGCGGTTTTACGTTGATCGAGCTGATGATCGCTGTGGCGATTATCGGGGTCGCGATGGCGATCGCCATACCGAATTTTACACGGATGTACATAGACTATGAAGCGAAAGCGACGGCCTCCGAGATTACTCGATTTCTTGTCTTGGCTCGCACTAGAGCGCAGACGACGAATCAGACCCTGAACGTCCAAATCGTATTTACGAATGGGCTGATCCAAATGGCCGCCATCAATTTTGCCGGTACTCAGGTCTTTCGGAACGGGTTTGATGCGGTACATATGGCGCCATTAACTTTCAATAACGGCGCGATTGCAAACGGTGGGGTGGTCCAATTTAATTCCGTGGGGTTTAGGACCAGTGCCCCTGGTACGGGAGTTCAGACGATTATTGTTGGGGGGGCTCTGGCTGGGACTCCGACGACGCAGTATCAGATTAACATTGCGCCGAGTGGGACCAGCGGGCTTGTGAGGTTGTGAGGCGATGAGCGACAACAGGTGCGAGAGCAATATGGCGATAAACCGGTCTCGACAAGAACAGGGGTTCACACTCATCGAGGCCATGGTGTCGTCGGCCATTCTTGCCGTTGGGTTGCTCGCGCTATCGGCGATGACGACATTGTCGTTCACGCGCAACAGCGACGGCAATGAAGTGACGGTTGCCACGAACCTTGCGACGGAGCTTGTCGAGCGGATGCAATTCAATCGACGGAATCTCGTAAATGGGTATAACGGTATCAATTTGACCTCAGCGAATGCTGCGCTCTGTACCCAGAATCCGCTGACGCAGCCGGTGGCGAGGGGAGATTGTCTGCAGTGGCAAGCTCGCCTCTTCGCGGCTGGATTGGTAGGGGTCCAAGCTAATGTGGCGGCGGCCGCTGTGGGGCCGGTTGGGCTCAATCAAAACAACATCAATGTGAACGTCACGTGGACCGGATCAAGTCGAAATACCATTTCCGGGGGGTCGGCCGCCTGGGTAGCAGGGACCAAAGTCGTTACGTTGAATACGATGATCGCACCAGAGTGAGAAGCCGACAGGGAAAGGGGCGGCCGCACGATATGAGATCGCAGGACAAGCCAGATGAGCAGGGGTTCACACTGGTCGAAATCATGGTGGCGACTGCCGTGACATCCGTGATCGTGTTAGCGGGTATGTCTGCCTTGACGATGACCGGCAAAGCGGTGCGGGCCAATGAGCAAATTTCCGGTGCCCAGCAGAACGCGCGTATGGCTATGGAGATGATCACCCACGACATCAAGCTGGCGGGCTTTGGGCCGCCCATCGATCCCTCAAGAAATCCGCCTCCGGTTGGAAGCTGTGGCATTGGCGGAATACCAGTGCCGATTCTCCCGGGGGATAACAATCCAGCCGTCGGGGCTCCTGATACAGGGCCGGACCAAGTTTCTCTCGTGGTGCCCCTCACATTTTATGGTGGGCCAGGTATTCCGGCTGTGCCGCCGGCGTGGCAGACCACCGCTCCGCTTGGTGCGGGCGGAGGAGGGGGTTTTGCCACTGTACCGATCAACGCAGCCATCCTTCCCAACATGGTGGCAGCGGGACTTACGGCAAATTCCTATATTTCACTCGGCGGGATCGTCGCGGCTCAGGTGGGGGGCGCGGCGGCTCCTCTCGTGCCGACGGCTCCCGTTCCTGGACCGACACAGATTCCTACTGGGACCCAGATCTTTATCCTTCAATGCATCACCTATCAAGTTATTCCTCAGCTGGCCGGTGGCGCTCCCGGTGCAGACCTCAATAACATCTGTGCCGGCAATGCTCCCTGCTTGGTCCGCGGGATCGCGAATGCCACTGTCGCCTCATTTGGGCGCGTCCTGCCGAACTGCAATGTCCCGAACAGCCCCTGTTTGCCGATCGTCGATGGGATTGAGGACCTCCAGCTCGCTTATGCTTGCGATGGCTGCCTGCTCCCGGCAGCCGGCCTTAGCGAGCCCAATGGTCTGATGGACGACGTGAACGGAAACTTGATCTTCGACCAACCGGATTACATCTCGAATCAAATTTGGAACAATCCACCCATGACGCCGTCCGCGATCAAAATGGTTCAAGTCACGATCGTCGCCCGGCAGCAATCGGTGGATAACGGGCTCGGAGAAGGGAATACGCAGGCAGGAGCGGGAACCCTTTCCCCCGCCTTTCTCACGGTCGACGACCATGTTCATGCCAATGGTGTGTTCGTGGCCGGCGATACGGGAGCTCAGATTCCTCCCTATGCATCGGTTCGCCGGCGGGTGGTGACCAGGACTGTGGAGACGAGAAATGCGAGACCATGGTCCTGAACCAGGAAGGAAGATGACGATGAGTGAGCGGCGCAATAGGTCACAGATCAGGGATGAGCGGGGGGTCAGTCTCATCACCGTCATGATGGTGCTCTTCATCATGACCTTGATGGGAATTTCAGTTCTCACCATGACGGGATTTGAAAAGCAAATGGCCAGTTCCAGCAGCGCCAGTGAGTCTGCAACGAGCGCGGCGGAATCTTGCGTGAGTACCGCAGCGAATGTCCTCCAGCAGAGTCTTCAAGCTCATGTCGTGCCGACAACGTTGCTTGCTAATGCAGTTCCGCCTGGCCCGGTGCCACTAGCGAATCAGGCCGTATTAAACAGTGAGATTATCAGCGATGGAGGCAACTTGGATTTCCCAACCGGAGTAGGCTCTGCGCCAAACTTGGTGATGGCCATAGGTAACTATCAGGTATTTGGTGACATAGATCGGCTCTATCTCAAATGCGAAGGCAGCAATTGTGATGCAAGTAGTGGGGAGATCAGGCTCGATATTTTTTATCAAATCACTTGTGTGGCGCAAAATCTGGCTACAGGGACTACCAGTCAAGTCGGGGCGTTGTATGCCTGCCACAATACAGGTTCGTTTTGTCAGCCGAGGCCGTACTAGACCCTCGGCTCTCTAGATGAGGAGGATCATCATGATGTATGACGTTCGTACAGAGAAGAAGAGGAAGGACCTCACCCTAGGGTGCCAGATGGGTAGGTCTCGCCGACTGTTCCTTCGCGCAGGGATCATGGTATTGGCCGTGACCGTCACATCAGTCGTAAGCGTCGGTATCACCCTGGCCGACGAGCAGGCCCTGCCCTCGATGACGATTGGCCTTCAACAGGGCGCGATTACTGCGATCTATGAGAAAACCCTCGACATCAATGGACGGACCTACGGCTTAACGCCGGACGTCGTCATGCTTGACGAGCAGGGAGAGGCTTTGGAGCCCAGTCGCCTCATGGTGACCGCCGAGGTGAAGTTTCACGTCAAGAAAGAACAAAGCAACAAGATCGATAGGATGATCGTGACGCTCCCCAGGTAATCAGGAAACGTAGATACGATGTTTGGTGCAATAAGAACGGAGGGTGCCATGAAAAGCCGGAGTATCGCCACTCGTGGAACCGTCATGCTGGCCTTGGTGGGTTGCCTCATGGGGCCCAGTGCGCTACTGGCGCAGACGATGGACCAGTATTATGCCGTGCCGCCTTTCGTCAGCGACCAAGTTGCGCCCAATATCATTCTGTTGCTCGACAACTCGGGGAGTATGAGTGGTCTGGCTTGTGATCTCTCTAACCCTGCCGATGGGGACTGCAGCGATGCCGGCGATAGGCCTTTCACGAGCGCGTTCAGTTTCTCAGGCTACTTTGATCCTCTCCTCTGTTACACCTACGACGCCGGCGCCGATGCGCGCTTCGAGCCTGCAACGGCAAAGGCAACGTTGGCGACGGCCTGTTCCACGACAGAGTGGGATGGAAACTTTTTGAATTTTGCGACCTTCCGGCGGTTCGACGCCCTCAAGAAATCGATGATCGGGGGCGACTGCTTTGTTGCACGGGCAGCGGACGGGACCTGTCCGACGAACGGCACACCGGCGCTGCGCACAGTGCGGGCACAAGCGACAGGTGTGAATACAGAGTTAGTGGATACTGACTATGCTGGAGGACTAGGAGCAACAACATATCTCGGAAGAATTCCGCTAGCTGACAGAACGGGCAACCCCGCAACTCTCTGGATCGGTGTCTCCGGCGGATATTTCTGTGTCGATAACGACAGCACGTTTAATAGCAACTGCGGAGATGGGTACAGCCAAAGAAGATATGAGCTCAAGATTGGTTATACCGCCGAGCCAACCGGGGTCATCCAGCAGATTGGCGCTCAGGCACGATTTGGCCTCTTTGAGTTTAAGCCCGCGGGTGATGGCGCCAGAATGTTGGTAGGCGTCGGATCCCGCCAATCGATCGATTTTTCAGGATCGACCGTGGAGACATTCACGACGAATACCGCAGCCATGGTGGATGCGGTTCAGGAGTCGTTTCCCTCGACCTGGACCCCTCTGGCTGAATCTCTCTATGAAACGGCTCGTTATGTTGCCCAGATCAACTCCACATATCTCGCCGGTTCCTATGTCTATCCCATTGCCTTTGCCGGAGGGGTTTCAAACGGTGTGAACTTTGCGACGGCAGGGGTTGGTTCAGTAGGCGCGTCTGAAATTACCGCGCTGACCGGTGCCGAAACCTGCACGGTTGGGGCCGGCTATATCGCCAATGCCTGCGGACGAGATCCATACTTTTTCGGAAGCAACCACACGCCTGCTTGGGCCACGACATCTACGCAGGTCCGCTGCTGCAAAACGTTCGTGATCCTTGTAACAGACGGGGAGCCGACACAGGATACCAATATTCCAGCAGGGGTTCAGGATTACGCGCATGGGCAACATGGCCTCCATTGTATAGGCGGGAACGCGACCATCCATGCGCCCAATGGCACCTGTAATACCAATAGTGCGACTACTGCCGCAACGTTGTTAGGGGAACATAAAACGGATTATGCATCGAGTGGTAACCACTATCTGGATGACGTGGCCTATTGGGCGCACACGAATGACCTCCGGCCTTGTAACGGAACTGCCCCAGCTCTTACCGATGGGACAATTGCCGTCCTGAACGTCACGGGTCATTGTTTGGAGGGGCTCCAAAGTATTTCAGTCTATACATTTTTCGCCTTCGGCAACATTGCAGGCAGAGAAATCTTGATGCACACAGCCAAGCTGGGTGGGTTCGAGGACAGCAATAATAATAATCTCCCGGATCTCGTGACGGAGTGGGACAAGGTGATCAATGCGACTGGCGCACCTGGGACCGACGGCATTCCCGATAACTACTTTGAGTCCTCCAATGTGGACGACCTTCAAGATCGGCTGATGGCGACGATTACGGCGATCTTGCGGAAGAGTTCGTCCGGAACAGCCATTTCCGTGTTAGCCACCTCTGCCAGCGGTGAGGGGAGTGTTTACCAAGCGTACTTCTATACCAGCACTGTCGGGCAGGGTGGATCCAATGTGAAGTGGACCGGGTATGCGCAGGGCCTATTCATCGACCATCTGGGGAATTTTCGAGAAGATACGAATCAAGATGGAAGATTGGTCTACGAAGATGACTACATCGTGAGGACTCGGTACGACAACAACATCGCTAGCCTTACGTATGGAAAAGTGCTTGTCGACAAGTTTGGAGATGCGAACGGCGACGGGAGCGCCGACAGTACGACACCCACAATCGCAGGCCTGGAGTTGAAAGATATTCGTCCCTTCTGGGAGGGAGGCAAGCAGTTGGCCGATATGGCCTCTGCGGACAGGCATCTGTTCACCTGGGTCGACTCCAACAATGATGGACTCGTGCAGCAGGCAAGCGAACAGATGCTATTTAATACGACGAATTCGGGAACGCTGAGTCCGTATCTGCGGGCCAGCGCCGCCCCCTACACGGCCAATAATATTATCAACTTCGTCCGTGGGGATGAAATCGCCGGGATGCGTACGCGCATGCTGGAAACGCCGCTCGGCAGCGGCACCTATAAGGTATGGAAACTGGGCGATCCCATTCATTCGACGCCCACCATTGTGGCTGCGCCGCGGGCAAACTACGATCTCATTTATGGAGATGCTTCCTACACGGACTTCTATCTGCGCTGGAAGGGGCGTCGAGAAGTCATCTACGTGGGCGCGAATGACGGAATGTTACATGCGTTTAATGGTGGGTACTACCACAAGAGCGACGATTTAAGCACGGGAACCGCTGGCAGTCCTATTGTCGAACATGGCTGGTACACCAATACTCCAACCCCGGATAACCGGGGACAGAATCTTGGAGACGAGCTGTGGGGATTTATTCCCTATCAACTCCTGCCTCAGTTGCAGTGGCTGACGAGGGCTGACTACACCCATGTCTACTATGTGGATCTCAAACCAACGGTAGCGGATGTTCGCATCTTTACGGACGATGGGCCGAATGGTACGCATCCTGGTGGCTGGGGCACGGTCTTGATCGGAGGATTCCGCATGGGAGGGAGCTGCGGGAGATGTGCGTCCGGCACGGGCGCTCCTCCGATGACAGTGAATATTAGCGGGACGGATCGCACATTTTACAGTGCCTATTTTGTGCTGGATATCACCAATCCGGACGTGGAGCCCCCAGTCCTCTGGAGCTTCAGCGACGTCGATTTGGGGCTGACGACCGGTGGTCCGTCGGTGATGCGAGTGAGTCCGACGGCGGATCCGAAGACCGATAACACCAATGCGAAATGGATGGTCTTGTTCGGCTCAGGTCCGAACGGTTACTCGGCGGACTTGCCAGCCGCCCCCACACAAACAGCCGCGGTGTATGCCGTCGATTTAAAGCTTGGGCCTGGGGCCGGCAATTCCCAGGTGACGAGAATGCAGACAGGTTCCTGGCGATCATTTCTCGGTAATATTGCAGTGCTGGATCAGAATTTCGACTACCGGCACGATGTCGCGTATTTCGGACGTACGATGCATGACGGGTCTCTGCCCTGGAGAGGCAAGATGTATCGGTTGACGACCAGTGGCTGCACGAACGCTCCTTGCAGCACCTCGACCTGGGGTGTTGCCAGCGGAGGCAGTCGATCAGCCACGGAAATGATCGATACCTTCCTTGACTACACTGCGTCGACTAGTGTTACGAGCGAAATGGGGCCGGTGACGACCGCACCGTCGGTGACGATCGACGATGCCAATAAGGTCTGGGTCTTCTTCGGAACAGGCCGTTACTTGAGTAATTCCGATAAAACAGACACTGCTCAGCAGTACCTCTTTGGGATTAAAGACAGTGTGATGAACTCAGTCTGTACCCAGACAAATACGATAAACTGCCAAAACACCGATCTGGTGAACACGACGAGTGCAGTAGTCTGCGTTGTCTGTTCCACTGGGACGAACCAAGTGACGGATCCCAACAATCCTGGGGTCACTGATGTTGCGTCGGGTCTCACCTCGATGGTGGGGCTAATCCAAAGCAAGGACGGGTGGTACGTCAAGCTGGCGACTGCGGCTGGCACGTCGGCAGAACGGTCAGTGTCCAGCCCAGTGGTACTTGCTGGAGCAGTGTTCTTCCCAACGCTTATTCCCACGAATGATTTCTGTTCCTCTACGGGAACAAGTTATCTCTATGCCTTCTACTATAAGACTGGGTCAGCCTATTCGTCTCCGATCATTGGGACCACCACCTCCGGAGCGAATACGAACAACAGTACCAGGGTCCTCATGGGCGAGGGGGTGGCTTCGCAAGTCGCCGTCCATATCGACGGACCAGGAACGGCGAATGGCTCCTCCAGTGGGGGAGGGAGTGGAGGAAAGCCGCCGATTAAATATTGCAGCCAGATGAGCACAGGGAGTAGTGAGTGTAAGGATGCAAATGGGCCAAATCCTCCCTGGAGTCGGTATCTCACTTGGTTACGTCAGCGAGCCTGAGGGATGGCTGATAAGGGCTGGGTGGGATCAGCACGTTGGTTCCTCCCGGCCCGCCGTATGAGCAAGGTAGTGTGTCGCAACGAACGGGTTTGTCGCGTTGAGTGATGGATACAAGACTCTTTCCATTGTTAAGCGTTGTTCCTCTCCTCCTGTCCATCGGGTGTAATCCGAGCTCTGCCCCCGGTAACGGACCGTCCTCTCCAAGTGTTGCCCCTCCACAGCGCCTTGCGACTATCCGCTTAGCAACAATTACTCCAGACCCCATTACGCTGAACGAAGCGGTCAAGGTCATGATCGAGACCGATACTGGCCAGTCCGATGCAGCTGGATTTCAGTACCAATGGATCGTGAACGGTAATCCCCTCCGAGATCAGACAGGACCCATATTGACGCCGAGTATGTTGCAGCGCGGTGACCGCGTGGCAGTCGGACTTATTCCCATGAGCGGCATGGTTCAAGGGACTCGGTACCAGGCGGGCCCCGTGGTGGTCGGCAATAGCCCTCCCGTCGTTGGCCATATCTCCATCGAGCGACCGACTGATCCGCATGCGCCAGTCTTTGCGAGGGTGGATGTCGTCGATGCAGATCGTGACGAAATGTTGTTCGACTTTCGATGGTTTCGGAACGGCGCTGTGGTGAAACAAGGGCCGGAGCAAACGTTGGATACCAAGGAATTTCAGGCTAAGGATACGCTTGAGGTGGAAGTCACTCCCCGGGACCAATCGTCTACTGGAAAGTCGATTCGTTCTGAGTCGGTCTATGTCGGCAATAGTCCTCCGAAGATCGTTTCTACTCCCGCAGGCCTTATCGGTCGTGAGCGGTACGAGTATGCAGTGAAAGCCATCGATGCGGACGGCGACATCCTGAGCTTTCTCCTAGAAGTGGCGCCCCCTGGGATGGTGATTGATAAAGGGACTGGGCATCTCGTCTGGCAGATTCCCCTGGGCCAGCTGGGCAGCCACCGAGTGCGTATCGTGGCTGAAGATGGACAAGGGGGGAGAGCGTTCCAGGAATTCGACTTCACTCTTCCTGCTCCTATCGTGTCCGCTAAACCTGAAGGCGCGTAGGGCTGCCGGCGGCTATATCCTTTCTTCCGCTTGTCACACCTTTCCTCGGTTTGCTAGAATCAACGCACGATCACTGAGGGGAAGGAGAACGCCTGAGCGTTTGTGCGTAAACTAAAACTACGAGAAGGCACTAATACCGCCGTGCTGTTCGGTCACCATGACCGGCACCTCAAGCTGATTGAAGAAGACCTCGGCGTGCGCCTTTCGGCACGAGGCGAGGAACTCACCCTCGACGGTACCCCTGACGCCACACGGTACGCGGAACGCGTCCTGACAGAACTCGCGACTCTTGCCAACGACGGGATGGTCCTCCAGCCGGAGGATATCACCCATGCTTTGAGTGCGCTCCGGCAGAGTCCCGAGACTCCGATCAAAGAACTCCTCTCCAGCGCGGCCACAATCGTCACGAAGAAACGATTTGTCGCGCCGAAAACGCCGACGCAAAAAGCCTACATCGAAGCCATTGAAACCCACGATATCGTGATTGGCATCGGTCCGGCTGGAACAGGCAAGACCTATCTGGCGATGGCGATGGCGGTGAGCGCCTTGATGAAGAAAGAAGTAAGCCGGATCATTCTGGCGCGGCCGGCTGTCGAAGCAGGCGAGAAGATCGGCTTTTTACCCGGCGATATGTATGCCAAGGTGAATCCCTACCTCCGTCCTCTGTACGACGCCCTGTTCGACATGATGGATATGGAGCGGGCTACGCGTGCGATCGAGCGAGGTGATATTGAAATTGCGCCACTCGGCTTTATGCGAGGCCGTACGTTGAATGATTCGTTCGTCATTCTCGACGAAGCGCAGAATGCCACGGCGGAACAAATGAAGATGTTCCTCACGCGGCTCGGGTTCCATTCCAAGGTGGTCGTGACCGGTGATATTACTCAGGTGGATCTGCCGCCTGAGCGGGTCTCCGGCCTGATCGAGGTGCGGGAGATTTTGCGCGACGTCGAGGGCATTCAATTCGTCTACTTCGACGAGCGTGACGTGGTCCGTCACAAGTTGGTGCAGGACATTATCAAGGCCTACGATCATCACCAGCAGACCATTCAGCCTTCCGGTTCCTCATCGGGCACAACGGGGCGGCGACCATCACCAGCGCTGCATCAAAAGCCGCCGAAGCCTACTACCCCTGCCTCATCACTCACGGACTCGTGGGGCCAGTCGCATTAATGCCGGTTCATATGCAGATTCAGGTTCGACGTGTCACGTTCGACCAGGCGCGCCTGGATCGACAGGCACGGGCGATTCTGTCCGATGTCGGCGAAGCACCGGCGGAGCTTGGCATTCTGTTCGTGGGCGACCAGCGGATGAGGAGTCTCAATCGTCAGTATCGGGGTAAGGATCGCACGACCGACGTGCTGGCCTTTGCCATGCGGGAAGCGCCCCATTCCTCTTCGACGGTGCTTGGCGATGTGGTCATTGCCGTGCCGACGGCAGTTCGTCAAGCGAAAGAGGGCCAGCGATCGTTGGATGAAGAGCTAACGGTGCTCCTGGTCCACGGCATTTTGCATCTCTGCGGCTACGATCATGAGCGAAGCGAGAAAGAAGCGCGCCGGATGCAACGCCGGGAACGGATGATTCTGCGGTCGCTCGCCCGCGTGCCGAAACCAGCGAATCGTATTCGGTAGTTTTCACACGCAGACCACACGAGTAGTTCTATGGGATGGCTACAGAGATTAAGTGACGGGCTCACCAAGACACGCGATGTCCTGCGCGGGTCTTTGGATCGGTTGCTGGGCCGTGCGGCGGATCCTGCCCTCTTGGAGGAATTCGAAGAGTCGCTCATTGCCTCCGATCTCGGTGTCCGTGTCGTGGAGCGTGTCATGGAACGCCTGAAGAAGCAGCTCCAAGGGACCGACGCTTCGCAATCAGCGCAGGTGCAAAAGATGTTGCGAGACACGCTGCTCGATGTCTTGACGCCCGTGCAAGGACTGTCGTTGGAGTCTTTACTTGCGAAGGGCCCTAAGCCCTTCGTCATCCTGACCGTAGGGGTGAACGGTGTGGGCAAGACGACGACGATCGCGAAAATTGCGCAACGGCTTGTGCAGGCAGGGAAGGTGCCGTTGTTGGTGGCAGCCGATACCTTTCGCGCGGCGGCAATCGATCAGCTGCAAGTCTGGGCCGATCGGGTCGGTGTCGACGTGATCCGCCACCGCCATGGAGCCGATCCCGCAGCGGTCGCGTTCGATGGGATCGCTGCTGCGAAAGCTCGGAAGGTGGACGTGGTTTTGATCGATACGGCGGGCCGGCTGCACACGAAATCGAATCTCATGGACGAACTCCGCAAGATCACCCGCGTCATCGCGCAGGAATGTCCCGGTGCGCCGCACGAAGTGCTCCTCGTGCTGGATGCCACGGTCGGGCAAAACGCGCTGTCCCAAGCCCGTCAATTCCATCAGACTGTCGGCGTGACTGGCTTGGTTCTGACGAAGCTCGACGGCACCGCTCGCGGAGGGATCGTTGTTGCGATTGCCGAGGAATTGAAGTTGCCCGTGAGGCTGATCGGAGTCGGGGAGTCGGTCGAGGACCTGCAGGATTTCAAGAGCGATGCCTTTGTGGATGCGCTCATCGGGACATCGCCGCCGTCATCAGCGTAACCCCTGTGAAATCACGGCATTTTCTTCTCAGTCGGCATCGTCCGTGGTAGGTTACATTTGCCGATGATCCCAACGCGGCGCGCGACACATTGTTCTCGTGAAGGCTGAGGTATGATCAAGATTTTAGTGATCGATGACGATCGCATGAACTGCGAGCTGATCCAGTCCGTGTTCACTCGACATGGTTATCAGGTGTTGACGGCGACGAGCGGGATCGAAGGCCTGACGATCTTTCGCCAACATGCTCCGCGGGTCACAATTCTTGATCTTCGCATGCCGGAAATGGATGGGCTGACCGTTCTCAAAGAAATCCGCGCCTATGATCCCCATGCGCCGGTGATCATCTTGGGAGGCGGGGCGACCGAGGAGCAGGAAAATCAAGCTCGGGGGTTGCGCGTCACCGACTTTATCCGCAAGGGCCTATCGCTTGATGTGCTCGTCGAATGCGTCAACCGGGTGGTGCAGCTTCCGGCTCGACCCGTCTCCGCGTTGCCAGGGGCGGCGGACAGCGCCGCCGTGGCCGATACCGGGGAAACGATTCTCGTCGTCGATGACGAGCCGTTGGTCCGCGACCTGCTTGTCCAGTTTCTCAGTCTCCGCGGTTATCGGGCCCTTGGCGTGAAAGATGGCGCTGAAGCCCTTTCGATGGTGGAGCAAGCGCCGCCCGATCTGGTTCTGCTCGATCTGATCATGCCAGGCATGGACGGTGCTGAGGTGCTTCGGCAACTTCGCCAACGCGAATATACCGGCGGGGTAATCATCATCACCGGGAGTCATGACGAAGACCGTCTCGACGAAGCCTGGGTCATGGGGCCGCAAGAAGTCATCGGGAAGCCCGTCGACCTTGAGCAATTGTTGACGTCTATCCAGCTTGTGCTCGTCTGTCGCGAATGCTAAAACCCTTCCGATGCCAATCGGAAGCAGGATCGTCTCTTTTCTCCCTCTCATGCTCCTCGCGCTCTTCAGCGACGGGGCGCCCGGTATAGCCTGCGCAGCTGAGCCTGCCTCACCAGGACAGATCATGATGCATCACGATCTGTTCGTACAGATCGTCCCCGAACAACATGCCCTTATTGCAACAGACCGGCTGACCCTTGAGGTGGCAGAGCCGCAGACGTCGATTCGCTTCTCGCTCGCCTCCACGCTTCAGGTCGACCGCGTGGCACTCGTGCACAGATCGTCGGGGAAGGAGGTCTTGAGTGACGATGTGCCGTATGAAGTCGAACATGGCTCCACGCCGGAGTCGGCGCAACATGTAACCATTCCCTCGCAGATCCTGGCTGTGGGCCTGATGACGCTGGAGATTCACTACCATGGGGTCGTCAACGACCCGCCGCGCGATCCACGCCATCTTCGCTTTGTGACGCCCAGTGAGACGGCCGGACATATCGGGCCGGAAGGTGTCTATGTGAGCAGCGAAAGCCACTGGTATCCGGATGTTCCGGAATCGCTCGGCACCTATACGTTGCTGGTTGCGGTGCCAACGGGATGGACCTCCGTGACCCAGGGGAAGGCTGGTGACGCGCGTGCCTGTCCGGTCGGGGTCTGCCGTCATGCTGGAATGGTGATGACGGAATGGACTGTGACGCAGCCGAGCGAAGCGCTCACGCTCGTGGCGAACAGATTCGTCACCAAGTTTCGCGACTGGACAGCCAAGACCGGTCAGAGGATTCAGCTCTCGACCTATCTCTTTCCCGATGATGCACATTTGGCCGAGGAATATCTCGAGGCCACCGCGCGGTATCTGGAGGCCTACATCCCGCTGCTGGGTCCCTATCCGTTTGAGAAGTTCGCCGTGGTGGAGAATTTCTTTGCGAGTGGGCTTGGTATGCCCTCGTTCACCCTGTTGGGGAGCGGCGTCATCAAACGGCATTATGTGCAGCCCTACGCACTCGGCCACGAGATCGTGCATTCCTGGATCGGCAACGATGTTTTCAATCGCGTCGATCGCGGAAATTGGGTGGAAGGGCTGACGACGTACTTGGCCAATTATTACTGGCACGAATTGATGGGAGATTCAGCGCAGGCAAGGGATCAACGCCGCCTGATGGTGCAGGGCTACAACCTTCATGTCCCCCCGGAGCGAGACTATCCGGTCGCACAATTCACGCACAAACTGGATGAGCATGATAATGCCATCGGGTATCAAAAAGCCGCCATGCTGTTTCATCTCCTGCGCCAGGAGGTGGGAGACGAGACGTTCTGGCGAGCCTTGAAGAGCTTTGTGGGGCAGTATCGTGGAAGGCATGTGGAATGGCGCGATCTTGAACGGGTCTTTGGAGAAGAGAGCCACCAGGATCTCCGATGGTTTTTTGCGCAATGGGTGGAACAGGATGGGGCGCCCATGCTGTCGTTGTCGGAGGCCGTTGCCCGTCCTGTTGCGGGGAAGCCTGGGCAGGCCGTTCAGCTCGAGGCCACGATCGTTCAATCGGGCAAGCCCTTTCGCCTCCCCCTTCAGTTGTTGGTTCACCTGGAGGGTGATCGTGAGCAGATTCTGACTGTGCCGCTGCGTGGGCTGCGCGAGACGATTTTCATGACCCTGCCCGCTCGACCGATCTCGATTGATCTCGATCCCGAGTTCATGACCTTTCGACGGATCGACAGGAAATCGTTGCCACCGGGGCTCAATCACTATGTCACCGATCGGCGGCGGTCGGTCGTGATGGCCTTTACGGATGAGCCGGGGCATCCCTCTCCGTTTCGCGACGTGGTCGCGCGCATCGAAGCGCAAGAGCAGCAGAAGCCAATTGGAGAGCGAACGGTGCTGGCCCCGATGGCGCAGGACGGGCTGTTGCCTCAGGAAGGTTCGGTGTTAGTATTGGGCGGCCCGGAATCCCGCCTGGGGATTCAATCGATTCTCGCCAAGCATTGCGGTGAGCGCGCGATGCTGCACGACAAGGGCGTTACGGTGATGGGACGGGCGCACGAAGGGCCTGGACTGGCCCTGCTGGCCAGTTGCCACCGGGTCGACCGCCCCGGCAGCGTCGTGACGGTGCTGTATGCGGCCACCCCTCAGGCTGTGGCGAAGGTGGCGCGGCTGCTCTTTTTTTACGGATGGAATAATTTCGTGTTGTTCAACGATGGCGCGGTCGTCATTCGTGGCGAATGGCCCATCGCCAGCGATCGTACGGGGGTGCGTTTCAATGCCAGCAATCTCATTCGGTAAGTGCTGCATGATCGGTCTTGTGTGTCTGTTGCTGGGAGAGCAGCAGGGACAGGCAGAGGGCCTTGCTGCGAAGGCTCGGGTGGTGCCTGCTCACCAGTCTGAGCGGCATCTGAAGAATATTCGCCAGCTGACGGTGGGCCGGCAGAATGCCGAAGCCTACTTTTCCTTCAGCGGGAACAAATTGATCTTCCAATCGACCAACAATTGGATGAAGGATACCTACGCGGCCACGCTCAAGCCG
>CXWL01015602.1_pt1 | contig 18922 bp, 25 predicted proteins | sample 590931 | NCBI WGS metagenome assembly CXWL01 (sample SAMEA3498368, study PRJEB10139) | groundwater metagenome | biome: water well; material: biofilm material | place: Germany | collected 2015-04-27 | reverse complement strand
ACATGAGAGCCGCTAACAAAACTCTGTATATCCTTATACAATTCAGAACGAACCAAACCAATATCAGAATTTTTTGCCAATAATTCAAAGCAGGCAGATAATTCGTTTGCGTATTCATCAGCCTGTTTCTGCCCCCAATTTTCTATTCCGAACAGAAAAATTTCGAGCAAATCTTGCTCGGCTTGAAGAGATAATCTATACTTTTTTCGCACGAATTTTCTTCGCTTTTTTCATTATATCCTGTACAGATAATTTACTATATTCGCCACGATCAAGCTGTTCACAGCCAACGCGGATTTTAGCTTTTAATAATTCAACTTTCATATTTTCATATTCTACCGCTGACATAAGAATAGCGACAGAACGACCATGTTTTTCAATAGAAATGGGCTCTCTCTGCGCTGTATCCATTAACTCGCCAAAATTAGCCCTTGCTTCCCTAGCTGCAATATTTATCATATTTTATCCTAAAATAACTAATATACACTATATGCATTATGTACATTATGCATATAATTGTCAATAGCTAAAAACCTGCTTTAAAACCCCTCAATATCCTTCATTCCGCCAGTCAGAAATCCGCGTGGGTGATAGCCAAAATCACGCTCGGCATCATCATGGAAAAACACCAAATCATCATTCATCCGCCGAGCAATTTCACCGTTAATATGTTTCTTGCGCGATATTTTACCCACAACATCGAGAATAAATGGCAAAGCGGTGTTATTTATTATCTTCGGTTTTTTCTTATATAGTTTGAATAATTTCCCCAGCATTTCGCGGTAAGTAAGCACTTCTCCGCCACTCAGATTATACGATTTATCATAAGTAATTTCATTATCCATTGCCTTAATCACCGCCATCGCCAAATCATCAACATGCACAGGTTGTCTGCGCCCAAAGGCAGGCGGATAAACAAACATCATACCAAAACGGCGGATGATTTTGGCAATATTAGTTATGCCCAAATCAAGCCCCACACCATAAACCTGCGTTGGACGGAAAATAGTGTGGCGCATACCAAAAGCAGAACATTTTTCTGCCAGAACACTTTCTGAATTTTGCAATTTTGTGACAAAATCTTTTTCAAAATCATTGGCAGAAAGCGACTTGGAAAATACCAATGTAGAACTAAAGGCAATAATGCGTTTTGCTTCAGCACTATGCATAATAGGGAGCAACGGAGGAAGCTGCCACAAAGGCGCACAATGCACCACCGCATCCACACAATAATCATCAAGACTAAAAGTAGGGCTGGTCAGATCTTTTTTCATCCACAGCAAACTTGGATGGCGAAAAGGGATCTCATCTTTTTTAGTTATCGCCAGCACCGCAGCACCAGAAGCAATTAAACGGCGGATTACACAAAGCCCAGTCTGGCTGGTTGCGCCTGTAACAAGCACAATCCTTTTTGCCAATTGTTCGGTTTTAGGGACATCAACCGAACCAAGCGCAAGCAGAACTAAACGCTTTGCTGCGAAATTATTTGGAACCGAACGTGTATCCTGAAAAAACTCAAGAAAACCGCTGCTGATAACCTTAAACGTCAGGCGCAGCATGATGAGGATATTAAGGAAAAACAACGTGCCAATTGGCTGATGTGCCGAGAAAAATTTATTCAGATAGCGGATAATATTTTTTGCCTCGCGTGATTGCTGGGCAACGGGAATCCTCTTGTCATGACCTGTTGGAAGGCGCGTGATTTTGACAGAAGGAAGGCACAGAACCCTGCCCCCAATCTGCTGCACGCGCAGGCTGAAATCCAGCTCTTCATCTTGTGGAAAAAATCCTTCATCCAGCCCGCCGAGTTTTTTGTAATCACCCGCCCGCACACACATGCACGCGCTGGAAACAGCAGCCACTTCAAACAAGGGTTTTTGCTGAATATTTTGCTCAGTAGATTTTTCATATGAAGATTGCCTCCTACGCCTCCATGCATTAACCCCGATTATATCAAAAAACGTGGTTTTTGGAGTGATTATATGAGTGCGGAAAAGCGTATGCCTGCTACCGTCATAATTCTGCACCACGCCACTGCTGAGCATTGCCTTATTTTCTTTTTCAAGAACGGAAACCAGACTTTGCAGAGCATCTGGCGGCAATAAATATCCAGATTTAAGCAATAGCAGATATTCCGATGTTGCCTGCCTCGCTGCAACGTTACAGCCCTTGGCAAAATTAATATCGCCGCGCACCTGAACCATCTTAAGGCGTGGGTCAGAAAGGCTGAGTTGTTGCAGGCGTGAAATAACATCTGGCGCATTGCCATTATCGACAATAATAAGCTCGCCGAGCTGTTTCTGCGAAAGAACGCTTTCAATTGTCGCAAAAAACCTCCACCCACCGTGCCTTGCAACAATTATAACGCTACACAAACTCATGCTTTCGCCTCCATATTCGGAATATTTTTACAACATTCCGCCCAACTTGCAAGCTGCCTGTCACGGTCAGAAATAATCGGGTTTTTTATTGGCCAGTTAATAGCCAGCTTATGGTCATCATAACGAATGCCAGACTCGCCCGCAGCGTTATAAAATTCCGTCACCTTATACAGCATATCGGCAGGTTCATCGCCCAGCACACAAAACCCATGGGCAAATCCAGAAGGAATCCATAGTAATTTTCCATTTTCTGCGGATAATTCCAAGCCAAAATGCTGTCCGAATGTTTTTGATTCAGGGCGAACATCAACCACAACATCCCACACCCTACCACGCACAACACCAACTAATTTTCCCTGCGCTGGAGTGTGCTGGAAATGCAGCCCGCGGAGTATTCCCGCAGCAGAGCGCGAATGATTATCCTGTACAAATTTTCTTGGCAGTCCAGCTTCTGCGAATTTCTGTTCATTAAACCGCTCAACAAAAAACCCACGACTATCGCCATGTATTTTTAGCTGCACAACCTTAAGTCCACTTATTTCACAATCACTAATCTGCATAGAACCTACCTAAGTAATATTTTTGTGTTGCGTTGCTGCCAAAAAGGGCGAAATAATAGGAAAACCTCGCAAGCCTGTAGTGGTTCTACAGGCAAGAGGTTTGACGAAGTAGTACGCTTTTTTTGGCGCAACCCGAAGGGACAGGATAATTTTTGCGAACAACTGCGTCGCAAGGCTTGACCGTAGCCACCACTACGCTCCGCGCCTTGCTCCTTGTATTTCATCAAAAATTCTCTCTGTCGCATCATAAAAATATTACTTAGGTAGGTTCAAATTTCTTATTACAATATTTAATCCCTCTTCCCACGCTGGCATGGTCACACCCAATATTTTTTCTGCCTTGCTGCAATCCAACCGTGAGTTATATGGACGTTTTGCTGGCAGCGGATATTGTGAAGCGGGAATTGGATTTATCTCATCACAGATAATGCTAGAATCTGTGGCTCTGGCAAGTGTAAAAATAGCTTTTGCAAATTCATACCAGCTTGTCTGTCCACCAGCGCATAAATGATAAATTCCTCTGGGGAATTTCTCAAGGCTCACAGCCTTATTAAGCGCGGAGATTATGGCTGTTGCCAGATGCCCTGCATAGGTCGGTGCGCCATATTGATCAGCAATTATATTCAGTGCTTTTTTTTCATGAAGTAGCCTGAGAATTGTAGTAAAAAAATTCTTTCCTTTTTCATCAAACACCCAAGAAGTACGGAATATCAGCGCATCACCGCCAACATCAAGAGCAGCCTGCTCGCCTTCTGCTTTGCTTTTTCCATAAACATTAAGCGGATTTATTTTATCATCCTCACGCCACGCTCTATCACCACTTCCATCAAAAACATAATCGGTGGAGACATGCACTAGAGGAATTTTTCTTTCCGCACACCATTTTGCCAGAGAGCGAACCGCCCAAGAATTAACATGGAACGCCTCATCCCTGCCCTTCTCCTCTGCCCCGTCCACCTGCGTATAAGCAGTTGCATTAATCAGCGCGGAATATTTCCTGTCACCAATGCAGTTTGAAAGTTGCTGTATAAAATCTGGTGCAGCGAGATTCACCTCCTGCCTGCCAAACGCCAACGCAGAATCGCCTAGCTGTTCTGTCAGCGCCCGTCCAAGCTGTCCATTTTTTCCCAAAATAATAATAGGTTGCTGCATCATCAGACTTTCTAATTATTATACGTCCTATGTATTGTCATACTGAGCGTAGCGAAGTATCTCATCTATCCACAAGGAGATTCTTCGGCTACGCCTCAGAATGACAGAATCTGAAAATTCGTATCCAGCAAGATTCACTTATTTAATTTCAAAATTGACAGGTATAAGAAACTCGAACATTTCCCCTTCAGGATAGCCATCAGGCACAGCGGGAACTGGATTAGCGCGCCGCACCATGTCAAGGGCAGCACGATCCAATTCTTCATACCCAGTATTTCCTTCTAACCCACTATAACGAATGTTACCACGCCTATCAATTCTGATGCGAACAACGGTGCTGCCTTCCATCCCTTGCGACCGCGCGCTTTCAGGATATAATTTGAACTTCTGAATCCACAGCGAAATAGTCTGTTCATAACGTGATTTAATCGCAGCACCGCTATCATTGCTATTGCCTATCCCCGAACCATCTTTTTTTTCTGCTGTTTTTTCAGCAGCCATGTAACGTACAAATTGACGCGGAGAATCCGATTTTTCAGGAGTAACTTGATTCTGCTGGATAGTTTTCTCTGGAGTTGGCGCAATAACTTTATTCACCCGCGGAGCTGGAGTCGGTGGTTTTTCAACCTTTTCCTTAACTGGTTTGCGGATCATTTTTGTCATAGCAGATTCCAATTGCGCGGAATTAGCATTATCTACTGTCGGCTGCGGATAAGATGATTCATCTTCCTGCACCATCTGCACATCACTATCGCCAAGCCTGATATTCATGGCATGAATCGGAATATCAATAATCCGCACTCGCGGTATGGCACTGATTCCCAATAATGCCAGAATATGCAGAATAATAGCCATAACAAACATCGCCATGAAATGCTGGCGACCAAGATATTCCAATGATGATGCTTTTGAAATAACAGCCATAGCTACTTGTTATCCTTCTCCACCTTGGCAACAGATTGCGTAAGCACTGAAAGATGACGACCACCAGCAGCTTTAATCGCGTCCATCACCTCTATCATGCGGTTCGCTGGTGCAACAGCATCTGCCTTGACAGTAACAACTTTTAGTGGATTGGCGGTTAATTCTGGTCGGAGTTTTTCTTTCATTTCTTCCATAGTCACAATTTCATCACCTAAAATAATCTCATCATGGCTGCCGAGAAGAACCAATATATGCCCTTCATCCATCATATTCCCATGCCGTGAAACTGGTGGATCAATTGGTATCAAATCAAATTTTTCAACAGTACCAGTCACCATAAAGAAAATCAGTAAAAACATCGACACGTCAATCAGTGGTATCAGGCTGATTTCCAGTTTTTTTCTGCGTGTGCGTTGAAAGTCCATATCCCTTTCCAATCCTACCTATTGGCTAGTTTCTGACTGTGTGGAAGCGTCTGGCTCATGTTCAACGGAAGCAACCCATTTCCGCACCAATAAACTTCTTCCACCAGCACCTTTTACCCTATCCATAACCGCAACTAGCTGCTGCATGGTCACACCTTCAGCCGTGAGCAGCATAACAGGAGAAGACGGATCCTGCGAAAAGAGGCGCACTAGTGTTTCGCTCAATTCTTCAGGATTAACATCTCGCTTACCGAGAATCATATCGCCATTTTCACGAATGAATATATGTGTCACCTCTTTTTTATCTGACACTTTCCCAGCAGATGGCAGCATCAATTCCAGCGATTCAATATTCAAAAACGAGGTGGTCAACATAAAAAAGATAATAAGGATAAACACNNCGTCAATAAGTGGCGTGAGTGGTAAATTTAGACTGCGACGTGATGTGCGTTCAAATTCCATACAAACCCACTAAAAACTGTCATCCCCGCGAAGGCGGGGATCTAGAGCCACAAATCCAGTCATTGGTTCTGTCCCTAGATCCCGCATCAAGTGCGGGATGACAATAATATTAAGCCTTATCATATTACTAGTTACCACCCGAATATTTAGGGCTTAGCAAATGCAGAGTCGACATTTTCTTCGGTGCATTATTCCTAATTTCTGCAACCTCTGCCTCAACTTTAGAATTTTGTTTTTTCATCTCGTCCTCATGCTTGCGCCGTTCTTCTTCGGCTTTTTTTGCTTGTTCAATAGCAAGTAAGCGTTCATTACGGCGGAATTCATCCTCGAGCGCGAGAATCTGAACCGTCACATCCTTCATCGTTGCCCGTACTTTTTCAATTACACCGTCTAAAATATAATGGGCAGCAAGAGCAGGTATAGCAACTGCAAGACCGCCAGCAGTAGTAAGTAACGCCTCCCAGATACCGCCCGCAAGAATGGTCGGGTCAACATGTGTTCCTGCCGAACTTAGTTTTGAAAACGAGTTGATCATCCCAATAACAGTGCCGAGCAAGCCCATAAGCGGAGCAATCATCGCTGTCATTTCCAAGCCACGCAGATGCGACTCCAGATAGCGAATATCAGCAGAGCCAACGCGGGTTATTTCCGCTTCTTTGCTTTTCTGCGACATTTCACGATTAGCTACACATTCAAATGTCACGCGCATAATCCGCGCCACAGGTCCACGGATGGTTTCCAGAGTTTTGGTTGCCTGCGAACGATCCCCCTGCTTAATATCGCGCAGCACTGGCTCGATAAATTTACGGTCAAAAACGTTTGATTTCCTGAACTGCCATATCTTGAAGGCAATCACCGCAATAGCATACACTGACATCATCGCCAGCGCGTACATAACAAAACCGCCTTTATTGAAAATAGAAAGATCCTGCATAATTTTCTCCGCTTAAATAGATGACGAGATGATAAGATGATAAGATTATTAAGTATAGAGTTTTTTGCTGAATCATGCACGCTGTAGAATTCCTTTTGCAAAACACTGACTTTGTGTCTCGTCATCTCGTCATCTAATTATCTATATATCTAACCACATCACCAACTTGTAAGTGCATAGCCCCTGCCACATCTGGAGAAATACAAATGCCATTTTTGTTTTCTTCCAATTCGGCAAGTCCAACGCGAAAATCTGCAAGTCTGGTGGTAGCAATCATATATTTTTTTGTATCTGCTATTGTTCTTATTTCACTTATTGCTGCCCGTTTGCTTTTGCGTATAGTACGAATCTGCCCCCTGTCAGCCTGCATTGTAGGACCAGCATCAAAAACATCAATATATCCCTGATAACGGAATCCTTCATTTTCCAGCAAATGCAAAGCTGGTTTCGATGCTTCCAGAGGAACGCCAATAACTTCCTGCGCTTTTTCATCGAGCAAACTCACATAAATCGGATATTTGGGCATCAAATCGCTGATAAACTGCCCACCACATGTGGCATTAATAAAATCAGCTTTTTTAAAATCCATCTTAAAGAATTTTTCTTCGAGGTTACGATAAAAAGGAGAGTCACCGTTTTCATCCTGCACACCGCGAATTTCTGAGATAACCGTATCAGAAAAAAGTTTTGGAAATTCTGCCATCAGCAGGTAACGAGAGCGCGAAAGAAATTTTCCAATTCCATCGCGCCTGTAATCTGAAAGCAGGAACAAAGAACCGATTTCACTCGCTCCCGTATAATCATTCACCATGTGCAGAACACGCTGCAACGAATAAACTTTTACAACGTCTGATGCCTGCACAATGGTAGATAGCTTATAAGAATAAAACGGGTGTTTGATGCCGACATGCGCCACAACCCCCGCTGTTCCCACCAGTTTTTTTGTATCCGTATCTTCCAGAGCGAATAAAAAGCGTTCATCACCTTTTACTTCTTCTGCACCAGAAAAACTGGCAACAGCATTTGCAATTTTAGATTTAAGAACGCCAGCATCTTCAGGCAGCGAGGTCATGCCAATACCCGCCTCATGCGCGAGGGAAAGAATCTCTGCGTGGTCAGACATAGCAACAGGGCGCACGAGCATCATATATTTACACCTTATTTAAAAAATTTCTCCAGTATCTTGTCGTCCTAATATACTGATAATTTCTACAGTATCATCAACTATACGATAAAAAATGCTGTCAACACCACAAACGCAGCGACGATATCCTTGATGAATATGTTCAGCAGATTGATATAAGTATGGATTCTTTGCTATTTCTTCAAATTGTTTTTTGAAGGAATGATGATACATATTGGCTTTTGTTAGACCATAATTGCGAACTCCGTACTGATGTATACGTTTTAAATCAGCTTTCGCATTTTCACTAAGTTTATATTTCGCCATTAAGTCGCAATTCTTCTTGTGATTCAGCAAGGATTTCATCCATAGTCATGTTGGTAAAACCGCTCTGCTCAGCTTTTATCAGCTTTTCACGGATTTTTTCAATCTGAGCCTGTCGCTCGCGCGCCTTACGGATAAGGTCATTAACAACCTCGCTCTTGCTAGAATATTCCTCACTTTCAACCAGTGAGTTTAGCCATTCATCATTTGGTGCGGTAAAGGAAATGCTCTGTCTTACCATTATCTTTCTCCATTTTGGTGCATATCTGGTGCTATTCTACACCAGCTAATGACTTATTGGAAGAAAAAACTACTTAGACACAAACTCCACAATGGCATCTTCAAGACGAGAAAGTCCCTTAGCCATCTCTACTTCTTTAATGATAAGAGGAGGCAGGAAGCGCAGAACATTCGGTCCCGCCTGCAACACAATAACACCATGTTTGCGCGCAAGATCTGAAATATCACCAGATTTACCATGTAATTCTGGCTTTAATTCCGCACCAATCATCAGCCCGCGCCCGCGAATTTCAGAAAATAGCGAGTATTTTTTATTGAGATTTTTAAGCGCGGAAACGAGCTGTTTGCCACGCGCATTGACATTGCTTGCCAGTTCTTTTGACTGCATAGTTTTAAGCACCACCCGCGCCACAGCACAGGCAACAGGATTACCACCGAAAGTCGAGCCATGGCTACCGAATTGGAAAGTATTTTCCACTTTCTCACCATAAAGCATCGCACCAATTGGCAGCCCACCACCAAGAGCCTTAGCCAGCGTCACAACATCTGGCTTTACACCATCTTCTGCGAAATGCGAAAATAATTTGCCCGTGCGCATCATCCCGTCTTGAACTTGATCAAGCATCAAAAGCGCGTCATGCTTATGACATAAATCCTGAATATGCTTCAGAAATCCTTTGGCAACAGGCGTTACCCCGCCCTCACCCTGCACCACTTCCAGCATCACCGCACAGGTTTTATCGGAGATTGCTTTTTCAATTGCAGCAAAATCATTGAACGGAACATAGGTAAAACCAGCAGGCAGAGGCTCAAAACCAGCTTGATATTTTGGTTGGGCGGTTGCAGTAATTGTTGCAATCGTGCGTCCATGAAACGAACCGATAAAAGTTATAATCTCGCGTTTTTCTGGTGGCGCACCTTTATCGGCAGCATATTTACGCGCTAGTTTAATCGCAGCTTCATTAGCTTCACCGCCTGAATTTGTAAGAAAAACTCTCTTGGCAAATTTAGATGCCTTCACCAGTTCTTCCGCGAGCAACACAGTCGGCTCGGTAAAGAACACGTTGCTGGTGTGGCAAATATTTTTTGCCTGCGCGGTCATCGCTGCAATCAGTTTTTTATTATTATGCCCAAGGCTGGTGACAGAAATACCTGCGCCAAAATCGATATAATCATTGCCGTCCGCATCCCATATTTTCGCGCCAACACCTTTTGCAACAATTATCTCGCGCGGTTTATACGCCAGCGAATAATATTTTTTGCCCTTAGCGAGTAAATCTTTGGTCTTTTTTGTTACAGGTTTTTTTTTCATTTTTATCCCCAACTATAGCTGAATATTATATTTTTCTTTTAGGATGCTTCTTGCGACCTCAACAAGAACTGGCAAATCATTATGAACTGTTTTCCACACCTCTTCATAAGATAAATCACCAAGATAATCATGAACAAGAATATTTCTCATTCCTCTTATTTGTTCCCAAGGGATATTAGGATGGGTTGCTTTTGACATTTTCTCTAAATTGCTGGCTGATTCAGTTATATTGGCAAGATGTTTTATAATGGCATCCCGTGCCATTGAATTTTGCTCAAATTTTTCCAACGTTTCTGGCAAGTATTCTTTGATTTTCGCTGATGCTTCAATGATATGCACTAGATAAAGTTTTTCATTCTTCATAACGGAATAGCCTCGCGCAATACATCATCTTTTATTACCCAATGCAGGCGTTTATCTTCCACAACATCCACCTTACGCTTCAACATTTCCTCCAAAGCCACCATAAAACCAGCATGTTTCATAAGACTTGCATCAGCACCATAATGCACCAAAATATCAATATCGCTATCCGCCCGCTCCTGCCCCCGTGCCACCGAACCAAAAACCCGCACATCTTTCAGCCCACAATCATTAGCTATTTGCAGGATTTTTTCTCGGTTTTTACGAAGTTCATCAAGGAGCGTCATAAATCACTAAGCAAACATCTTAGCGAAGTTACGTTTAGTGCGTTTTTTCCAGTGCGCGCGGTGATAAGCGTCAGAGGCTAGAAGTGGCAAAACACTGCCAGCTTCAGCATATACCATCTGCTCATAAGCCGTGTCCACCTTGCCCCATGAGCAAGCTTCTTTGAGAGTGCTGGAGCTACACGCACCATCGCGTGAATCAGCAACGGTAATCTGCACTGCGTATTTATGCATATCAGCTTCAACACCCAGAATTTCAGCGCATACAACCGTGTCCTGCACAAAGTTTTTCGGCACACCGCCACCAATCATGAGCAAACCAGTCGTTCCCGCTTTTATTTTAATATCGGTTAGTTCGTGGAAATCGGCGATTGAATCAATCGTGATGTAAGATTTTTTAACTTTTTTACGCTCGGCTTGATGCACAACCAGCCCAAAACCCGCCGAAGAATCAGTGAATGCTGGGCAGAAAATCGGCACGTTATGCTCATAAGCAAGCTGCACCAGCGAATCTTTTTTCTTAGCATTTTTAGTTAGCCATTTTCCCATTTCGCGGATAAACGCGCGCGAAGAGTATGCGCCAGCAGGCAGAGAATCAGCAATTTTTTTGATAGTATGATCGCAATTCTGCAATTCTTCTTCATCGATATAAGTATCATAGATACGATCGATATAATTATCGCGCAGATGTTTATCATCAACAAACGGGCTGCCCTGATAATGCTTAAAGCCAAGAGCCTCAAAAAAGTCCATGTCCACAATCGCAGCACCAGTTGCTACAATCGCATCCACCATATTATTTTTCACGAGGTCAGCATATAACTTCATGCAGCCACCAGCCGAAGTTGAACCAGCGATGGTAAGGATTATTGAGCATTTTTTATCCGCAAGCATCATGTTATAAATTTCAGTTGCTTTCGCGAGGTCACGCGAAGTGAACGACATGTTCGCCATCTGGTCAATTATCGGACGTGCATCAAACGAGGTGATGTCGATATGCTTTACTGGCTTAGAAAGCATTTGTTGTTTGAGAGTAGGTTTCTTTTTAGCAGATGGTTTCATTTCTTTGCCCTTAAGTTAGATGACGAGATAAAAGGATGACGAGATTATTAGATAATTGAAATATTGCAATCAAAAACAAAGCCCTACCAACATCAAATGTCATCCAAAGCAGCTGGAAATCTCGCTAGGCTTCAGCGAAAATGGTTATTTCTGAGAACCGTAGCGGAGCGTACGTTTAGTACGTGAGCAACGGAAGCGCAAGAAATGACCATTTGCAGCGAAGCATAGTAGAGATTTAGAGGTAATGCTGCACCTTGTAAGCATCATTCTGGAATACATATTGTATGCCAAACTTCTGTTTTACATCAAGAAACAGTGGAGCGCGGGCGTTCACGGAGAGTTTTACACTATCAGGGCTGCGGTGAACTGAAACTATAAACAGCACCACCAAATCATCATAAGTTATGCCTAGATCATCGGCAGCACCGCGAATATCCTCAACTGCAACAATATTATTATTAACCGCAACAGGAAGGGTAATAAAGGAAAGCTGCAATTCATCAAGAGATTGCAATAGTTTAAACTGCTCCATCTTCTGGCTATTAAAATTGGTCAGCACGAAATTAGATTTATCTGGCATCCCCAGCAAACCGCGCGGGAATGAAATAGCTTTTGAAATATCGACTGAGATCTCGCCAAAGCGAGAATTGATTGTCTCAGGAAAAGAGACGTGCGGAGTAGCTGAACCAATTGAAAATGCTGACTGCCCTAGCATAGAGTGTACCCCTTTTATTGTTGCCGTGCTTTCTGTTATAACACGACTTGGTTAGTTTAACGTAAAAAATCTGATAATTTCAAGGAATTAATTTTCGCAAATGCTTGAAAAGCTGCTTGCAATATTCCTTGGTTTATTGCCACCTGCGTTGAAACCGAAACTAAATCTGCATTACCTATCTCCTCTTTTACCCCTTGAAAATAAAGTTTAAATGAATCATGGCGGGTATTAATATTATCAATTGCCACTTTGTTTTGATTTACGATAGAACGGGTGGCGATAACCCCATCTAACCCTTGCGTCACCAAATCATACGCCTTAACTAAATCGGCATCGGAGTTAGCATCATGCCCCTTTTGTGCCATGGCAAGTCCTGCAAAAATCTGCTGTATACCCATATCATCGGCGCGAACATTATAATTAATTTCTGTATTATCATCAGCGCGCAAAAGTACATCCTCTGCGCTACCCTGATAATAATTATCATCAGGCACACCATCAACCTCAAGGGTTGGAAATGTGTCTGGATTTACTGGCGCAACATCGGTGCGAGTTCCGCCAAACAAAAAACGTCCTTCAAGGCTGGTGTTGAGCTGACTTACAAGTGATTGCCAAGCCCCCTTAAGTGTTTCTGGAAAAGCACCGCTATTCGATGCAGCATTACGCCGTTGTGAAATCAAACTTTTTAAATTAGCTGCGGTATCAATAACCTGACTAAGTACATTATCGGTGCTATTANNCTTTAATACGAGTTGTCGCGATTTTATTGTTGTTCAAATAAATATCGGTTTTGGCAATTTTATTTTCCAGCAATAAAAATTGTTCTGATTCACTGCCACCAAGCCCTGCAAAATCCTGTGATTTAAAGCCGCTAGATAATTGCTGCTGCAAATCCGCCAGATTCACCTGCACTTTGCTGGAATCACGCAGTGTTGTCTGGTGCAGTGCGAATGTACTAATGCGTCCTAATGACATAATATTTTCTCCATTTCCTCATTTGCTACCATTGTCATACTGAACGAATGTGAAGTATCTTTTCTTTATTCCAAAAAGATCCTTCGACTACGCTCAGGATGACAAAATAATGCCTAATCACTAATGCCTATTGTCTAATTCCCCACCGCCTGAATTAAAGTATCAAATAATGTACTGACTACTGTAATAATTCGCGCCGATGCACTGTAAGAGTTTTGATAAATTATAGTATTTGCTAACTCTTCATCCAAATTCACGCCACTAATAGAATCCGAACGTTGATTGTAACCATCAAGCAGAGTCTGCGCGTTAGCCTTTTGAGTTTGCGAAGAAACTGCATTAGTTGCTGCAGCACCAATAATCTGCCCAGCATAAGAATTAAACGGTATTTTTGTTTGCCCCAGACCACCAGCAGCAGCAAAATCCACACCTTGAATACCAAGTTTGGCAAGTGCCTGTATAATGCTGTTATCACCAACATTACGTTCATAAGTATATAGAGGTGGTAGGTTAGGATCATTAGGCAGCGGGCTTGGTGAAAGTTTTCCCAAAGATATAAGGTTGGGATTACTGCTCATCCTGCTTTCAACTTTGAGTGCAGCAGCACTGCCAGCATTTTTAATTGTACGCGCATCACCATCATCAATGAAAAAATTATTCAGCCCGAAATAATGTGAAAAACTACGGTTCGTTGCTGCTGTTTTCGGGGTATCGTTTGGTCTTCCCTGCTCATTGCTATCAAGAGAATCGATTGCAATATAACTAACATCGTCACCGCTTGCAATTTTTAGATAACCTGCCTGAGTAGTGGTATATAATCCATTGGTTTTTGCCAACTCTAAACCATTAGCATCAACTAGCGAAGCAACCGCAACTGGCTTGAGTGAATTAGGATACACAATAGTGCCAGAGCCAGTTGCTGCAAGTGCGGCATAGCGAGCATTGAGCAAATTGCTGTCGCTGTTATTCACGCGGTAGCTAACAACGGAGCTAACTATATTACCAGTTCCGTCATCTACTGAGAAATTCATATTAACAGTATAATAAGGAGAGGTAGTATTGCCGCTTAGATCTGCCGTAATTGTTCCATTATCCTTTGTACGCACCAGATCACCCGCTGCAATTTGTGCATATTTAGGCAAACCAGTCTGACCTGCAACTGTAAAGCCACCGCCAGCAGATGCAGCGGTGGCAACAGTAACGTCAAAGCTACCTGCCTGAACGTTACTAACCGTAAAAAACTGATCAAAATCAGTTGTTGGTATTCCGTCAATAGCCCCCGCTGGAGCTGTTAAATAAATCTTGTCTCCATCAAGCAAACCACTTGTACTTGTGGTATTTATAGTTATCGTTTTGCTGCCTGCAACGGTGGTATAAGTTCCAGCAAGAGGGAGCGTTGGCACTGTTGAAGTCGGCGTAGTAAGTGCAACTCCGCCACTGTCCAACACCTGAACGCCAGTAACAAACACATTGGCATTTGTTGCTGAAATATTTTCCATGTTAAAATCAAAATTAAACTGCGGAGGCGCACCGGGGAGAGAAGTGCTATTCGATACCAAACTGATGTTATTTATATTACCAAGCTCCACTTTATTTTGTGGAATACCAAAGGTTCTATTAATTTCATCAATGATGCCCTGCACACTTGGTTGCCCTGCTCCAGTTCCAGTATCCAGCGTTGATAAATCAAGTGTCAGCGGTCGCGTCACCGATTCATCAGCATAACGCGATGCAACTGGTCTGCCGTCTGCCCCCAAAACAGCGATGCGAACCTTGCCACTCCATTGGCTGTAATCATCGGCAACCATCGCATGGGTGCTGGTCAGACTCGCTGCACCGGGGTAACCAGTTCCAGTGTTATGAATAATATTCATCTGATCACGCAGAACCATTGCTAGATTATCAAGCTGTTTAAGAATCGCTGGTAGTTGCTTATCACGCATTTCAACAAAGCCTGCCAGCTTACCACTGCCAACATAACTGATTATATTATCACTTGTACCAGCAGTTACTAAAATTTTTGCTGTGCCTAGCCGATTTCCTTCTTCATCTAAACGATATACTTCAACTGGCGCGAGGGAAGCATCATTAATAAAACTATCCACCGAACCAGCCGAATTATACGATAATTCATAAACGCTATCATCAAGCAAACTCAAACCGCTATTGGTTGATATATTTACTTCTCCAGATGATTTTGTATAAATTTGAAGATCCATGTAGCTTGATAAATCCTTGATTAGCCCATCTCTTTTATCAAGCAATTCACCAACTGGTTTTCCTAAAGCAGTTTCATTACTTATGGTCTTATTCAATTTATTTATTTCTGCTATGTCAGAATTAACAGCACTGGTCATTAAGCGTATATCCTGATCCGCCTGAAAACGAAGGTCATTAAGCCCTGCTGATAAATCATTTATCCGACCAGCCAGCGTTTTACCAAGATTGATAGCATTAACCCTTAGTGATGAACTTTCAGGAGTCTGCGCCAACGATTGCACCGCATTAAAAAAACTGCCAATATTGGAATCGATACTGTCTTTGTTTCCGGGTTTACCGAGTAAAATCTGGATTCTATCCGAATAGTCATTAACCGTGTCACCCTCCCCTACTGCCGAAGTTTGTTGGCGCACCGATTTTATGAGATATTCATCAACTTTACGAGTAACGTCTTTAATGCTGACACCAGAGCCATGACCATCAAGATACAGTGATTCCTGCTCAATAATTTTTCTGGTATAGCCCTGCGTATTAGCGTTAGCAATATTCTGCGACAAAACCGCAAGTGACTGCCTGTTTATATTCAGTCCAGAAAGCGAATTATTCAGCGCGAGCGAAAGACTCATATTTTACTTCCATTGTATAGTATTTGAAGTGTAATTTTATTCAAACTCGCTGGCATAAGATAAGCGCGAAGCAATGAAAACCGAGCAACATGAGCGTATGCTTTATACGTGATTGTTGCGAGGAAGGTTCGTTGCAAGCAGATTATCCATGCCAGTAGAGTTTGCATAAAATTATATCCTTTTATCCAAAGTCACCGACATAGTATTAAAAGCTGCTGCCATTCCAGTATAACCACTCCCGTTATAGGTGCGGCTCTGGGTGGTTTCCTTCACCACTTCTGTGATAGCCTGCACGATTTTGTGATTAATCTCTTTTGCCAATAATAACTTGCGATGGTTCTCGTCTAATATTCCCTGAAAAACTGCTGCAACTTCCTCTAAATCCTTTTTATCGCGCGAAGGAATTGTATCAATTATATAGGGATGACGGTCGATGAGCTTACGCTGCGCTTCCAGCGCGTTGGTCAAGAATATTTTTTCTTTCTGCAAAGATTCAATTTGTTTGATTTTCATTTCACCGAGTAAATCCACCTCTTCGGCAAGCAGTTGTGCAAGGCGGGCGGTGAGCATCACCACATCCTGCGCTCTAAAATCTGGTGTTTCTGCATTTCCAGACTTACCTGCTATTCTAGGTTCACCACTCATAACTATATCTCCTGTTGTTTAAGAAGCTCTCTCTTTATATTCTCAGCAATTCCTATGCCACCAGACTGGGTAATCACTTTTCCATATTCCTGAACCATCAAGCCTTTATAAACCTCGTCTGTATCGCCAGTCCGTAAAGCTTCAGAACCACTTGATTCTCCAAACATTTGTTCCACCATCTGGCTGATAAAAAGCGACTCGAAATCCTTAGCCGTAGCTTCCGCTTTCTGCGGATCCATGTTCTTTGCCGAGCCAAGAACACCTATCTTTGCCATCATTGGCTGCGCCAAGGCAGAAGTTGTATCAATATTCATTTTCTACCTCGTTCTAATTTCCGCCTGTAACGCACCAGCAGATTTTATTGTTTGCAAAATCGTAATCAAATCACGCGGGCTAACACCAAGCGCATTAAGCCCAGCGACTAATTCTTTTAAACTCGCACCGCGTTTCAGTACTGCCATCCTACTTCCGGGTTTTTCATTCACCGTAATTTCTGTTTGCGGAGTAACCACAGTTTGCGCTCCCTCTGGTGCCAGCAGGTTAGGCTGCGATACGTTCGGTCTTTCTTCAATTTTAACCACAAGATTGCCCTGTGCCACTGCCACCGTATCAATGCTCACATTTTCGCCCATAACGATTGTGCCTGACGCTTCATCGACAACAATTTTTGCCACCTGATCGGTCTCCACTGGTAATTTTTCAATGTCGGCAAGAAGTAGTGTTACATTATTGCGGTAAATCTCAGGCACCGACAAAACAACCGTACCGGGGTCAGAAACATTGGCGATACTCGGCCCTATATGTTCATTGATAACGTCTGATATACGCTGCGCTGTAGAAATATCAGGGTTACGCAAAGACAGTTTCATTTCCTGCAATCTATTCAGCACAAATTCTGTTTCGCGTTCAACAATTGCACCGCTGGCAATAAATCCTGATGTCGGCACACCTTTGGTGATAGTTGTCGCCTCACCCTGCGCCTTAAAGCCACCGATAGAAATTGAGCCCTGCGCCACTGCATAAACTTCACCATCCGCACCATAAAGCGGTGTGGCAAGCAAAACGCCACCAGCAAGATTCTTAGCATCACCCATAGCACTGACTGACACATCAACTTTGCTGCCAGTACGGGCAAATGGTGGCAAAGATGCAGTAACTGTAACCGCTGCCACATTTTGTGTTTTTAGTTCAGTGCCACGAGTGTTGACACCCTGACGTTCCAGAAACGCAATCAAACTTTGTTCAGTAAATGCACTGTTTTTTAGTTTATCTCCAGTGCCGTTAAGCCCCACCACCAGACCATAACCCATCAGCATGTTTTCACGCACACCCTCAAAAGTAACAATGTCTTTTACCCGTGATTCAGCATGCGCCATAGATGACATGGCAATCAAATAGCTCCACAAAATTATTAGAAACATGATGGGTAGGAATACAAATCTATAAACCACCGTTTCCATATCCAAACGTGGTGAAACACCATGTTCGTTATCATCGTGCTTAGAATAATATTGCTGTGTCATACGCAAATTCCTCAATTGTTACATGGAATTATTATATGTAATTCAGAGCAATTTGCGTGCCACGCCGATTTTTTCAGCGTAAGTCTTTACTAAGACGATATATTTACTATATAATGACAACAGCACTCAGGGAGTAATATGAAGGTAGACGCTTACGGCAATATTAAAGCAACTAACGCCACGAAAAGGCGTTCTGGGGTGTCGCAGGCTGGTGATTTTTCCAGCATACTCGACGCTTTTGAAACTGACGGTGCAAGCCATGCTGGCAGCCTCACCAACGTTGCCGCCCCCTCTTCACTTTCGGGAATGCTGGCATTGCAGGAGATTTCCGATGAGGAAATTCGCCGTAAAAAGCTTGTAAAACAAGGTGATGATATGCTCGATTCGCTGGAGCAGTTGCGCCGCAGGTTATTGCTCGGCACGCTGCCAATGCAAGTTCTACATGATATAAACAAGCAACTTTCCCTTAAAAGACAAGAAGTTGCTGATCCACGCCTAATAGCAATTATGGATGAAATAGAACTGCGCACGGCAGTGGAACTTGCCAAGCTGGAAATGGCGATTGCAAGTAAGTCAGAAATCTACTAAACTGTTAAAAATAATTAATATTTACAGCTAATTTCCAACATTGGGGTTAGCTAAGTATCAGGGACATTTTGTGCAAGATAAACC
>CXWL01010286.1_pt1 | contig 18923 bp, 16 predicted proteins | sample 590931 | NCBI WGS metagenome assembly CXWL01 (sample SAMEA3498368, study PRJEB10139) | groundwater metagenome | biome: water well; material: biofilm material | place: Germany | collected 2015-04-27 | reverse complement strand
GATAATGATTATTTGCTCCGCATTAATTGGAGTAATTTAAGCCAGATTGCCCTGCAATCAGGTATACTTTAAAACTTTTCCTAATTTTGATAGATAAAACTATGAGTGAATATCTTTTTACTTCCGAGTCTGTTTCTGAAGGGCACCCTGATAAAGTTGCCGATCAAATTTCTGACGCTGTTTTGGATGCAATCCTGAGTCAAGATGCCAACGCGCGGGTTGCTTGTGAAACATTATGCAGTACTGGTTTAATTGTGTTATCGGGTGAGATAACAACGCATGCTTCTGTGGATTACAACATTATTGCGCGAGAAACTGTTAAGAATATCGGCTATACCAGCTCTAATATCGGTTTTGATTCTACTACGTGTGCGGTCTTGACGGCTTTTAACAAACAATCGCCCGATATTGCGCAGGGAGTTGATCGCACCAAAGAAGAAGAAATGGAGCAAGGGGCGGGAGACCAGGGGCTTATGTTCGGATATGCTTGCGACGAAACACCCCAACTGATGCCCATGCCAATTTTTTATGCACATCGTTTGGTTGAACGCCAAGCTGAACTTAGGAAAAAAGGGAAATTAGCATGGTTGCGTCCTGATGCCAAATCGCAAGTTTCAGTGCGATACTTGAATGGTAAACCACAATGTATTGAGACGGTTGTGATTTCGACACAACACGATCCTGATATTCCACATCAGGCATTGACCGAAGCGGTTATAGAAGAAATTATTAAGCCAGTATTGCCTTCCGAATTGATCAGCAATCGAATTAAGTACCTGGTAAATCCAACAGGTCGTTTTGTTGTAGGTGGTCCAATGGGTGATTGTGGTTTGACTGGTCGTAAAATTATTGTCGATAGTTATGGCGGCTCTGCACATCATGGTGGCGGTGCTTTTTCTGGCAAAGATCCTTCTAAAGTCGATCGATCAGCAACTTATGCTGGGCGCTATGTTGCAAAGAATATTGTAGCGGCTGGGATTGCCAGCAAATGTGAAGTACAGGTTGCCTATGCCATTGGTGTTGCAAGACCTGTTTCATTGATGGTCAACACATTCGGCACAGGCAAAATTGCTGATGAAAAGATTGTCGAATTAATTGAAAGACATTTTGATTTACGCCCCCGCGGCATCATTCATGCACTTAATTTGTTACGCCCTATTTATGCAAAAACAGCAGCCTATGGACACTTTGGACGTGAACTTCCTGAATTTACCTGGGAAGGTACGGATAAGGCTGCTCAATTGCGTGCCGATGCTGGTCTATAAATTTTTGTGGCATTTACAGCTATAAATAGATTTTAATCGATTTTTCCCCTGTGCTGAGGAGCGCTGCAGCGGTTTGTTCCGTGAGGCTCAACATAGGCGGGTATTGTTACAACGGCGCTCGTTCATATTTTGAGGAGAAGATTATGAACGCTGTGCTTAATCCAAATGGTGGTCTTTTTACTGACTATAAAGTTGCTGATATTTCATTGGCTGAGTGGGGACGTAAAGAAATAGCCATTGCTGAAACAGAAATGCCCGGTTTAATGGCATTGCGTAAAGAGTATGCAAATCAGAAACCATTGGCGGGCGCACGTATCGCGGGTTCTTTGCATATGACGATACAAACCGCCGTGCTGATTGAAACATTGGTGTCATTAGGCGCGGAAGTACGCTGGGCTTCATGTAATATTTTCTCTACCCAGGACCACGCCGCTTCAGCCATTGCCGCCAAAAATATTCCAGTATTTGCCTATAAAGGAGAATCTCTGGAAGATTACTGGGAATATGCTCACCAAATCTTCGAATGGACTATTGCTGGACAACCCAGTGGAGCCAATATGATCCTGGATGATGGCGGTGATGCTACATTACTGCTCATTCTAGGTACTAAGGCCGAGAAAAATCCTACTGTTATTGCAAACCCTACCAATGAAGAAGAGACCGTATTATTTGCCTCTATCAGAAATAAATTATCTTCTCAGCCCAATTGGTATTCAAGCAATCTTGCAAGAATACGAGGAGTTACTGAAGAAACTACCACAGGTGTTCATCGTTTATATGAAATGCATAAGAATGGAGAACTTCCGTTCCCAGCATTCAATGTCAATGATTCTGTGACCAAATCAAAGTTTGACAATCTTTATGGCTGCAGAGAATCGCTGGTTGACGGCATAAAACGGGCAACAGATGTCATGATTGCTGGAAAAATTGCATTGGTTTGCGGATATGGCGATGTAGGCAAAGGTTGTGCACAATCATTGCGCGGCCTGGGTGCAACCGTTTGGATTACCGAAATTGATCCAATTTGCGCACTTCAAGCAGCTATGGAAGGATATCGTGTTGTAACTATGGATGATGCTTGTGATCAAGCGGATATATTTGTTACCGCAACCGGTAATCTGAGAGTAATAACGCATGATCACATGTTAAAAATGAAAGATCAAGCGATTGTTTGTAATATTGGACACTTCGACTCAGAAATTGATATTGCATCGATTCAGAAATATCAATGGGAAAATATCAAACCACAGGTTGATCATGTCATATTTCCGACAGGACGGCGCATCATAGTTCTAGCGCAAGGTAGATTGGTTAATCTGGGATGTGCAACTGGGCATCCTTCCTTTGTAATGTCTAGTTCCTTTACTAATCAGGTTTTGGCACAGTTGGAGTTATGGCAGAATGGAGCCAATTACCAAAAGAATGTTTATGTTTTACCAAAACATCTTGATGAGAAAGTGGCGCGTTTGCACATAGGGAAGCTGGGAGTAAAGCTTACTGAATTGACCGATGAACAGGCGAAATACTTAGGACTTAGCAAGAATGGCCCATTTAAGCCAGAAATGTATCGATATTAAGCGTACGTTCCTTCTATTTTAAGCGGTAAGGGTCATTTGAATTTGTATCAATATTCAATGATCCTTCCATTAAAAAGCTTGTGATACTACCAAAGTCATTAATAATGACATCGACTGTGATAATTCTGCATTTAGAGACTCGCAAAGATGGAATCACAAAAAAAATTTTCTCCAACGTTCAGCTTTGAACTTTTTCCGCCTCAGACCCCCCAGGGTATTGAGAATCTCCGGTTAACACGCAAGCAATTGGCTCAATGTAATCCAAAGTTCTTTTCTGTAACCTTTGGTGCGGGCGGGTCAACTCGTGATAGAACTCTTGAAACAGCATTAGAAATACAAGCGGAAGGGCATGTTGTTGCACCTCACCTTTCGTGTATTGGCTCGACCCAACAGAATATTCGAGCTATTCTGGAAAAATATCACCAAGCGGGGATTCGGCATATTGTTGCGTTACGAGGAGATTTGCCATCGGGTATGGCGCAAGCTGGAGAATTTCGTTATGCCAGTGAACTCGTCGCTTTTATTCGACAGAAATTTGGAGCCTCGTTTCATGTCGAAGTCGCGGCTTACCCGGAATATCATCCGCAAGCTCGATCTGCGCAAACGGATTTTGAAAATTTCAAGCGTAAAATTGAATCTGGCGCTAATTCAGCGATTACTCAATATTTCTATAATGCAGATGCTTACTTTCATTTTGTTGATTTATGTGAATCGGCCGGTTTAAATATTCCTATCGTCCCAGGAATCATGCCGATTAATAAATTCTCTCAATTGGTCAGGTTTTCAGATACTTGTGGCGCAGAAATCCCTCGCTGGATTCGTAGGAAGCTTGAGGGTTATAGTGATGATAGTGCATCTATCCAGGCTTTTGGGTTGGATATTGTTACCGATCTTTGCGAGCGTTTGTTGCAAGCAGGTGCACCCGGATTACATTTCTATACGCTAAATTCAGCCGATCTGACATCAACGATATGGCAGCGCCTGAATCTTAAAGGAAATACCGTTTAGTATAAGCTTACTCGTTTTTATTTATTATTCTGACCCAATGCAAGCAGTATGATCAGTAGGCAATATGATCTTTTTCCTGAATTCTCTAGCCAGTATATAATGCGCACCAATATTCTGATTAAAATAAAAAAGCACGAGGTTTCGAAATGAAAGAAGTAATAACTGATCCAGATAAGACTAATGCCGAAGCATCCATTCCGGAGATAACTACTACTGATGTTTCAACAGTGGATGCTTGTATTGCGCATGCAAGAGAAATAATAGCTGAACAGCTAGAGCACATCAAAAGTAAAGATTACGACTTTGCACCTGAGTTTAAAGATATGACCATTCAACTTTATTTATTTGGTGTGATGTGGAAGTTTGCTGAAAGCTTGGGAAATATTAATGATGCGCGTGAATTAGCCTTCGCAGCTTTGAAAACCATGCTGGCACAAGATGGAATGCATAAGCAGAAAGTAGGTAAACGTATTGAGTTTCTAAAAAAAATGTCCAAAGTTGAAGAGAATCATAACGCGTTGGCTGTCGCTATCGGGTATGAATCTGAATCGGGTGATAGCAGTCTTGCAGAAGTTTTTGACCATTACATAGACGATATGAAAGTTTCAGGCGCCTTTTGGCGACTGTATGATCGCGGTAGAAAAATCATGCTGTATGGTGGCTTATTTATCGCCTTTGCCGTGATCTGGTTTGTAACATTGTTTATGCCAGGGAATAGTGCGATTGCAATTTTTGCTGCTGGGTTAATTGCTGCGGCACTTTTTGTAATACCGGTATTTTTAATTGGCGTATTTATGTATCGCAAAAAGTTAAAGCAAAGCAAACAGGCGGGGTAACCTTTGCGCGTATTATGGGTATGTTCGATATTATCTGGCAAATAACGAGAATTTAAGATTAACTGATCAAACCGGCTACTGCGTAAAAATGGGCGCTCAAATTATTGATGGTAAGAAAATAGCCGAGTTGGTACGTGCTGAATGGAAATTACGTGCTGAAAAACTGATTCAATCCGGTATTAAGCCCGGATTGGCAGTAATTATTGTTGGTGACAATGCTGCCTCTGGCATTTACGTTCGGAATAAAGTTAAAGCTTGCAGTGAAGTTGGTATTTACTCTGAAGTGCATAGCTTTCCAAGCAGCGCACAGCAAAGTGAGGTGTTAAATTGTATTCAATCACTCAATGAGAATCCACATATTCATGGCATTCTGGTTCAATTACCATTACCCTCGCATTTTGAAAATAATCGCGTAATTACATCCATTGCTGTAGAGAAAGATGTGGACGGTTTTCATCTTTACAATGTCGGTGCATTGGTCACCGGAAACACAATATTCTCGCCTTGCACGCCTTATGGTGTCATGGTAATGCTGGAAAGAAATCATATTCCGATTGAAGGCCAGCATGCCGTAGTGGTAGGACGGAGCAACATTGTGGGCAAACCGATGGCATTGATGTTACTGGAACGGGGAGCCACTGTTACCATTTGTACTTCAAAAACACGAGATTTACATGAATTTACAAAAAATGCTGATATTCTGGTGGTAGCGACGGGAAAACCGCGCATGATTACTGCAGAAATGGTAAAGCCTGGTGCGATAGTGATTGATGTGGGTATTAATCGATTACCGGATGGGAAACTCTGTGGTGATGTTGATTATGAGTCTGTTAAAAATGTTGCAGGCTATATTACCCCAGTTCCTGGAGGAGTAGGACCAATGACTATTACCATGCTGCTATGTAATACCATTCTGGCGGCTGAACGTGCTCAAGCCGGTATTAAAAATAGATAAGCAAATTAAATTTTGATGAGTATGCTAGAACATGGAATTGCAACCTGATATAGATCCACAGGAAACACAGGAATGGCTAGATGCTCTGGATTCAGTCATCATCAATATGGGTGGAGAGCGCGCGCATTTTCTATTGGAAAAGCTGATTGAAAAAGCTCGCCGTTCAGGCGCTTACCTGCCCTACAGCGCCACTACAGCCTATCTCAACACAATCCCAACAGGCAAAGAAGAACGCTCACCTGGCAATAATGCGATAGAGCATCGTATCCGTTCCTATGTACGATGGAACGCTATGGCTATGGTATTGCGTGCCAACAGAAATACCAATGTGGGCGGGCATATTGCCAGTTTTGCTTCCGCTGCTACACTCTATGATGTAGGTTATAACCATTTCTGGCATGCGCCTTGTGAAACGCACGGCGGGGATTTGGTATATATACAGGGACATTCTTCCCCGGGTGTCTATGCCTATGCATTTCTTTTCGGGCAGTTAAGTCAGGAACAACTCGATAATTTTCGTCAAGAAACAGGCGGTAATGGTCTGTCGTCTTATCCGCACCCGTGGTTGATGCCGACTTTCTGGAAATTTCCTACGGTTTCAATGGGTTTAGGACCTCTTATGGCCATTTATCAAGCGCGATTTATGAAGTATTTAGATAGTCGAGGATTCATAAATACTGAGGGCCGTAAAATCTGGGCATTTATGGGCGATGGCGAGATGGATGAACCGGAGTCCTTGGGTGCAATTTCATTGGCATCTCGCGAGAATCTGGATAATTTAATTTTTGTTGTCAATTGTAATTTACAGCGCTTGGATGGCCCGGTACGGGGAAATGGCAAAATTATTCAGGAATTGGAAGGCGCTTTTCGTGGCGCTGGATGGAACGTGATTAAGGTGATCTGGGGCTCTTACTGGGATCCATTATTGGCTAGAGATACTAAAGGATTACTGCAAAAACGCATGATGGAATGTGTTGATGGTGAATATCAGAATTTTAAAGCCAGAGATGGGGCATATGTTCGTGAACATTTTTTTGGTAAATATCCTGAATTACTGGAAATGGTTGCCAATATGTCTGATGATGATATCTGGCGCTTAAACAGGGGCGGGCACGATCCTTATAAAGTTTATGCTGCCTATGCAGCTGCGGTAAAACATACCGGTCAACCGACAGTAATACTGGCCAAAACCATCAAAGGTTATGGCATGGGAGAAGCCGGTGAAGCACAGAATATTACCCATCAGCAAAAGAAAATGGGAACAACTTCATTAAAAGCTTTCCGGAATCGCTTCGGTCTGGATATCCCGGATGATAAGATCGACGAAGTGCCTTATCTTACCTTTGCTGAGGATTCCCCTGAATTTGCCTATATGCAAGAGCGGCGTAAAGCTTTAGGCGGCACATTTCATTATCGCAAAACAAGTGCTCAGGCATTAGAGATACCGCCATTGTCAGCTTTTGAGTCTTTGCTGAAAGCCAGCGGGGAGGGACGTGAATCCTCGACAACCATGGCCTTTGTGCGTATTCTCAATATTCTGGTTAAAGATAAGCAAATTGGTAAGCATATTGTCCCGATCGTCGCTGATGAGTCGCGTACTTTTGGTATGGAAGGTATGTTCCGTCAACTGGGTATCTGGTCATCAGTAGGTCAACTGTATACACCGCAGGATGCTGATCAACTAATGTACTATAAGGAAGACAAGCACGGACAGATTCTACAGGAAGGGATTAACGAAGCAGGTGCCATGTCATCCTGGATAGCTGCGGCGACATCTTATAGTACTCATGGCATTCAGATGATTCCATTTTTTATTTTTTATTCGATGTTCGGTTTTCAGCGTATCGGCGATTTAGCTTGGGCTGCCGGGGACATGCGCTGCCGGGGCTTTTTGCTGGGGGGAACGGCAGGGCGCACGACATTGAATGGCGANNAGATATACTGAAAGGTATGTATTTATTCAGTGAGGGAAGCGTGAGCAATAATGATTTGCGTGTACAGTTGCTGGGGGCTGGTACTATTTTGCGTGAAGTGATTGCGGCTGCAGAAATACTCAAAAAAGAATATAACATAAATGCTGATATCTGGAGCGTGACCAGTTTTAATGAACTCAGGCGTGAAGCATTAAATATAACGCGCTGGAACATGCTGCACCCAACTCAGCCAGCAAAAGTATCTCATGTGGAAAATTGCTTCAAAGAACGAGAAGGACCAGTAGTGGCCGCCACTGATTACATGAAAATTTATGCGGATCAGATTCGTGAGTTTGTGCCTGGAAGATATCGTGTTTTAGGAACGGATGGCTTTGGGCGTTCGGATACGCGTGAGAAATTACGTTACTTCTTTGAAGTCGATCGATTCTATATTACGGTTGCAGCGCTCAAAGCATTATCTGAAGAGGGAAAAATCTCAAACCAACAGATTATTCAAGCGATAGAAAAATATGGCATTGATCCAGAAAGACCTAATCCGGCCACAAGTTAAATCAGAATTTAATTTGTAAAATATAAAAATCGATAACCTAAATAAAATGACTGCATCAGTGTCTTTTCGTATTGAAGCATTTTGAGGAAAGCATGTGGCTGAATTAAAGAAAGTATTAATTCCTGATATCGGTGATTTCAAAGATGTTCCAGTAATTGAGGTTCTGGTAATAGCAGGCGATGAAGTTAAAGCTGAAGATTCACTGGTTACACTGGAATCCGATAAAGCTACCATAGAAATCCCGTCCCCATATTCAGGTTTAATTAAGGAAATCTTTGTCAAATCAGGCGATAAAGTGTCCGAAGGCACAGCGATTCTAACCATTGAAGTTTCAAATAGCATTTATGAGATCACTCCCAAACAAGTTTCCGAAATTGAGCCAGTTAAGAAAGATGTTACAAAACAAACTGAAATTGCAATAAAGCAAGCCGCCGTTCAACAAACACTGAAATTATCGCAACAAAATACACTCAAAGTCAGCAGTACTTTTTCTCAAGCACATGCCAGCCCATCCATACGCCGTTTCGCAAGGGAATTGGGTACAAACCTCAATTTGGTCACAGGTAGCGGTCCTAAATATCGCATCCTCAAAGAAGATGTGCAGGCCTATGTAAAAACCGAATTATCAAAAGCTCGAAGCAATGGAACAGGACTCGCGCTTAATTTACTACCTTGGCCACAGGTTAATTTTGCCAAATTCGGTCCGATAGAATTAAAATCTTTAACACGCATTAAACAAATCTCCGGCGCTAATTTGCACCGGAATTGGGTAATGATTCCACATGTGACTCAGTTTGACGAAGCTGATATCACTGATTTAGAGACTTTACGAAAAGAATCCAATGAAAGCGATAAAGAAAATAAAGTGAAATTGACATTATTGGCTTTTTTGATGAAAGCATTGGTAGCGCCGCTGAAAAAATTTCCAGAATTCAATGCTTCCCTCGATAATNNTAATAATGCAGATGGCGAAGCTAATCTAATCATTAAGCATTTCTATCATATCGGTTTTGCCGTCGATACTATCAATGGATTAATGGTTCCTGTCATTAAAGATGTTGATCAGAAAGGAATCATAACTATTGCCGAAGAATTGACGAGACTCTCTTTACTAGCACGTGAAGGTAAATTAAAACCAACCGATATGCAAGGCGCAAGTTTTACCATTTCCAGCTTGGGTGGAATTGGCGGCACAGCGTTTACTCCGATTATCAACGCACCTGAAGTTGCCATTCTGGGTATTTCAAAGGCAAGTATTAAGCCTGTTTATCGCGACAATCAGTTTATTCCAAGGTTAGTGCTTCCCTTGTCACTTTCCTATGATCACCGAGTCATTGATGGCGCAACTGCGGCGCGTTTTACGACTCATTTGGCGGAAGTATTGACGGATATGCGCTTGGCTTTATTATAAGACGATATGAGTGATTACTGACACAGGTGGTGGCTATCGAAAAATTTCCTCTTATTGGTATTTATGGTGGAACATTTGATCCTATCCACTATGGCCATCTGCGTATTGCTGAAGAATTGCTGGATAAGATCAGCTTGAGACGTATCATTTTCGTGCCTTCTGGCGCTCCCCGTTTACGTGCCGCTCCTGTTGCAGCAAGAAACCATCGTTCTAATATGGTATATCTGGCCATTCGGGATAATAATATGTTTTCACTGGATGAGCGTGAAGTCAATCGCCCTGGAATTAGTACAACGATAGAATCACTTCGCGAATACCGGTGTGAACTGGGGGATAGCACTGCACTTTGTTTTATCCTCGGAATGGATGCATTTGTAAAAATAAATCAGTGGCATCATTGGCATGAATTGTTCAACCTATGTCACATGATAATTGTCGCCCGCCCGGGCTATTCACCTATCAATGATCAGCAAAATCTGTCGGCAGATATCAAAAAGGAATTTATTTCCCGTCGTGTTTTGAATGCCAATGATCTAGAGCTTCAAACCAGCGGCTTTATCTATACGGCAGAAACTACGTTGCTGGAAATCTCTGCTTCGCATATACGATCATTGATAAACGCCGGGAAAAGCATACGTTATCTACTTCCTGAAAGTGTCTCTGATTATATTAAATCCAATTGTTTATACACCGGGAATATATGAATTCAGAAGAACTGGTCAATATCGTTGTCGATGCGCTGGAAGATATTAAGGCCTATGATATTGATGTAATTAATGTCTCAAAAATAACATCAATGTTTGAATATATCATTATTGCAAGTGCAGATTCTTCTCGCCAGACAAAATCGCTCGCAAACCATGTACAAGAGAAAGTCAAAGCTGGCGGGGGGGAAGTTTGCGGTATGGAAGGAGAGCAGACAGGAGAATGGCTGCTCGTTGATTTAGGAGATGTGTTGTGCATATCATGCTACCGGTTGCACGCGAATACTATAATCTGAAGGCATTATGGTCTGGACAAAATTAAGACAAGCTATCCGGTGCAACAGAATGTGAACTGTCTGTTTTCTGATTTCTCCTAATCATGAAATTTTTTATACTCGCGGTTGGAAACAAAATACCGGATTGGGTCAGGACTGGCTATTATGAGTATATCAAACGTTTGCCGCGCGAAATAACAATTAATTTAATTGAGATTAAGCCCGAAAAGCGTGTCAGTGGAAAACAAACCGGACAACTTCTACTGGCCGAGTGTCAACGGATTCGTGCAGTTCTGCCACCCGATTGTCATATTGTGGCTCTTGACGAAAGCGGCCAACAATGGGCGACAGTAAAATTTGCAAATGTAATAAAAGAATGGGCGATTGAGGGTAGTTCTGTTGCATTTGTTATTGGGGGAGCCGATGGACTGCATGAAGATATCAAGCAGGCAGCAAGTGAAATACTCGCTTTATCCAAACTTACTTTACCACATGGCCTTGTACGTGTTTTGCTGGCGGAACAACTGTATCGAGCAATATCTATTATCAAGAATCATCCCTATCATAGAGGCAGAATAGAACCATGAAAATATAATTAGAATCACTTTCCATTCCTCTTTTAAGATGCGATGTATAAAACAATAGAGATAAAAATTAAGCGTGTTCGAATTATAGAGTATTGATTGCGATGTTTTCAGAAAACCAAATATATCTTGCTTCAAGAAGTCCAAGAAGGCGTGAATTGTTAAGACAAATCGGAGTGAAATGTAATCTGTTAATGATGCGGGAAACGTTAGGCCGTGAAATTGATATTGATGAGCAGCCGCTAGTTGAGGAGACACCAACAGATTACATCTATCGTATTACCCATTCGAAAGCGGATGAAGGCTGGAAGCGAGTGATACAACGTCGATTGCCGATATTACCCGTATTGGTGGCTGATACGATTGTTACTATTGATGGTTGTATTTTAGGTAAACCGCAAGATAATAAACATGCAGAAGAAATGTTAAAAACATTGTCAGGGCGCTCACACCAAGTTTTAACGGCTATTGGTGTTGGGGTTAGGGATATAATACAAGTAAGATTATCGACATCAACTGTAAGATTCCGTGAAATCAGCGAGCGGGAAATTCGTAATTACCTGGCAAATAATAACATCCTTGATAAAGCCGGTGCTTATGCTATTCAAGGCATGGCTGCTGCATTTATTGTCGAGATATCCGGCAGCTATAGCGGAATCATGGGATTGCCTCTCTATGAAACTGCACAGTTATTAGAAGAAATTGGTATAGAAATTTTTCAATAGCTGCCAGTCAATTGAGATTCTAAGATATTGAAATTCAGATGTAAACTGAACATACTACTGGGGAAAATATTATCTTAAGTTTAGTTAGCTTTCAAATCCAGAAGCCGGATTTATTCTATATAGTTCATACGCAACATGAGCAATGAGATTCTTGTAAATATTACTCCGCAAGAAACCAGGATAGCCATATTAGAACAAGGCGTAACACAAGAGTTACATATTGAAAGGACGAGCGGCCGTGGCATTGTAGGTAACATTTATAATGGACGAGTAAGCCGCGTTCTGCCGGGAATGCAATCAGCTTTTGTCGACATAGGCCTTGACCGGGCAGCATTTTTACATGTTGCCGATATACGGACTTCCGATCAGGAAGGAGATACTACCAAACCAATTGAGAAACTATTATACGAAGGCAATAGCATTCTGGTGCAAGTAATCAAGGATGCGATTGGTACAAAGGGTGCGCGACTATCCACACAAGTCAGCTTAGCGGGTCGTCTATTGGTTTATCTGCCGCAAGAATCACACATCGGTATTTCTCAACGCATTGAAGATGACAGTGAGCGTGAATTGTTACGCGAAAAATTACAACAAATTCTGCCGGCAGATGAAAATGGCGGTTACATCATCAGAACAATGGCTGAAACAGCGAATGAAAGTGATTTACGTGCCGATCTCGAATATTTGCACAAGCTGTGGCACGATATCCAACAGCAATCTATGACTATTGCGGCGCCTATTTTGCTATATCAAGATTTGGATTTAAGTCATCGAGTATTACGAGATTATGTGAAAGAAGATACTTCCCGGATACTGGTGGACTCACGTGAAAATTATCAAAAGCTTGTGAAATTCGCGCAAAGCTATATGACGTATATCGCCGAACGAATTATTTTATATACCGGGGATCGGCCATTATTTGATTTGTATGGCGTTGAGGAAGAAATTGAGAAATCTTTGGCTAAGCGCGTTAATCTAAAATCTGGCGGATATCTGATTATTGATCAGACTGAAGCGCTTACCACCATGGACGTCAACACAGGCGGATTTATCGGCATCAAGAATTTTGACGACACCATCTTCAAAACGAATCTTGAAGCTGCTCAGGTAATCGCAAGGCAGCTTAGGCTGCGTAATCTGGGCGGGATTATCATCATTGATTTTATCGATATGGATTCTGAAGAACATAAGAATGCGGTATTGACTGAATTCAATAAAGCTTTGCTGAAAGATCGTACGCGCATCACAGTCAATGGATTTAGCGCGCTTGGACTAGTTGAGATGACGCGTAAGCGCACTCGGGAAAGCCTTGCGCATGTATTATGCGAATCCTGTCCGACCTGTCAAGGACGAGGAGAAATCAGAACGGCACAAACAATTTGTTACGAAATCTTACGTGAACTGTTACGAGAATCCAGACAGTTTGAGGCCAATGAATTCCGTATTCTTGCATCACAGCAAGTGATTGATTTATTCCTTGATGAAGAATCTCAGAGCTTGGCGCAATTAGGTGATTTTATAGCAAAGCCGATTAGCTTGCAGGTTGAGGAATCCTATACGCAAGAGCAGTATGATGTAATATTAATGTAGTGTATTTCTGTAGAATTTTGATATCTGCATAAGTTCTAGAACGGCAATATGAAATCCAGAGAAAACAGAATCTGATCTTTGTTGCCTGCAAACGGTCTGTAGGCAGCTGCTTTATAGGCAGCTGCGCGATCGTAGCGGATATTAGGGCGAATATTGAGTTTCTTTATTGTTCCTCAGAGATCCAACGCGTGGCGTAACGTATCAAGTCGGCACCATCTTTTAAATTCAATTTAACACGAATATTGAAACGATGTGTTTCAATGGTTTTAATGCTGCGGCAAAGTAACTTAGCGATCTCCTGACTGCTATGTCCTTGTCCAATCAGGTGCAGCACCTCAAACTCACTGGGAGTAAGCGTATTAATTAACTGTTCGGGTTCTGAGCCTCCGGCAATCCGCTTTAACAAATTATCATGCATTTGCTTGCTTAAATAAACGTTACCCTTTAATACTTCACGGATAGCAGTTAGCAGCACTTCGCCAGGCTCTTGTTTCATGACATAGCCACGCGCTCCGGCCCGTAGTGCACGTTCAGCATAAACCGATTCATCATGCATGGAAATAAAAAGTACTGGCAGAGTAGGAATCAGTGCATGCATACTTTTTATTACTTCGAAACCTGATACTGTCTTAAGAGTAACATCTAATAGAACGATATCGACAGGACCAGTTTTCTTGAGTATTGCCAGCGCTTCATTACCATCACCTGCTTCAGCAAACACTTCCATATCTGGCTCCATATTGATGAGCATTGCCATACCATGCCGTAACATGGCGTGATCATCAACCAGCATTACTTTAGCTTTCACAGTTGACATGCTAAGCCATCCGCATTTCTAAACGAACTTCCGTACCGCCTTCGTTGCGCGGCAGAAATTCGAGCTTTGCACCTAATTGCTTCGCACGATATTGCATAATTTTAATACCCATACCCGATATTGTTTTATGATTTGTATCAATCCCTGCGAAACCGCTGCCATCATCACAAATTGATAGACACAGGATTCCTTCATCAAAGGCCAGTGATATTGTGATGTGCTGAGCTTTGCCGTGACGTATTGCATTATTGACAGCTTCTTGGGCAATTCGATAGAGATTAAGCGCCAGACTATTATTCTCATCATTAATCATGATGCTATTTTTACATGAGAAATTACAAATAATGCTGTAAGTCTTGGCTATCCTCGCTGCCAGCGTTTGTAATGCAGGGATCAAACCGTTAGCTTCTAATTCAAATGGCAGCAATCCTTGAGCAATCTGCTTGATATGGATAACAGCAATCTGTGCCTGCGAAGCAATGGAAGCGGCCACTGGAGCCATGCTCTCATTTCCTGCAGCAAATATTTGTTTTTCCAGTGCTCTAGCTTGATAGCCGATGGCAGCTATTTGTTGACCAAGATTATCATGTAATTCTTGACCGATCGTATGGGCTTGTTCTTCAGCTACAAATACCAGCGCTCGCTCTAAACGCTTACGTTCAAGCCAGCTTTCTAAGTCGCTTGCGACTGCATTAACGAGTTTTTGTTCTTCTTGCACCAGAAATGGTTTGTCGGCGGGATAAAATACACGCAATTGGCCACAGACCGTACCATTGACACTAATTGCAGACCAACAAGTGCATGCGGGATCTCTTTCTGCGCGCCATTGATCACGAGTCTTGTTGATGACTTTTGTTTTTGATTGCAATTGAGGTATAAGATCTTGAGAACATTTTCCGGAGGTGAATCGCCAGCCATCCAGTTCGATAATAGCAGTGGCGATCTCCGGGAATTGCATGGCAGGTATTAAATTCTCAAAAATATTCTGGCAAACATTATCTATCGATGATTCCACCCCGATCCCACGGCGGATTTCATAAAGACAGGAGATTTCTTTTAAGCGCTCGCGCAGCAGTTCATCAACTTGTTTGCGCTCTAGCCATTTGGCCAGATCATCCGCAATGGCATCGATGAGTCTTTGTTCCTCGAGCACCAAGAAGGGTTGGTCTTCGGGGTAGAAAACACTCAAATGACCGCATACCTTGTTATTCACACTTATTTTTGATTGCAAAACGAAGCCAATCGCATCGCTCTTTTTGTAACATTCAAAGCAAACTTTATCATCGGAATGCATATTAGCGTGCAACTTAATAGCAAAACGCTGATCCTGATTTGTTGAAGTGAAGCGCTTGCCATTGACTTCAACGACAACAGTAGTAATCTCTGGGAACTGCATGGCAGGTATCAAATTCTCAAAAATATTCTTACAAACATGATCTATTGATAATTCCAATCCCATGCCCCGGCGGATTTCATAAAGACAAGTAATTTCCTTCAACCGAACGCGCAATAATTCATCAACTTGTTTGCGTTCCAGCCACCTTGCCAGATCATCAGTGATGGCATCAATAAGCCTTTGTTCTTCCATCACAAGAAAGGGTTTGTTTTCAGGATAAAAAACGCTCAGATGGCCACAAACCTTGCCATTGACGCCAATCTTCGATTCCAGCTTATGGACTAAGTTTTGGTTCTGATTCGATGAGATAATTCTTCTCCCATCAAGTTCAATCATGGCAGTGGCAAGATCCGGGTATTGCATGGCGGGTATCAGATGTTCAATAATCTGTTGACAGACATTATCTACGGATAATTCCAAACCAATACTCCGGCGAATCTCATAAAGACAAGTGATTTCTTTCAGGCGCTCGCTTAATTCAATTTCCTTGTGACGTAATTCAATAGAAAATTGCTCTGCGGTTTCCTTGGCATTCCGTGCTTCTCTTTCTGATTTAATCAGTTTACGAATAAACCAGTTTAATAGGAATATCTCGGCGATGATCAGTATGGCAAGATAAAGAATGATTTTCTTCAATTGTCTAGTGACTGGCTTGAACAATTCTTCTTCATCCAGTTTCAGAATCATGCCGAGACCGATCGCGCGTAACGGTGCATACGCTTCTATGACTGGTACTTGGCGATAATCATTGACGGCGATAACACCGCTTTTCCCATCCAGTGCAAAACTGATTGGTAGCACCCCGCCTTCCATTACATACTTCAAGTACCTAAATCTTACGCCATCAATCTGACTTATCAGGCAAGGCATTTCCAGCTTACCTTCTTCAGGTGGTGCACATAAAATGAACTCACCAGTTTCACCGATCGATCTTATTTCACTAAACCTCCGAGTCAGTTGCGGAAGTTTGATTTCTGTTGTGATGCTGCCTATACGGCGTTGTTCTTCATCTAATACATCTTTGCTGGTACGTAGAATAAACTGCTCATCCCATATTATCGATGTATTGCCGTGCTTTTTCAGCGGGATTGACTGAGATTGGTTTTCAGAGAAATGTCCGACATGCGATAATGGATTGCCATTCATGTCATAAACAACTGCCGCTGAAAATCCTGCCTGCGTCAATGAGTTGACGTTTCGTGTCAGGTCGTTCAACGCACTATCGTTATCTGGTTGTGCATTGAGTTCTTGCATCGACTGAACGATGAAAGGGCGAAGCGCTAATGCACGAGTATCTGCCAATCCTTTTTGAACGAGGCTTTCAATTAGTAGTGCTTTGCCTTGTAGGGCAACCCCCAATCCTCGGCCGAGCACCGACTCAATCTGTTGACGCATCGCACTATAAACTGCAAATCCTGTTGTTAAAGTCAATCCCAGCAGCAGTAAGCCACCGACAATACTGATCTTGCGGTCATCACGTGTTAAAAACAAACCACTCTCCTTAAGTGAATTCTGAGCCAATTACAATGATTCAATAACTCCAGAGACTGTAACGCTTGCTGAGGCAATAAATCAATAGAATGATGGCATCGTCATTCCCATCCATAGCATTACCAAGATAATCATAGTAAGGCCAATTCCAATCGTACCAATGATCATGCCGATCAATATGGTTACACCATCTCTGTTCAGTAGTCCCAGAGACATCACCAGTATTCCCCAACCTGGTGCAAAATTAGTTAAGGGTAACGGAAGTGCTATTGATAGCGCAAAAACAAAGGAAAAAATACCAATAATTCTCTCCCATGTATGTACACTGATATAGGTCATACGCGGTTGCATACGGTTTTCAATTTTCTTGAGCCAAGGGTTTGCTTTTGCGACTATTTTCTCAAGATATAATCGTTTGATTGATTTCTTTTCAATCCAGGATGGTAACCAGGGAGCTTGCATGCCGAGAGTCATTTGTGTCGAAAAAATGAATAATGGGATAGAAAAGAATGTTGTGTAACCGGGTGGTACGGGTATTGGNNGTACGGGTATTGGAAGACATATTGGCAGGGCAGCGATGGCCATTAGGATGCCAAAACCGCGCTCATGCAAGGCATTCTTAATTTCACCGACAGTCATCGCTTCTTTTGTATTTTCTACTACGACAATTGCTAGAAAATCAGAAGTAGGACGCTCTTTGATTGTCATGAGTTACTCCTATTTGGCCACCGAATGCAAGCCAATTAACGAAAAACGAAACTTAGATAAGTTATTCATATCGAAGTGCGTCGACAGGTTTCAGTGAAGCAGCTTTCCTGGCAGGATAAAAACCAAAAAATATGCCAACCGCCGAAGCAAATAGAAAAGCCAAACCAATCATGCCCAATGTAATGACAATGAGCATATCAGCAACTTGACTGACTATCCAAGCGCCGCCAATACCTAGTAACAAACCAATCAATCCACCCATGATACAGATCATCATCGCCTCTAGCAGAAATTGAGTTAGGATAGCACGCTGATTGGCACCGATTGCCATGCGAATACCAATTTCCCGGGTACGTTCAGTCACCGATACTAGCATAATATTCATAATGCCAATCCCGCCAACCACTAAAGATACCGATGCAATAGCGCCCAATACCATTGACATAACTTTGGCGGCGCCTGTCGCAACATCAGCAAGTGCAGTTAAATTGCGTACGGTAAAATCGTTTTCTTTAGCTTTTGCGATACGATGGCGCTGGCGTAACAATTGGGTAATTTCTAATTCAGCGATATCCATTTCATCTGCTGACTTGCATTGCACTAACATAAGACGGATAGAGCCGGGAAATTGATTGCCAGTAATCTGTCTTTCGCTGGTTGTAATCGGTATGAAAATATTGTCATCCTGATCGCGCCCCGTTAAGCTTTGTCCTTTGGCCATTAACACACCAACAACGAGAAATGGCCGGTTGGTTATGCGTATGGTTTTTCCAACGGGATCTTCATCACCGAATAAGTTCTGTGCTGTGACTGATCCTAAGACAACTACACGGTTAGCTGAGCGCAAATCTGATTCTGTAAAAATTGTACCCGATTCAATTTTCCAGTTACCTACTGAAAAATAATTCGGTGTAGTACCTGTGATGATAGTACTCCAGTTTTTGGCGGCATAATTGAGTTGTGCTGTACCCGAAATCACAGGTGCCGTTGCACTGATTGTCGGTAATTCCGCAATCGCTTGCGCATCATGGATCGTTAAAGTTCTGATGCTGCCGCTACCAAAACTAAATCCACCGGAAGACGTGGCACCAGGGACA
>CXWL01009648.1_pt1 | contig 18930 bp, 19 predicted proteins | sample 590931 | NCBI WGS metagenome assembly CXWL01 (sample SAMEA3498368, study PRJEB10139) | groundwater metagenome | biome: water well; material: biofilm material | place: Germany | collected 2015-04-27 | reverse complement strand
GAGCCGGCTTCGCTCTTGCTCCTCGGCTCAGGCTTGGTAGGCTTCGCCGCCTGGAGACATCGCCGACAAGCTTGATCGGCCTGTTCATCTCTGATAGCCCAACGGGCCTGGTGAGGAGTCCTCGCCAGGCCCGTTCATTTTCTGCACCAGACGTAAGGAATACAGTCCCCAGTTCCCCGAACGATGGAGCATGCCTCGTGAGGCCAGAAAGCCGTCCCTCGTAGCTCGGCACTCACAGCACCAGAGAGGAAGCATCAGAGGAGTTAGGAGTTCTCGCTCCGCTGCACCTGCATCATCACAGCGGTCTTCGGTCGCAAGGTCAGCAAGGGATCCGGTTGGATGGTCTGTCCTGGGAGTAACGTAAGCCTCACCCGCTGACTGAGTGTCGCGAGAACCAACATCCCTTCCAGCATGGCAAAGGGTTCACCCAAACATTTTCGCGCCCCGCCGCCGAAAGGAAAGTAGCCGTAGGCCGGAATCTGGCTCTGCTGACTCGGCGCAAATCGGTCTGGATCAAAGCGATCGGGATCGGCAAACACCGCAGGATCACGTTGCATGGCATAGGGGCTGAGAAAGACCTGCATGCCTGTTGGGATCGTATGGCCGGACGGCAACCGGTCATAGGTCTGGGCCACCCGCGCATGGAGAATCCAGGCCGGCGGGTACAACCGCATCGCCTCAGCCAGCACTTGACCAACAAAGGAAAGCCTGGGCAGATCGGCCATGGTCGGTACCCGTCCATCCAGCGCAGCAGCGACCTCCTCTCGCATCTCGCGCTCGACTTCGACATGCAAGGCCAGGAGATACCAGCACCAACTCATGGCGTTGGCCGTTGTCTCATGGCCGGCCAGCAACAGGGTCATGATCTCAGCGCGAATCTGCGCGTCGCTCATGGCCTGTCCGTCCTCGTCACGAGTGTCCAACAAGCGAGATAGGATGTTCTCCCCCTGCCGGGCAGCCTGGCGCTGCGCGCGAATCTGCCGATCAACCGTGTCGTGCAGAAATCGTACTCCACACAGGAACCGACGACGCGTGGGACTCGGCCACCACAGCGGCAGCACCATGTCCAGCAAGGAGTTGTATTGGCTAGTGATTTGCTTCTGTCCGAGCGTAATGGCCTCGCTAATTGCGTGGGCTTCCTGGCCCAGATCAGCCCCGAATAACACCTTCCAGATCACAGCCAGCGTGAGACGGGTCATCTCCTCAGCCAGCTCAATTGTCTGTCCATCGCGCCAGCCCTCAACCAACGCGAGCGTCTTCTCCACCACGATCGGCGCATAGGCTTTGAGATGGTCCCCCTGAAACAGGGGCTGCATCAACCGTCGCTGTCGCCGATGCAACGGATCTTCGCTGTGCAGCACGCCGTTGCCGAATATGAAGGTTTCCGAAGCCGGCACGACGCGTTTTTTGTAGTGGTGTTGCGCCGTCACCAACACATGCTTCACATCGGCAGGTGTATTGAGGAGATAGACCGCGGAGCCTCGACGCTTGGTCAGCAGGTCGATCAGCCACCCACAGCGAAGGGGGACGACATCGCCATAGACGCGACAGCGGCGCAGATACCCTAAGGAGTCACGATGAAACTCCGGCAGAAATCCAAAGAGCCAATGAGTGGGAGGACCGCCCAGGGCATCAGAAATGACTTGGGAAACCTTCATGAATGACGCAGCTAACCTTTGATGTTCCCGATGGGCCGCAGCTCCGCGACCTTCTTTGTAATGCCGGCAAGCTGCACGGTTTCGACCACGTCGGAGATGTTTTTGTAGGCGAAGCCCGCTTCCTCCGCCAATCCCGACATCGACACGGCTTTCACGATAATGCCCCGCTGGGCCATTTGCCGCTGGAGTTGCTCGCCTTTGATCGACCGCTTGGCCTGGGCCCGCGACATCGTCCGTCCTGAGCCGTGCATGGTCGAGCCAAAGGTCTCCTGCATCGCTTTCTCGGTGCCGACCAGGAGGTACGACCCGGTTTCCATTGAACCCCCACAGATCACCGGCTGGCCGATCTTGCGGAACCGTTCCGCCAACTCCGGCCGCCCGGGGCCAAAGGCTCTCGTAGCCCCTTTGCGATGGACCAGCAGTTCGCCTTCTTGATAGCGCTCAAGTTTCGCAATGTTGTGTGCCACGTCGTAGACCAGGTGCATCTGCATCTCTTCGGCTGACAGACCAAAGACGGATTCGAAGGCCTCTCTGATCTGATGCGTGATGACCTGTCGATTGGCAAAGGCCGTATTGGCGGCGCAGTTCATCGCTCCAAAATAGTCCTGCCCCTCCGTCGAGTGGAACGGCGCACAGGCCAATTGCTGATCCTTCACCGTAATTCCATAGCGGCGCATGGCCTTCTCGAACACCCGCAAATAGTCGCTGGCGACCTGGTGCCCAAACCCGCGTGAGCCGCAATGCACCATGATCACGATTTGATCGCCCCCGGTGATCCCCAAGGCTGCGGCGGTCTCGCGGTCGAACAGCCGATCATCCGACACCACCTGCACTTCCACATAATGATTGCCGGACCCCAAGCTCCCAAGCTGGGAATGGCCTCTGGCCACGGCGTGATCACTGACTTTGGACGGATCGGCCCCTCCCAGACACCCGTGTTCCTCAATGGCTTCCAGATCCTCATGCCACCCCAAGCCCCGTTCGATACACCATCGCGCCCCCTTGCGCATGACCTCGTCAAAATCCGTACGGTTGAGTGTCATGAACCCCGAGGAGCCCACCCCAGCGGGAACCTTTCGAAACAACTCGTTCATGAGGCGATCCAGTTTTGGTTGGACGTCAGCCAGCGTCAGATTGGTGCGAATGAGACGCATACCGCAGTTGATGTCGTAGCCGACGCCGCCAGGAGAGATGATCCCCTCACGCGGATCAAACGCCGCCACTCCACCAATAGGAAAGCCATAGCCCCAATGCCCATCAGGCATACAGAGTGCATGGCGCCGAATGCCGGGCAGGCAGGCCACGTTCGTCACCTGATCGAAGACCCCCGAATCCATGCTCGACAGAAGGGTTTCCGAGGCATAGATACGGGCCGGCACGAGCATGCCTGGTTTTTCCGTCGCAGGAATTTCCCAAATTTGGTCGGTGATGCGATTGACTTGCATCCCAGTATTCACATGAACCGTCATACGCTCCTTAAATTAGGATGCTGGAAACATCCGCCAGTTGCGTGCTCGCTACGCTTTCGACGCCCGTGAAACGTGAAGCGTATTTCGTGAAGCGTCCGAATCCGGAACGAGAGACGTTTCACGCTTCACGCTTCACGAACGACAGCGACGGCTGGTTGAACAAGCATCGAGTGTTTCTGCAGCCTGCTAGATGTCTAACACCACGCGTGCGACCCACTGCCCTCCCTGCTGCCGAACGTCATACAAATGTTTGGTGACGGCTTTGACATCGGCGTGAAGGGTGTGGCGGCTGGGATCGATTGACTCTCCCCGCAACCGTCCGCTGAGGTGCCAGCCACGACCAGCGCCAGGCTCGGTCACCACCGCTTCGGCTTTGGCAAAGACCAGCCCGTCTGCATCCTTGAGGTAGACGATATCGGAGAGCCAATCGAAGAGCAAGGAGGGAAAATCGTCGGCATCACGCTCAATCAGTCGCTCGGCGGTCGGCCACACCGTATCCGGATCAACCATCGTCTCAATAACCGCCATGGCAGCCACCGCGCACAGTTCTGACAGCGTATCTGCCGTCGCCTCAAACGCCATATCCGAGAGCGCGACCTCTTCCAATATCCGAACGTGGCCGGCCATTAGGACGAAGAGGAAGAAGGGCGTTTTCCCGCGGAAAAGAAAGCGCGGATTTGGGCGATACCAGGGATGGGCTGGGCAAACGGGTTCGGCATTTTGCCTCTCCAGCACATTTTGAGTCCTAACGGAATCACGCTCAGCAGCCGACGCCAATCGAAGGCAATGATTGTGAGCGGCATCCGCGCTTCGTTCAGCCGCCCTTCATGCCGAACCAGTGCCACGAACCCCGTGATATGACGCGCTCCGCCGGTGCTGGTAAGGCCCGCTTCCAAGGCAGCCCGACGAAGCCGGATGATCGCCTCCATCGGTTGGACGTCTTTCGGACAGACCTGTACACACATGTTGCACCGCGTACAGTCCCAGATGCCGTGCTCCTTCTCCAGTTCAATCAGACGCGCCCGTTTCGCAGTCGCCGGCTCTCGTGGGTCCTCCAGAAATCGGTCCGCTTTGGCTAAGGCGGCTGGCCCCAAAAAGGCCTTGGACACCTCATGCGTCGTACACGCCGCCACACAGGCCCCGCACATGATGCAGGCATCGACGTTATGAAACTGGTACGATTTGGGCAGCACACGACGCGGCTCCTGGGCATCACTTAAACCAGATTCCTGCCCCTCGCTGAGGAACGGCTGGACCGCAGAGATTTTCCCCCAAAACGATGACATATCCACGGCTAGGTCCTTGATGACCGGAAGCTGCTTCAATGGCGCGATCGTCATCCCCCCATGCCGTTCCAATTCTTTCCGGATAGAGGTCCGGCAGGCCAGTTTTTCGCCGCCGTTGATCTCCATGGCACAGGACCCACAGATGGCCGATCGGCAGGAATACCGCAAAGCCAGGGACCCATCTTGCTCCTGCTTGATACGAATCAAACTTTCCAGAACAGTGGCTCCACGCCCGACATCGAGACGATAGTCCTCATCATGGGCCATCTTGTCGACTTCTGGATTGAAGCGCTTGATCGTAAACGTAATGCGCATTAAATTTTCACATATTTACATTGAGTTAGAATATAACTCTCAAGCCTTACATGGACGAATCTAGCTCGAAAACCTTGGGATAGTTGGTCAGATTTCTGGCACCGTCTTTAGTCACAAGCACCATGTCTTCAATTCGCACGGCACCCAGCCCTGGGTAATAGAGTCCCGGTTCCACAGTCACGACTTGGCCTTCCTGGAGCAGCGAGCCGGTCCGGCTGATCCGTGGCGCTTCATGAATATCGAGTCCCACGCCATGACCGGTCCCATGAAAATACCCCTGCATGCGACCGTTGACGACACCGGTCTTGTAGCCAGCCGCCTCAAACCGATCGCAAATGCCTTGATGAATTTTGGCCCCATCGGCCCCATCGTGAATTTTCGTGACAGCTTCTTCCTGCGCATCCTTGACGGTCTGGTACAGTCGTTTCAGTTCCGGCGAGGGGGTCCCTCGGACCACGGTCCGGGACATATCGGCAAAATAGCGCGTGGCGCTGGATCGCGGAAACACATCGAAAATGATACTCCGGTCAGCCAGCAACGGCCCGCTGCCCTCGCAGTGTGGATCGCAGGCCTGGTCGCCCCCGGCCACGATGGTATGTTGCGCGACACACTCCTGTTCCATCAGTTTCACGTTAATCAACTTTTTGAGGCTTTCAGACGTGACAGGTGCCCCCTCAAACCAGAGCCCACCCTCTCGAATGGTCGCCTGGCGAAGCCGAGCATGAGCCACCGCAACAGCCTCTTCCGTAGCGCGTTGCGCCGCTTCAATGAAGGCCAGCTCTTCGGGCGACTTCACCGCACGCTGCTCATAAAAGGGTTCGTGCTTGGTTTCCAGTCGATACCCTAACGCTTGTAAGCGTAGCGCATGGCCGAAGGGAAACGAGGACGGAACCAGGAGGGTCGTTACCCCCATTTTGGCCAACACCGCATGGACCACATCGATCGTCCCCGGAGTGGGCACGCCCTGCCCTTTGGCGGCGCGCTCATACTCGCTATACGACAACACCCGATCGACCTGCGCCTCACCCCGAGCCCGGTCCATCTCCAGGTCGCTCATAAGCATCAACCGCTCGCCCTTCACCTCCAAATACACAAAGGGATCCGGGGCAATAAACTTCGTCGCATAGTACAGGTTCGCATCGGATTCGCTGGCTGCAATCATCAACGTCGCCCGATCATTCATCGTTCTATCCTTTCGTCCATCACGTCAGATATTGAGGTATCTCGACCATCATCCAGTGCAACGCTCATCATCCGCACGGAGGTGATCACGTTCCTCCAGGGGAGGGAGGTGATGGCACGGGTGGAGGGATAGGCGTATGCCGCACCTCCGGAAGAGCCTCGGTCGGACTGGTCTCCCTGGCCCGTGTCTCTTCCGGCGTCAGCAATTCGACAGGGAGCTTGATTGTATTCACCAACACATCGAACGCCAAGCGGGCCACCCCGGCGATCCCCGTGGTCAATGATTCAATGGGTAAGTACCGGACATCAGGATTCTTCAACGATCCGGTGGCTTGGAACATGGCCGTATCAATACTTTGACGTTCACCGGCCAGCAACCGGCCGAATAAGGGTATCTTCTTGAGGAAGTCTGAATAGGATCCCAGTGGACTGGTGACAACGACCACGTCGAGAGAGTCGGTCACCATATTGTAGGTGCCTGCCGCAGACATTTTCAGGACTGGGCTGTCGACAATCATCTTGTCTTCTCGGATGACCCCGTTCGTGAGATGCCAACTCCCGATCATTTTATCAAACGGCAAACCGCTCTTACTGAGATCCACCTTGCCTTGGAGCAACACGGGCAGATTTAAAATGGTGAGGATCTTCGGCACCACGGTCCCTTTCTCAATACGTCCATGATCAACCTCGAAATCCACGTGGCCGTTCACACTGCTGAGCAAGCCCTCAGGATGCCGGCCATGACTAGAGACTTTCCCCGAGGCCGACAGCGTGCCAGTAACCAGACGGGGACCGGCGGACGTAAGTTGGGTCACCTGCTCGAACGGAATGCCGGCGATCCGAAATGCGAGCTCTGCATCCAGCGGTTGACGCGTAGGCAGCTGCACAAAAAGATGGCCGTCAAGCCGCCCATCACCGGATGTCCCAGTCAATCCTTTCAGTAAGAGCATCTGATCCTTGATCTCAAGGGTCCCAGACAGATCGCTGAGTTGCAGGGTTTTGTAATGGGCCTGCGCCACAGTGAAGGTGGCCCGCACGCGGCTTTCTGCCGCCAGCCACTCGAGCGCATCCCGCACCGGTGAGCGCTCGCCCTTTGGAATCAAGAGATCGATATCCAAATCATTCGACTCCAGCTCGAGCGTTGCATCCGGTATCGTGTGCAAATTCCGGATGACCCCAGAGGCTCGGATCGTACTCTCATCAATCATCAGGCTCAGCCGCTTGATCTCCATGCCGTTTTTCAGCAGATGGACACGCACATAGAGATCTTTCACCTGATGCTCCAGCTTGGGCGTTTGGTACAACCCATCCGTCAATGCCACCCATCCGGCATACTGCCAGCTCTTCCATTGTGGGCCTTTACCCCGAATGTCCAACGAGACTTCCAGAATGCCGTCGGTTAACCCTCCCAGCGACATCCCTTCGGGCAGCGCCGCGAGACTGATCGGGCTAGAAACCAGCGCTCCATCAACCTTGAAGGTGGGACTCCAGGACAGCTTCCCTTTCCCGCTGACACGAATCGGCAGCAACTCCAGTTCCACCCGATCCAAGATCACGGTCCCATCCGCCGTCCGCATCCCTTCGCCGGACACGGTAATTTGTTTTCCCATCGGTTTTTTCAGCAGCCCGGGCGCGTGAATGCTCGTGTCTGTCCCATCCAGAGTGACCTGAAACTTTGGAGCCTGAAGCGTCCCGCTCAGCATTGCCCCCAGTTGGACTGAACCCTGTAACTCCATATCCGCCGCTGGGTCGACTTTCAGGATACGAAGCAACGTCAACAGACCAACTTTTGCAAACGCCGTGACTCCACGAAGTCGACCGTCTTCCGTCACCATCCCATTCACCTCAAACTGACCGCCGTTGATCTTCCCGCCCACATGATCAACCTCAACCCCGTTTGCCAACGCCCGAATGGTCCCATACATACCGGACACCGGCATCGGGAGCAGATCCCCGGAAAACCCCACATCCTGGAGCTGAAAATCCCCTCCCGAAAAATGAAGGCCGCCAGGGACCGAGAGCGGCCCCGCAAGTCGATACAGCACCGCGACCGTGCCATGAATCTCGCGCAGCTGGTGCATCAGCTTTCCGACCTGTTCCGACGCGCCACGAGCAAGGGTGGACACCAGTTCTCCCGCCGCCATACTCCCAGTCAGATCCATCTCCAACGTGGGACCGTCGGCCGCCAACAGAATCGTCGCCCGTCCCTTCGTCACCTGCATCGCACCATACGTGCCGGTCAAGTCCATCACACGTACACGGTCCGGCTCAATCGCAATAGTCGCAGCAAGGTCTTGGGCCAAGGTCATCGACTCTCCAACTAAGGCCTGACCCTGGGAGACCTTCAGTTCCCCCGTCATCGACAGTACCGGTTCAGGTTTGGTCACCCCGGTCACGCGGGCAGACAGGATTTCGACCGTCCCCTCAATTTTTCGTTCCATCATCACCGCTTGAATCCTGGGGTCCACCCATTGAACGGGAAACCGCACCAGCAACTCCTCCAGGCTGACGGCATTGGATCCAAACGTCAGCGCAAAGGTTGGTTGCTCGGATAACAGACCCGCCACATTCGCGTTGCCCATCATCGTGATACGCCCCAGATCCACACGAAGGTTCGACAGGATCAGGTCATACCCGACCACCCCAGGCACCACACTCAGATCGCTTCGGAGATTGGCAAACCCCTCCACCTTCGGCGGCACCGGGCGTGGACCAAAGAAATCGGCCATCTCGTAAATATTCAGATTGGCAAACTCGGCAATCCCGTCAAACTGAAACGCCGGAAGCACGGACAATGCGTCTGGTTGCGCAATCCCAACCGGCTTCGCCGCATAGGACAGGCGACCAGTGAGACCGATGGAAGAGGTGCCCTGTGAACCGGGAATCGCTCCGCTGAGACGCAGATCTGCTTCTTTGTGTGAAGCCCCTACCGTCAACACGGCATCGACCGACTCGACACGCGCAACCCGCAGGCCATCGTCGCGAAACTCATCCGTGATGACCACCGTGCCATTCTGGAGGGTCACCTGCTGCACCGCGAACAGGATCGAGAGGGGGTTATGGGTCTCAGGCTCATCCGTGGAAGGGGACGCGCCGACCCCTCCCTGTGCGACATTCCACGTGCCGGAGGCCAATCGTTTCAATTCCACCCGCGGCTGCTCGACCGTCAAACGCTTGCCGACGACCTCGCCCTTGAGCAACGGCCACGCCCGCAACACCAAGTCGACGTGCCGAGCGGTGAAGAACACCGCCGTCCCATCTGGCTCCGTGACGGCCACATCAAAGAGTTCGAGGCGGATACTGGGAAGGAGCCCCAATCGCGCATCACCGACCGTGATGCGACGTCCGACTTGCTGCTCAATTTGGCTGACGAAGAGATTCTTAATCAAGGCGGGATCAAGAATAAACGGAAGGATAAGCCCAATGGCGATACAGAGTAGGAGGAGGAAGAGCAGAATCTTCCCCGCACGTGACCGTCCTTTCACTCCTTCCTCACTTGTATCTCGCCATTTTCATCATGTTACTCAAAGCGGCAGGCCAAATCCAGGATCGAGTCAGAATTGCTGGCTCACTGATGTGATTTAGTTCTCCCATCTCTGAAAACTATAAACGTATTTCATTGTTGACAAACTCACTCATCATAGTCTATTTATAGTACATAAATTAGATCGGAATTACGTTATTTAACGAATAAGGCATCCGTTATGCGATTTTCATCACGTGCGCTCCTCATGGTTCTCACCGTCGCGATTACTGGGCTTGTCCTCGCGCTCTCATCAGCTGCACTCGCGTTTGAGTGGGTACCGACGGACGAAGAGATTCAAAAGTACCGGAAGAGTTGGAATCCCTTCTCGCACGGGCCACTACTGCTCCAAGCCGTCGATATCCAACCACGCGGTCAGTTCTCGGCCCGCCCCTTCCTGTTTTCGCAAATCGGTGAAAAAAGTTACGGGAACCGTCTCAGCACGGCGGTGGATCGACAAAGCGGCCCCACGCATCTGTATTCAGTTGCGCCATCCGTTAACGCATCCTACGGCATTTCCAACCATGTCGAGTTGGGAATCGCCACCTCACTCAACGCCTTTTGGGCACGCGACTCCAACGAATTCAATAAAGGGCACGGCGGGCCCATGACTACCGATGTCGGGCTTGGCGACACCTCGCTCATCGTCAAGTATCGACCGGTGATCCAAGACCCCGACGGTCCACGCCCGTCCGTCACGATCTTTAGTCAACTCGTCCTCCCCACGAGTCGCTGGATCACAGGCACAGAACGTCCACCAGGCGGATTCTCTCCCCTAGGCCGCCTGCCCAACACACGCTTTGGCGAGCTGGGGCTCACGGAAGGCATCATGGTTCGAAAAAACCTACAGCCGTTCCGTATCAGTGCCGGCATGTTCTACACCTACGCTGCGCCAGGCAGCGACGCAGGCGCCAATACCTATACGGGCGATCTCGTCAATACCCGCTTGATCTTCGAGTACATCGCCGACGAACAACGCGGGTTGGGGTTCAACCTGGAGTTCGTGGGCTTCCACGGCCTCACCTGGCGTGCAGACGGCCATACCATTACGCGAGGCCAAAAAAGTGGCTTTACCGTACTGGGAGTCGAGCCGGCGATTCAATACAAACTGTCGGACTCCATCGTAGCCGCTGCTGGCGTGCTCTTTACGGCGGCGGGTCAAAACGCCATCGACTCGATCTATCCAAATTTTTCGATCTTTTGGTATTGGAACAAGGGCGGCAAAGTCATCATGAGATGATGTGCCATCCTCAGGATGGGGAGAACAGGATCATGTCGGAAAAATTCTTACGGACGAACACAACGAGCGGCGTATCCTCTGAGCAGGCAAGCCAAATTCCTGCCTCAGACCTCGTGGAGCAGATTCTGTCCGCCTTACGAGATATCCGCTTCGGTTCGGTCGAAATCATCGTCCATGACGCCCGAGTCGTGCAAATCGAACGTAAAGAGAAATAGCGGATTGAGAACGATCCCTCGCCTACCAGAAGGTAAACACGCTATGCACATTCATCGCTGTTGTCCGACATACTGAGCCGACCACCAAATAGTGCGTAGTTTCTCAGGCTGCATAGCGGACATGTTGCTCACGAAACAGATTGGCGATCACCTGCGGTTGCTTCTGGCGCCGATACAAATGGCTACGCACGATGGCCATGAGTTCGGTCCGGTTGGTCGGTCGGCTCTTGCCGAGCCCATTGGTCTTCACATCCTGATTCAGCCATTCATCGGGGTTCAGTTCCGGGCAGTAGCCCGGCAGCCGAATCAGTCGCAGCCGCGACGAGTGGGTGGCGGCAACGTGCGTGGCGTTCCTAGATTTGTGCACCGGATGCCCGTCCACGATCAGATAGATCTTGCCGACGACCTGCTTGAGCAGCCGCTGCAGAAACGCCACAAAGACGGGTGCCTTAAATTTGCCCTGAAACACCATGAAGGCGAGCGCCCCCTTGTTCGTGATGGCCGAGATCATGTTGCACCCGAAGCGCTGGCCGGTGGCCCGCACGACCGGAGTACGGCCGACCGGAGCATCGCTCGTCCCTGTGACGTGGTCACTGCGCAGCCCCATTTCATCGCCCCAATAAATACCGGCGTGTTCCCGCTTGGCCTGCCGGGCGATCGCCGGGTATTCCCGCTTGAGCCACCGCGCGATCGCCGCCTCGTTCCTCTCGTAGGCGCGCCGCACCGGCTTCTGCGGGCTCAAGCCCCAAGCCCGGAGGTACCGCCCCACGGTCACGAGCGACACCGCGATCCCATATTCTCGCGCAATCAGGCTCGCGACCGCCGCGCGCGTCCAGAGATAGAACGGCAGCGTCAACTGATCGGGCATCTGGCCTACGATCAGGCTACGGATGCGCTGCGCGTGCGCAACGCGCAACCGTCCGCCCTGTCCAAGCCGACGGCCCCGGCGTTTCGGCTTCAAGGCGCGCAGCCCGCCGACCTTGTCGATCGCCACCCACTTGTTCACCGCACGCAGGCTGACCCCGTAGGTCTTGGCCGCCTCAGTCTGCGTGCGACCTGCGCGCACGGCTTTGACGGCCAGTCGTCGTATGTGCGCTTGTGCCGCCGGAGCCAAGGTCCTGGCATCGTCTTGTCTGTGCATGGCGCAATATAGCACACTGCGAACTATTTAGTGAACTGATCAGTAAGAAGAGAGGAGATGCCGTCCAGACTTCTGGAGGCCCCACCACCCATCAACTTCGCACTGACCGGACCACCGGAGGTTGCCATGTCACGGAGGCTCGTACGACATGACTACATCCGATTCGCGACTCCTAGGCCTCACACTCCTGACCTTCTCGACGCTCCTAAACTCCACGGCCCACGCGGTCGAAGAAGGCCAGCTCGTAAAAAAAGACGGCCGATGGGAATACGTCTCAGCCGAAGACCACGGCCTGAAATATCTGCTGTTGAAGGGAATCATCACCCAGTCAGAATACGAGCGTGGAGCCCAGGTCTTGGAGACCAAGGCCTACCTCTGAAAGCCCAACTACAACATTGACGTCAACAACGGGTTGAACCTCCGTGTCGGCTCAAAGTTTCTCTTGAAAATGCGGTTACTCACCCAGGTTCGCTACACCTCCAGCACCTATAATCAGGCATGGGGCACGGTTGGGGACTCGAGAAATCCCGAGATTCTGGGAGGCCAGGTGGAGTTTCGAGCCATCAGGAAGCAGAGCGACTCGAATCAGTTTACGGTTCCCCGTGCCCAGCTGCAATTCATAGGCTATGCCTTCGATCCCGACTTTCGCTACAACTTCTCGTTGGCGCTGGATCAAACACCATGGGATCAAGAAGGCGGCAGTGGAAGGGCGAGACTTCTCGACGCCTATGTCGCCTCCTGGCATATCCCCTTAGTGACCGTCCAGGCTGGACAACAGCGCGTCTGGTTTAATCGCTCCCAGATCTCCTCGAATGCCACCTCCACCTTCGCCGATAATATGATCGTCCAGAACGCGTTTGCGGCCAACCTCGTCAATAGTCGCGACGTCGGTATCAGCATTCTGAGCGATGAGGATCAATACGCATTCAACTACGCGATTGGTGTCTGGGGGGAGTCGGCGCAAACTTGGCGCGAGAGGGCACCTCCGTCAGTCAACGGGTGCTGCTCCCGAGCGGCGGGGGCGGCCCCGCGTCAGGCACGACGCGAACCTACAATTATGACACCCGCTTCATGACCGGTGAGCTGATGTACACAGCCCGGTTGCTGTACAAAATCTCAGGCAATCCGGGGTATGGCCAGGGAGACATCCTCAACTCTCGCACCCCACAATCGGCAATTGCTTTCGGCTATGCGTATAACCCGGGCCAAAACTACCTGAGTGCCATCCGATTCGACATCGTAGACCGTGCCTATCGCCAGAGCGTGACCAAAGCCGGCAACGGCAGGCTGCTGGCCGGGGGTATCTACGATTTCCAAACCTACGCAGTCGATTACATCGCGAAGTAGCAAGGGTGGTCGTTCCAAACGGAAGGGTACTTCCGGCACCAGCGGGTGAGAAGCAAGGACAGCGGAAGCACGCCGTTCGACCTGGCCACCATCCCCGCGCCCGCTTTTGCAGGCCCCCCAATGGACCTTGGTCAGGCCTGGGGATGGTATGCCCAGGCCGGCAAATATGTCATTCCTCGGAAACTTGAGCTGGCTGTGCGGTATGGGGTGATGGATCCCTCAACCAAACAAAAGCATGATCTGACGAAGGAGTTCGGGGCCGCCCTCAACTACACCTTCGACGGCACCTATAACAATCGGCTCGTGATCGATTACTCCAATATCACGATGGGAAGCGGCGGACGCGCACCGGATCGGTTCCCGTTTGAGAACCAACCAGGATTTGGTCAGGACCTGGTCGAAAATCGAATCAATGTGCAATACCAGTTCTATTTCTAGGATCACCGAGATCATTTCATCATCACCAGGAGCAGCATCATGAAACAACGACGATCGTTCTGGACTCTCCTCGCCTTCAGTGTCGTAGCTGCTACCCTCTGGGGCACACAACCCGTGCAGGCGCAACCCGAGCCCCTCGCCATCGCTGCAGCCAACAGTCTGAAGGATGTCCTTCGGAAGGTGCTGCCGGTATTCGAAGCGCAACACCGGGAGATCGACGTACGGGTCATTTATGGTCCGTCCCAAACGCTCCGCGATCAGATTACGCAGGGGGCCCTAGTCGATGTGTTCCTCCCGTCCCTGATTGAGGAAATCGATCAGCTGAAAAAAAAGGGCTCATTATTCAAGGCACGAAGCGCACCTATGCCGGCACGTCGCTGGTCTTAATCACCAACACCGCCCTCCCCGCACCCATCGCCTCGATTCAGGATTTACGCATAGTCCCAGTCCGGCGAATCGCCATCGGCGATCCGAAGACCTCCTCGGTGGGCAAAGTCACTCAACAATTCATCACGTCCAGCCGCCTTGAACCCCAGCTCAAGTCACAGTATGTGTTCGGTGAACATTCCCGAGCCGTCTTGGACCTGGTGGCAAAGGGTGAAGCCGAGCTCGGGATCGTGTATCGGGCGGACGCGGTTTCAAACGCACAGGTCCGCATTCTCGATACCGCCCCAGCCACGTCTCACACGCTGGTCCGGCATGGCGTGGCGGTGGCTTGGACCGCAAAAAATGTGTCCGGCGCCGCCGATTTTATCGAGTTCTTGTTGACCCCCCAGGTGCAAACCCTCTTACAGGAGAACGGGTTTGATCGGGTGTCCTCGAATGTCGGCCTGGCTCAACAACAGGAGGGAAAACCATGAGACGAATCTCGAATCATAGGACATCAGGATCCGTATGGGCGCTTCGCGCCTGGCTCCTCATTGCAGGGTTTGCCGCTGTCACGGGTTGCGCGAGCCAGTCCATCCCACCGCAAAGGTCGATCTATGAGTCAGGGTTGAACACCGTCCGATTAGAGGGGGACCCCGACTCCACAGCCAATACGCACCCCAGCACCTTGACACCCACTGAAGTGGGCACCTTGCTCCGAGGCGTCCGGGTGTGGGAACAGCGGAACGTAATTCACCGGCTGTTTGTCGGCCAAGCCGATAGAAGCCGAGCGTTCCGAGACGAAGAAATTACGCGATTGGCGCCGGCGCTGTCGAAAGCGTTGGCCCAAGCGTCTCCTGCTGAACGTATTGCGTTTCACCTGAGCCATGCCACGGAACAAGGCGACGAAGAAACCACCACCGGGTGGCTGTCAGTGAGAGGTCAGATCCTCTACCTCTCCTTAAGCGAAGCGCATGATCGACATGGGCCAGGCCCCGATATCAGCAAATACGACCGGCAAATGCCGAATGTTCCGGAACGATCCGCAGCCTTTGACGCGATCTTCGAACCGGAAGAGTTCTTGGTCACAGTCCGTTCGGCCGGACAATTCTTCGCGCCCGATCAACGAGAAGAACTCCAGATTCGGTATCGAGAGGCGCTGCGGTCATTGCCGGTTTTCCCAGTCGCTGAACCGGGCGGGAGAAAACTTTCGCCGCAGCCATAAAGAGGGCCTCACGCAATCAACCAACGGCGGCACCCTCGTCTGATCGACAGGGTGCCGCCAGACCCAGTGACTCAGCGCCTGTGCTGAAGCTCATACGACATTCAGTGGCTTGAAATAGGTCCCGCAAGAGGGATGGGCCTATTCGGAAGGCGAACTCACGATGGTTGTCGATGGCAATCGAGGGGTGAGTGAGAACGGCGGAGACTGATTGTCACGAGTGATTCGCGGCATTCACTGAACCATGACGCGTCGAAGTCGACCCAGTGATCCTCACGAGGAATCACGTGAACGACCGAGGGCTTGATAGTCGCCGTGACGGCATGCCCTGGAGTCAGGTGTAAGTCTTCGATGGCCTGGCGTGTCACTAATGCCGTGAGTGTAAACCCGCAGTGGACCCGCACGCGCACCAATGCACCGGTCGGCGTGAGGGTCTCGACCTGGCCCGTGAGATGATTGCGCGCACTGGTCTGCTCGCGCGCGGCAATTTCTAGCGTGACATCTTCGGTCCGGATCGAGAGATAGATCGGATCCCCTACCCGCATGGGTGCCGCTGCGCCACGAGTTACGGGCTCGATGGCCCAGAGCCGCACGCCGCTAACGTCCATCGCCAACAACCCGTCGACTCCACCGGAAACCGTGCCGGCCACCACTCAAGCGAGGGGAAGCCAGGGGTGGGCTGGACGGACTGGAGCAGTCGATACCTCGGGGGCTAGCGCCGTCTGGCTAACCGGGAGCCTGAGGACCGTGAGGAGGAGGAGGAGGAGAAGGAGAACACCCAGAGCCGGAATGAAGATCACTGTTCGCGTTCGAGAAACCGCGGGGTGAAAAATTCATCCTGGAGGGTTTGCGAGGAATCCAACGCGGTATACACCAGCACGGTCCGATGGCCGGTCTGGTGATTGACCACCTCGCGCCGGAGAGCCCACCACTTATGATTTACGCGATCCACTTCCTTGACCTCTGGCACCATATGCGTCTTCAGAAAACGCCCGGCGGCGTCGTAGTAGTCCACCTTTTTTTCCATGAAGTTGCTGAGACGAATCCAGGAGACCGTTTTGGAATACCCGTAATCCTTCATGATCTGCTCAGTGGCGGGGACCGATTCGATAACAAAGCAGGGTTCGCCGTCCAGAACCTCGCGCCGTACCAAGCTGTGGCGATAGGTATCCACCGTCGGCAACAGGAGATCCCCGTAGGAGAAATCAGATCCCACGAAGCTATCCCGCTTGTTATTGGCAACCAGACGCCGGACTTTTTTCAGCGCGGGTAGATAGATCCACATGTCGTCATCGCTCTCATGATGCTGGATCTGCAAATAGCCCGTCCGTTCCACATCGGCGGGAAACAAAAAGCGGATCATGATCTTGCTGTCGATGCCGTTGGGTTGCAGCGAAGACACGCTGTACGTTTTGCGAACCCGTTGTTGTCCCTTGTCATTGATCAGGGTCATCGTCGTTTCGTTGACCAGATGCCGGACCTTGCCGACAAAGAAATTTTTTTCCATGATCTCGCGGGCCGTCAGGGCCGGTGACTCCTGGGCCTCCACACAAGAACCCCCGGCCATCGCGACTGAGAGCACAATGGCCATGGTCATCCAGGAAACCATGAGTGCCCTGAACGCAACCAGCGGTCTATTTGGATTAGAGCGTACTCGTCTCATAAGCCGGCTCGGTCCTTTTCGAAGGGAGGGAGAAAATAAACCCCGGCCGGAATCGAAATGCCAGCGCGGGAACCAACAGAATGGCTGCCAAGCAACTGACGGCCATCGCGACCGCCACGAGAAATCCCAACCGCGTGTGCAGGCCGAATCCAGTCAACATCAACACCGCGTATCCCAACCCAACCGCCAGAGCGACATAGGTGACCGCTTTCCCCGCCGTCGTCAACGTCGTCCGGACAGCTTGTTCCGGATCGCCATGCAGGCCCATTTCTTCACGGAGCCGGTAGATGATGTAGATGGCGTAGTCCGCGCCCACCCCGACCGCCATCGCCGACACCGTCGAGGTCCCGATATCCAAACGAATGCCGGTCAGACCCATGACGCCGAAATTGGCGATCACCGTCAGCGCCAGCGGAATCAAGACGTAAAGGCCAGCCAACGCCGACCGGAAAACCAGGGAGGAAATCGTATAGATGGACACGGCGATGGCTCCGATGTTGAGCAGCTTACCCCGGACCATCACCTCATTCAACGCAGCTCCCTGCGCCATGCCCCCTCCGATGACCAGGCGGTAGTCCGGTGGAAATTGCGCCTGAAGGAATGGACGGAGGTCTGCGATCACCCGTTCGTAATAGGCCGTGCTGTCGGTCTTGAGATAGGCCCAAATGACCCCGGACCTGTACTCATAATCCACGTAGCTGTCCAGATCTCCTGGGTCCCCGGACATCGAATAGAGCAGAAGGGACTGGGCGATCAAATCACGGTCTTCGGGAAGACGATCATAGGCCGGGTCGTCTTCATGCAAGGCGCGGTTCATCTTCTGTAAAAAATCCACGACCGACTGGGTCTTCCCGACCAGTTCGTGACGGGTCTCCAAGTACCGTTGAACCGCCTCCATGGCCTTCAGCACGGCGGGATTCTTGATCGCATCCGGAGCGGGACCTTCGACGAGGAGATATAAGGTGTTGGAGCCTCCCATCGCGGCGTTCAACGCATTGTCGTCCAGTCGGACCAGGCTGTCCTCGGCAAAGCTCCCCTTGATACTGTTGTCCACCTCAAGCCTCTGAATGCCCATCAACAAGACGAGCAGCAACACCACGCCCGCGCTGGTCAACTGGCGCCAACGCCCAGCGGTGACAAGATCGGCCAGAGTGTCCGTCAACCGGTCCACATATCCGCGCGTGCCTTCACGTTCAGCCTCGAACCGACTGGGTGGCGGGAGCGCTGAACGGATCGCCGGGATGAAGGTCAGCTCCAAAATCATGGCCGCGAGAATGCCTGTGGCGGTAAACAAACCGAAGATGCGAATGGTGGCGGTGGGAAACACCATCAAGGTCAGAAAGCTCACGGTCGCAATACTCCCCGCGGTCAGCATCACCGGGCCGATCTTTGTCAGGGACGCGACCACCGCTGCAGAGCTATCACCAAGCCGCGCGAATTCCTCGTAATACCGTTTCAAAATCTGGACCGAATGGCCAGCGGCCACCGCCATGATCAAAATCGGCGTGGTGACATTGAAGGCATCCATCGGAACCTCCAAGAGCCCCATCACACCCAGCCCCCACACCACACTGAGGAGAGCCGTTACGATGGGAATCGCCATCCCCTGGATGGAACGGAACGAAAGGTAGAGCACTCCCATGATGACGGCCAGAGACACAAAAAAGTAATACGCCATGCGCTGGGAATAAATTTCGAGCCAAGCCAGGTTGATCGAAATGCCCCCCAGATACACGTTGACGCTAGGATCCCGCTCTCGATCTATCACGGCCTCGACCCGATCTTTGATGGCCCGGTATCCAGGCAAGTCTGGCCCGAGGGTAAAGTCCGCGATCACCAAGGCCATCCGGCCGTCCTTCGACACG
>CXWL01019952.1_pt1 | contig 18931 bp, 20 predicted proteins | sample 590931 | NCBI WGS metagenome assembly CXWL01 (sample SAMEA3498368, study PRJEB10139) | groundwater metagenome | biome: water well; material: biofilm material | place: Germany | collected 2015-04-27 | reverse complement strand
AAGCAGAAGCAGCGGACATATGATGCGCTACCTAAACCGGCCAACTTAATTTGCTATCGACAGGTTACGATGGGCAAGCCGCCGCCGCGCGGCGAGCCTGACGGATCAGCGGCCCGGCCAGCCAGGCGGCGCGGGCGTTGACGTCAACCCCCGCCGCGCGCAGCGCGCGCGCCATCCATTGGTTGCAGACGTTGAACAAGTGAAACGAGCCGCGCGAGCGCAGGAATGACGACCGACCGATGACCTTGCCCGGCGAGGTGATGATCGGCGCGCCCGCTTCGTCCAGCACCAAGGCGTGGTCGATGTAGGCCAGAAAACGCGCCGCGCCCTCGTGCGAGACGGCGAGTGCCAGATCATCATTGGGGCCGAGATACACCGAGGCTGGCGCGGCATTGTAGGCGATGTGCAAGACGCTCGGGCTCGGCGGGATTAGAGCATCGAGACCGAGCAGGATGTCGGCGCCGTCGGAATAATAAAAACGCTGATCGCCCCAGCCGATCAGAAATGAGCGCGCATCAGGATAGAGCCGCCGCAACGGATGGTCTGCTGGGAACACATCCGCTGGCGCGGCGATGTCGCTGTGAAACCCGTTCGACCACAGGTGCAATTCCACACAATCGCCTGCCGATGGCGGCGTCACGTTCGGCGCAGGCACTGGCCCGTAGAGGTACACAAGCAGCGTAAACGCTATGACCGAGAACGCCGAAACGCGCGGGCGCTTCAGCTCTCCTCGGCGCTCAGAAGCTTCGCCCGGAACGCCCATCCCGCCAGCCCTGCCCCCACCATGGGCGCTGCGACAAACAGCCAAAGCTGGCTCAACGCGGCGCCGCCGACCCACACTGCAGGCCCAAGCGAGCGCGCTGGGTTTACCGACACGCCCGTGACCTGAATGCCGACAATGTGGATCACAACCAGCGTCAAGCCAATCACCAGGCCGGCAAGATGGCTGGGCGCGCCTTTTTGGGTCACGCCCAATATCGTGACCACAAACAGGAAGGTCGCCACCACTTCGAACACCGCGCAGGCGAGCAATGCGTACTCGCCTGGCGAGCCGCCAATGCCATACCCATTCTGCCCAAGCCCGCTTTCCAGCGAATAGCCCGGCGCGCCGCTGGCGATCACAAGCAACACCCCCGCGCCAACGATGGCGCCAAGGCATTGGGCTATCCAATAGCCGAACAATTCCTGCGTCGGCATACGCCCGGCGACCCAGGCGCCAAGACTCACCGCCGGGTTCACATGACACCCCGACACCTGGCCGATGCCGTAAGCCATCGCCACGATGGCCAGCCCGAAGGCCCAGGCGATGCCTTCCTGCCCGACGATGCCAAACCCGGCCAGCACCGCCGCACCGCACCCAAACAACACCAGCGTAAACGTGCCGACAAACTCAGCTGCGAGCTTCTTGGTCATGGCGGATCTCCCTGGGGTCGTTGAGGACGCGCATAAACCGAGTCCGGCGCTGCGCAAGCCCCGCAGCGGACGCCGCTTCCTTCGCGGCCAGAGCGCCCCTATATTGCGACTCGTCCGGGGCTTGCTCCGGACTATGGCGATAAACGCGCGGAGATAGATGGATCGGACCCGGGTGCGATGCCCGGCGGCTCCACCAGTTTCTTCCTCATTGGGGAAATTCGGGGCCGAAATAGGATCGACGGACGTTGAATGCCGATGCTTTTGCTCGGGTGGTCCCGTTACAGGCCAAACAGCATAGTTGCCAATGACAACTCAGCTGAAGAGTTCGCCCTCGCTGCGTAAGCAGTGCGAGTGTTCTCGAACCTAAGCCCTGACGAGTAGCATCGCCAGGCGGGGCCCCCCGGCGCCCGGCAACAGAAGCCGGGGACTCATCCCCCTGGTCCTGTTGACGCTGGCGCCAAGCAAAAAAAGAATATGCGTGACGGCAATGGGCGCGATAACTCCAGCAGGAGATTAATGGGGCGAAGGCAGTCGCTGGCCCCTTTCCAGACAGTGCATTTGCATGCGAAGAAGCCCCAGTGCGCTGCGATGACGTGCCTCGAGAATGCTCTCATTTGAACTGAATCGAATGGCGGGTGGCATCGGCCTGCGTGGTCATGCCCACGCTGCCCCGCACCTGCTTGTCGTGCTCGGCGGTGATTTGGTCGAGAGCGAGGGCGCGGAGCTGCGCGACATGCGGCGCGGTGCGTTTCGCGTTTCCTCCTCCGGAACAGCGCATGAAATCCATTTCGGGTCGAGCGGCGCCGATTGTCTAGTCTTGGAAGCGGAAGGGGTATTCTGGCCGCGTATCTTTGAACGGGCCGTGCGCGGCGTGGCCCGGAGCAACGTGTTTGGCGACGGCGCCGGCATCGCTGAGTCGTTGGGAAATATCAAGGCGGTCACAGCGCTCGCCGGGTCGCCGTCGGCGCTTATCGCTCTCGGCCGCGTGCTCGCGACGTGTGAGCCAAGCACCTCTGAGACGCCGCCAACATGGCTGAATGATGCGATTGATCTGATCGAGCGCGGTGAACAACGTCTGCTGAGGCGCGTCGCGCTGACGCTAAAGCGAGATCGCGTCCACTTCACACGCGCGCTCGGCAGCTGGCTTGGCTTCCGACCGGCGGAATACCGCGCGTTGCGGCGCGCGGCGGCGGCGCTTGATTTGATTCAGCGAACCCAGGCGCCGCTCGCCGAAATCGCCGCCGACTGCGGTTACGCGCACCAAAGCCATATGAGTCGCGCCTTCCGGTCGCTGTTTGGCCACGCTCCGTCGCATTGGCGCTGCTGACGCTTCTTCTGTGCAAGACGTGCAAAGACGACGCTTACATGATTACCGGCGGAGTTGCCCAATGCTGCGTTTTCCGATCATTGCCGCACTAGCTTGGACCCTGTTGGCGGGAAGCAGCGCCGCGGATGTCGACCGCCTTGCGGGCGGCTGGCGCGGCGAGGCAACGCTGGCCGGTGACGCGACACCGATAGTCGTCGAGTTAGCCGCATGCACCGAAGGGCTCTGCGGCCGCTTGAGCATGCCTGAGTTGGGCTATGCCAGACTTCCCCTCGGCGTGGTCACCGAAGAGGCCGGAGAAATGCACGCCGGCCCGCTCACGTTGACCGCAGAAGGCCAGCTCCATGTCGGGACGCTCGCCGGCCACGGCGGCGGCATATTCATCGACGCCATGGCCCACGGCGATGGTGAAGCGCAAGTGACTCTCGCGCGCGGCGCCGCCCCGCGCAACGAATTCGCGGAAGAAGAGGTCACCTTCCACAACGGCGAGGTCAGCCTTGCCGGGACATTGGTGAGACCGCGCGGGCGCGGGCGCCATCCCGCTATCCTCGCCGTATTGGGCTCCGGCGACGCGGTGCGGTGGTACAGTTTGGCTCGCGCGCGAGAATGGGCGCGCCTTGGCTACGCCGTGCTGGTGTACGACAAACGCGGCTCTGGCGCCTCCACCGGCGATTGGACTTCGGCGTCGCTTGACGACTTGGCTGACGACGCCATCGCTGGGGTTCGCTACTTGCAATCGCATGCGGACATCCGCGCCGACCGCGTCGGTATGTGGACGCATAGCCAAGGCGGCTGGGTGGCGCCACGCGCGATTGCGCGCGGGGCTGGCGTCGCCTTTCTCGTTGCGGTGTCAGGCGGCGGCGCAACACCGTTGCAAGTCGAGCATTTTGGGTATGACGGCGCACTCAACCGTATGGAGGTCGAGGGCGCCGAGCGCGAACGCGCCAATGCGCTGGTCGAGCGTTATTTCTCTTACCTCGGAGGCGACATCGATCTCGCGGCTCTTCGCACCGCGCTCGATGATGCACGCCCCGCGTCTTGGTATCGCGGGCTCGGGATCTCGCGCGTCTTGCCCTCCGAAGACGATCGCGTTCATTGGCAATGGGTAGCTCGATATGATCCCGCCGATGACATTGCCGCGCTGCGCATACCCACGTTCGTCGCGCTCGCCGGCGGCGATGATTCCACGCCCTTCGCCGATACAACTGTCGCATGGACGCGAGCGCTTGGCCGCGCTCCGCAGTCGCGCGCGATCATCCGTGTGTATCCCGGCGCGGATCACCACATGCGCATCGGCGCTTCGGGTTGGCGGCGGGTGTCTGCGTCCTATGCCGCCGACATTGAACGTTTTCTCATTCAGAATCGCGAGTAGATCCGAGCACACGCAAGGGCGATAGCTTCGAGGGAGCAAGTGACTGCAACGAGATCTCCGGCCAGGCGCCGGCTTGAGACGTACGGCTGTTTTGTTTTGGACGGGCGTCGCCGCTCGGTGCTCAAGGAGGTGCGGGGTCGCTCGCTCAACCACCGGGCAACGCCCGCATGCGGACGCGGTCGGGTTCGATCACCGAGAAATGACCGGCCCAATCGGTCCGCGACGAGACCAAGCGGGCGAGCAAGGCCCCTGCCGTTCTCGAACGCGGCATTGGCAACCGAAACAAGATCACGCCGCAAGCCGCGGGCAAGCCGAATGCGAAGGCGAGTTCGCCAAAGTCCTTGTCGAAGGTAAGCAGAACGCGCCCTTCACGCACCGCCCACGCCAGCACATCGCGGTCGCCCATGCCTGGCGCATCCGACCGCACCCAAATTGTATCGAACCCTGCCGCGCGCAATTCATGGACGGCGTCGCCGGGCATGTTTTCGTTGGCCAGGAAGCGCATCTCAGCTCAGCGCGTAGACGCGCTCGGCCCCCAGCATGTCACGGGCGTAGGCCAGGCACGCGGCGACATCCTCGCCAGTGATTCCAGGATATTGGCGCTCGATTTCTGCCTGGTCCCAGCCCTCGGCGAGCAGCCCAATCACAAACTCAACCGCCAGCCGGGTGCCTTTGATCACCGGCTTGCCGGCAAGCACGTCAGAGTTGATGGCGATGCGCGGGTGTTCTTGCACGGCGCTGCATAGCACATCGGGCCGGATTGGGCGAGTGCCTGAGCAAGCTGCCCACAGCAGCTTCAAGCTGAAGCGGTGACGATGCGGCGCTCGCGATCGGCGCGGATGTCGGCCTCGGTCAATTCTGGATAGTCGGCGACGATCTCGGCATGCGACACGCCCGCCGCAAGCCAACCCAGAATGTCAGCGACCGCAATGCGCAAGCCGCGAATGCAAGGCCGCCCCCCTCGTTTCCCCGGCGCCTGGGTGATGATGTCGCGATAGCTCACGGTCATGAGCCAATTTTAGCACATCGAAAGGCCGATCGCGAGGCGAACCGCGTCCAGGCCATGCACCAGGATTTTTCTGGCTCGGGAGCGGCAGGCGGCGGTGTGCCGGCAATGAGTTCAAAATCGCTCCCCGGAGATCAGCGGGGCCGAGGGCAACAGAAGTCCGGCTGCACACACGTGCCCTCTGGGATTTTTTCCGTTTGCACGCAATCGCTTGGCGCCGTTTCGCGCGCATTCTTCGCGCTCCGCGCGAGCCCAACTGAGTCGCGGCCTTGCACGTGCACACGCACGCCGCAAGTGTTGCACAGCAGCGCGGGTTTCGCCTCTCACCGTTGAGAATGCTGGCGATTTCGCGCGTCCGTCGATCATCAATTGACTGCCCGAAACGAGCCGGTAAGTGTGAGCCAGCCTTGGGAGGGCTGCCGTGGCCGATGACATGATTGGATATGACCATCTGATGCAGGACGCGCTTCGCAGCGTCGTCCGCGCCGCGCTGCAAGAAGCCGCCAACCCGCGCGGCCTGCCGGGCAAGCATCATTTCTACATTACGTTTCGTACGCACGCGCCGGGGGTGATCATTCCCGATCATTTGCGCGCGCGCTACACTGACGAAATGACGATCGTGCTTGAGCATCAATTCTGGGATCTCGAAGTCTACGCCGATCGCTTCCGCGTCATCCTGAAATTCTCAGGTCAGCCGCAGCCGATTACAATTCCGCTGAGCGCAATCACCCGCTTCTTCGATCCAAGCGTGAAATTCGGACTGCAGTTCGAACAGCCTCATGCTGATGAAGCGCGGATGGCGTCCGGCGACAATTCGGGGCCGCCTTCGGCGTCGCGTGAACCGCCGCAAGATGCGCCCACAGCCGCCAGCGACAATTCGGTGGTGAGCCTGGACGCGTTCCGGAAAAAATAAGCCTCAGCTTTTGTTCAAGAACGCCAGCGCGCGCCGCGCACGATTGAGCGTGGTCGCCGCCGCGCCCACGGCGACGATCCACAGCGCAAGGTGCAGCGCCTCGCCGCGCCAATTCCAAAGCGGCTCAAGCGTTGCAATCAGCGCCGCCATGGTCATCACGAACATGCGGTGCGGTTTGGCCATCGGGCCGGAGAAGTCAGCCGGCGCGCCGGCCCCGCGTGCAACCTCGCGCACGTAAGCGGTCATGACCGCCGCCACCGCCGCCGCCCAACCGAGGCTGGCGTCGGCAAGGCCCAGCGCCGCCACCGCGTAACCCGCACCGATGAGAATAAAAATGTCGGCAAAACGATCTGGCAGTTCATTCCAAACCGGTCCATCGGGCCCGCCCTTGCCCGCTTCAACCGCCACCATGCCGTCGAACATATTGGCCAAAAGGCGCAATTGGCAAAACAGTGCCGCACCGACCAGAAAAAGCACGCGGTCGATGGGGTTTGCAACCAGCGCGGAAGCGTAAAAACACGCGCCCGCAAGGCCCGCGAAAGTCATGCTGGAGAAAGAAATCTGGTTTGGCGTGATGGCGCTTTTGGCCAGCGCGCGCGTCACTGCCTTGGCCCAGCCCCGCTCGCGCTGCGAGATTGGGCGGCGGTTATCCTCAACGACCATTTCGCCGCCTCCATAGCCCGAAATTGTACACACACGCATAGCTCGTCGACACCGTGAACGGGACGGCGATGGTGACGGCGATCTCCGGCGTGCCCGCGAGCGTGTGCACGCCGATCAACACTGAGACGATGCTGACAGCGGTGATCACAGGCGGAGCGATCAAAGCAGCGCGCCGGCTCAGCCGTGCATTGATCCACTCCAGGAATGTCTTCAGCCCGAGCGTGAGCAATCCCGATATCGCCCCCTGCACCGCTCCCGCGAGCAGCACTTGCGGCAATGGGTGGGCGCGATTGGCGAACGCCGCCCACGCGCCCATAGCCAGGAACGCGAAGCCAACGTGGACGAGTGTGCTGGTCGCCATCCAGTCGCGCGCGACCTTGAAGGCGCTCATTGACCTTGTCTCAGGTTGCGCAGACATGGAGCCATGGGCGCCGAGATCGCTTTTCTTTGGATGACGCCGTTGGGGCTTGGCATCCTCGGCGTGTTAGCGCTGCTCATGCTCGGGACCATCGCGGCGTTCACCCTGCCGGTGCTGCAGCCAGGCAAGTGGGCCGACCTTGGGCCGCGCATGCGCTCGTGGTGGGTGATCGTCCTTTTGGTTGGCGGCGCGCTTTTCGCCGGCTGGCAGGCGTTCACATTGCTGTTTGCGCTCATCAGTTTTCTCGCGCTCAAGGAATTTCTCACGCTTGCGCCCACGCGCAAGGAAGACCGGCTGGTGGTGCTGCTGGCCTATGCTTCCATCATCGTCAATTATGGCGTCATCGCGGTCAACAATTACCAGATCTATCTTGTTATCGTACCGGTATATTTGTTCGTGGCGACGGCGGCGGCCATGGCCTGGATCGGACGCACGGACGGCTTCTTGGCGACCATCGGCATTGTGCACTGGGGCGTGGTCGTTTGTGTCTACAATTTGGGTTTTGTCGCCTTCCTAATGCACACGCCCAATGCGGAGGCGCCCGCCGGCGCGCCGGGGCTGGTGTTCTTTCTGCTGTTCATCACCCAATTTAACGACGTGGCCCAATATTGCTGGGGCAAAGCCATTGGCCGCACCAAGATCACGCCGAAGGTGAGCCCGAACAAGACCTGGGAAGGCGCCATCGGCGGCTGGGCGACCAGCGCTGCGGTGTTCTACTTGCTTGCCCCCGCTTTCACCCCGCTTGCGCCTCAGCACGCTTTGCTTGTCGGCCTGGTTTTGCCGGTGGCGGGATTCTTCGGCGACATCACCATGAGTGCGATCAAGCGCGATCTCGGGGTAAAGGACACCTCGCGGCTTATCCCTGGACATGGCGGCGCTCTGGACCGGCTCGACAGCCTCACCTTCACCGCGCCGATCTATTTCCACTTGCTCGCCTATTACGCGCTAGAACGTTTCTGATGCTGCAATTCATCCGCCGCTTTGGGCTGATGCTGGTGGTGCGACCGCTTGCGCGCCTGCTGTTTGGGCTGGACGCTATTGGCGCCGACAAGCTGCCCAAGCGCGGCCCGGCCATTGTCGCCGCCAACCACAACTCTCATGTCGACACGATAATCTTGCTGTGCCTGTTTCCGGCGCGTTTGCTGTCGAAACTGCGGCCAGTGGCGGCGGCGGATCATTTCGACAAAGGCGGCTTTGGATCTTGGTTCTCACGCAACATTATAGGCATCATCCCCATCAAACGCGGCGCCGCCTCACGCCATGACGATGTGCTGACCGAAGCCAAGCAAGCGCTGACGCGCGGCGAAATCTTGGTGGTGTTCCCTGAGGGCTCGCGCGGCGAGCCCGAGGAAATGACGCGCTTCAAAACCGGCATTGCGCGCCTCGCCGAGTTCTGCCCGGAAGCACCGGTGGTTCCGGTCTTCCTGCAAGGCGCGGGACGTTCATTGCCCAAGGATGCAAAGCTGATGGTGCCATTCAATTGCACCGCTGTCGTCGGCGACCCGCTTGTTTGGGCCGGTTCGCACCACGGATTCGTCGAAGAATTGCGCACCCGGATCGAAGCGCTGAAAGCCCAAGCGCCGCCGCTGCGGTGGAAGTAGATTTACGCTTCGGCGCCACCGCGCCGCGCCACCCGCAGCACAATGCGATCCCCTTCTCCCACCACGCGCTCACACAGCAGGCGCGCGACTTGCGCATCGTCGAAGAAGACATGGCCCTTGAGCGCGTCCAGTAGCGCCTTGGCGAGGTTGTCGATGTCGAGATTGGGCGGCTCGCCCACGTGTTCGGCGCGGATCTCCACATCGAAATCGCCCCAGCGCGGGCGGGTGGGAAATTCCTTGCGGAAGAACTCGTAGACGAGCGGTTTATAAATTCGCGCCTGCGTTGTGATTTCATCAATCGTGATTTCGACGCCGCCCTCAATCAGGCGCGCACGCACCCTCCCGCGACCTTGCCAAGGATCATCACGCATTGCTGGCCTCAACGGCTTGCTTGGCCGATTTCATCGCCATATCTCTTATGCGACCCTCGTCGCAGATTCTACCAGGCCAAGCCCCATGACAACGCGCACCGAAACCGACACCTTCGGACCCATTCAGGTCGAGACTGACAAATATTGGGGCGCGCAATCGCAACGTTCACTCGGCAATTTCAAGATCGGCGAAGAAAAGATGCCCCGCCCGCTGGTCCGGGCGCTCGGCATCGTCAAACGCGCCGCCGCCGAAGCCAATGTGGAGCTGGGCCGGCTCGACCCTGCCTTGGGCGAAAGTATCGTAAAGGCCGCGCAGGAGGTCATCGAGGGCAAGCTTGCCGCGCATTTTCCGCTCAGCGTCTGGCAAACAGGCTCGGGCACGCAATCGAACATGAACGCCAACGAGGTGATCTCGAACCGCGCCATAGAGATGTTGGACGGTGAGATGGGCTCGAAAAAGCCGGTGCATCCAAACGATCACGTGAACATGTCGCAAAGCTCGAACGACACGTTCCCCACGGCGATGCACATCGCAGCCGCCGAGGAAATCGAGCACAGCTTGAAGCCAGCCCTGAAACACCTGCGCGACGCGCTCTGTGAAAAAGCGCAGGCCTGGAACCACATCATCAAAATCGGCCGTACCCACACCCAGGACGCGACGCCGCTCACTCTGGGCCAAGAATTTTCCGGCTACGTGCAACAACTCAGCAACGGCCTGCATCGCATCGAGCAATGTATGCCGCTGCTGATGCAATTGGCGCAAGGCGGCACCGCGGTCGGCACTGGCTTGAACGCGCCGGTGGGGTTTGCGGAGCGCGTCGCCGAGCGGATCGCGGCGATCACACAGATGCCGTTCACCAGCGCGCCGAACAAGTTCGAGGCGCTAGCCGCCCATGACGCCATGGTGTTTGCGCACGGCGCGCTGAACACGATTGCGGCCTCGCTGTTCAAGATCGCCAACGATATCCGGTTTTTGGGCTCTGGCCCGCGCTCCGGGCTGGGCGAGCTGATGCTGCCTGAGAACGAGCCGGGGTCCTCGATCATGCCGGGAAAGGTGAACCCGACCCAGTGCGAAGCGCTGACCATGGTGTGTACGCAGGTCTTCGGCAATCACGCCGCCATCACCTTCGCCGGCGCCAGCGGACACTTCGAGCTCAACGTCTACAATCCGGTGATGGCGTACAATTTCTGGCAGTCAACGCGGCTTCTGGCCGACACCTGCGTCAGTTTCGCCGACAATTGCGTCGCCGGCCTGCTCCCGCGCGAGGACAACATCAAAGCCAATCTCGACAATTCGCTGATGCTGGTCACCGCGCTCGCGCCGAAATACGGCTACGACCGGGCCGCCAAAATCGCCAAAATCGCCCACAAGAACGGAACCACCCTGCGCCAGGAAGCAGTGAAGGACGGCATCCCAGCTGAGGATTTCGACGCCGTCGTTCGGCCTGAAAACATGATTGGCCCGGGTTGATCGTGATCAAGCACGGGCGCGGCGATTTCTCCTACACCAACCGTGGCGCAGTCGTTTGAACTCGGCGCTGACGCGGTTATATCTGGGGCGATGACAGACATCGTCAACTTGAGGCGCGCACGAAAAGCCAAGGCGCGGGAGGATGCCGAGGCGGAAGCGGGCGTCAACCGCGTCCAACATGGACGAACGAAGGCGGAAAAAACATTGACGAAGGCGCAATCTGATGTCGCAACTCGAAAACTTGAGTCTCACAAGCGTACGCCCGTCGCCTAAGATGAATAACGGCGCGTTGCAGAAGCGTTCCATGCGCATCGCAGGGCATCGCACCTCGCTCGCGCTTGAGGCTGAATTCTGGCGCGCGCTGGAACAGATCGCACGGCTGCGCGCCGCTAGCCTGCCGGCATTGATCGCCGCCATCGATGTGGCGCGCGCGCAGGACGCGCCCGAGGCTTCGCTTGCCTCGGCGGTGCGCGTATTCGTGCTGGCCAACAGAGTTTGAGGCTAGCGCACGGCCCGCTCGTACAGAGCGTCTCGGCGTCCCAAAAGCAATCGAGTCATAAGCAGTACTTGCGTTCCTGTTTCGTGCTAGAGGCGAACGCAGCTAAGCTCAGAATCGATGCCAGAAAACATCCTCCCCATCTCGCAGCGCGCCATGGCGCCGCCGCCCTATTTTGACGGGCTCAACCCTGAACAACGCGCGGCGGTGGAGGCGCTCGACGGGCCGCTTCTGGTGCTCGCCGGCGCGGGCACCGGCAAGACCCGGGTGCTGACGTCGCGGCTGGCGCATTTGTTGTCCACCGGGAGGGCTAAGCCTTGGGGCGTGCTGGCCGTCACTTTCACCAACAAAGCCGCACGCGAAATGCGCGAACGTGTTGAGAAACTGGTCGGCCCGGGCGGCGGCGGGCTGCCGTTCCTCGGCACCTTCCATTCCATTTCCGCGCGCATGCTGCGCACGCACGCCGAACTCGTCGGCCTCAAGAACAATTTCAGCATCCTCGATACCGACGACCAAATTCGTTTGCTGAAGCAAATTATCGAGGCCGAGAACATCGACGAGAAACGTTGGCCGGCGCGCCAGCTCGCAGGCTTGCTTGATTCCTGGAAAAATCGCGCGCTGACCCCAGACCGCGTGCCGAAAGGCGAAGCGTTCTCGTTCGCCGACGGCGCGGGCGTGCGCCTCTACGCGATCTACCAAGAGCGGCTGCGTATCCTCAACGCCTGCGATTTCGGCGATCTGCTGATGCACATGATCTCCATTTTTCAGAAGCACGCCGACGTGCTGGAGACTTATCACCGCAAACTCAGCCATCTGATGGTGGACGAGTACCAGGATACAAACGTCGCGCAATATTTGTGGCTGCGGCTGCTCGCTCAGGCGTCGAAAAATCTCTGCGTCGTCGGCGACGATGATCAGTCCATCTATGGCTGGCGCGGCGCGGAAGTGGACAATATCCTCCGCTTCGAGCACGATTTTCCCGGCGCGAAGATCGTGCGGCTGGAGCGCAATTATCGCTCGACCGGCCATATCCTCGCGGCAGCCGCCCACATCATCGCCCACAATCGCGGCCGCCTCGGCAAAACATTGTTCACCGACGACGAACTCGGCAATCGCGTCAAAGTGCGCGGGGTGTGGGACGGCGAAGCCGAAGCGCGCTTAGTGGGCGATGATGTCGAGGCTTGGCGGCAATCGAACCGGTCTTTCGCCGATTGCGCCGTGCTGGTGCGGGCGGCCTGGCAGATGCGGGCGTTTGAAGAGCGCTTCTTGATGTTGCGCATCCCTTACAAAGTTATCGGCGGGCCGCGCTTCTTCGAGCGCGCCGAAGTACGCGATGCGCACGCGTATTTGCGGCTTATCCGGTCCGAGGATGATGACCTCGCGTTCGAGCGCGTCATCAATCAGCCCAAGCGCGGCTTTGGCGAGGGCTCGCTTGGGAAGCTGCACCAGCATGCAAGCCAGCCGCCGGTGCGCTTCGTCACCGACAACGGCCCACTGTTCGATTCCGAAACCGGCGAAGTGGTGACGACGCAAGAAGATGCGCCAGGCGGCGCCAAGCGCTTTCGCTCGCTGGCGGCGTCGGCGCGCGAAATTATCCTCACCGACGATCTGCCGCTCAAGGCGCGCACGGCGCTGCGCGGCTTCATGACCGATCTGAATCGCTGGCGGGAAAAATCGCGGCACATCTCGCACGTGGAGCTGGCTGAGTCGGTACTCGACGAGAGCGGCTACACCGAGATGCTGCGCAACGACAAAAGCCCGCAGGCGCAAACACGGTTGGAAAATTTGAAGGAACTGGTCCAGGCCATGGGCCAGTTCGACACGCTGGAAGCGTACATGGAGCACGTTTCGCTGGTGCTCGATATCGAGGCCGAGAGCGACGGCGCCAATGTGATACTTTCGACCCTGCACGGGGCCAAGGGCTTAGAATGGCCGCTGGTGTTTCTACCCGGTTGGGAAGAAACCGTGTTTCCGTCGCAACGCTCGATCGATGAGAGCGGCGAGAAAGGCTTGGAGGAAGAGCGCCGGCTTGCATACGTGGGCATCACCAGGGCGCGGGAAAGCGCGCGCATTTCGTTTGCCGCCAACCGGCAAATTTATGGACGTTGGCAAAGCGTGCTGCCGTCGCGCTTTGTCGATGAATTGCCGCCGGCCAATGTCGAGGCGATCAGCGAAACTGGCTATTCCATACAAGCTGGCGGCGTGCGCGAAGCGGCCGCGCGCTTCGATGCGCATGCGCCCGGCGCCGGTTTCAATAGCGCCTACCAGAGTCCAGGGTGGAAACGCGCGCAAGAACGCGGCTCGTTTCAAGGCAAACCGCCGATGATCGAAGGCGAAGCGCGCCTAGTCGCGCGCAGCGGCGACGCGGATTCGCACTTCCGCACCGGAGACCGCATCTTTCACCAAAAATTTGGCTACGGGAAGGTACGCGCGGTGGAAGGCAACAAGCTCACAGTGGGCTTTGATAAGGCCGGAGAAAAGCGCGTGATCGATAGCTTCGTGGTGCCGGCGGATGCGGCCTAACCCCGGACTGCCAGCTGCCAACCGGCTTGATCCGTGCGCCAGAGCCTGCGGGAAGTCGGCGGCCCCCCTCCCGCCTCGCTTTTCCCTGTGCTAAATCCGCTCTGAGGCGAGGCGGGCGATGGCGGACATCTTCATTTCCTACAAACGCGAGGACAAACAGCTGGCTGAGCGTTTGTCGATTTCGCTTGAGCAATTGGGTTTCAACGTCTGGTGGGACCTCAACCTCATCTCCGGCCAGCCCTACCGCGCCGCCATCCGCGCCGTCATCGACCAATGCAAGGCGGCGATCGTGTTGTGGTCGGCGAAATCGGTCGAGAGCGAGTTCGTCATGGACGAAGCCAGCTACGCCCACCGCCTCGGCAAGCTCTGCCCGGCGCGCATCGACGATGTCGAATTGCCGATGGGTTTTGGCCAGACCCACACCGCCGACCTGATTGGCTGGGACGGCGAGTTCAACCATTCGGGCTTTCAGAACGTCGTCGCCGCCGTCGAAGCGCGCATCGGTCGCAAGGGACGGCTCGGCGCCTCAACACGGACCCCGGAAGCAGAAACCGCCGCCGCCGAACTCGAGGCTTTCAAGACAGCGCAATACGCCGGCAATTCTCAGGCGCTGAGAGCGTTCTTGAAACACTTTCCACGCGGCGACTTCGCCGGTTTCGTGCGCGGACAATTGGAAACCATGCCGGCGGAAGCGCGCGCTGGCGAAGCGGCGGCGGCGCACGAAGTGCGGCTCCCTCCGCCAGCGCAACAACCAACCAGCTCGCCGCAGGGCGAGTCGCCGCTTGCTGCTTCCTCCCCCCAGGACTGGGGCCTGACAGACAGCGGAAAGGTTGCAGGCAAAGCTCTGCCCTGGCCGCTGATCGCGGGCGGGTTAGCGATCGTCGCGCTGGCGGCAGTGTTTTGGCCGCGTGGACAAACAACAGGTGAAGAGCCGGCGGCCTACGAAGAGGCAGCCTACCCCGCGGACGGAGCGCCGGCTGATCCAACGTTAGATCCCGCGGCCGCGCCAGCGGAAGCGCCAGCAGATCCGGCGGCGGCGCCAGCGGACCCAGCAGCAGCTTCTTATTTTGCCAGTTACGATATCAATCAACTTGAATCACATGTGCGGGCGGCGGCGATCGAGGCCCGCGCTGCGGAAAGCCGCGCCAATGCCGCCGCCGCGCGGGCGCGGCAAGCCGCGCGGCGCGGTGAAGCTAACGGCTCTCGGGCGCCTCAAAACGGAGTCGGTATCGACATCTGGGACAGCGGCAATTTCGTTGGCGATCGCTATGCCGGCGAGTTTGGCGCCGGCGTCAGGAGCGGTGTTGGGGTCTTTGTTTACGGGCAGAACCCCAACAACATCGCCAATTCGCTGCGTTATGAGGGCGAGTGGGCGAGCGATAGACGCAACGGCGTCGGAATCTATCATTGGCGCAGCGGCAATCGCCACGCCGGCGCCTTTCGCGACAATCGGATCGAAGGAACAGGCGTTCACTACTTCAACACTGGGGAGCGCTATGAGGGCGAGTGGGCGAACGACCGACGCGGCGGTTATGGCGCGCTCTGGGACGCGCAGGGCCAGGTGAGCCAACAGGGCATCTGGGCCAACGACACGCTCACGACGCCGCTCTCGCGCTGAGGCCGACACGCAAACTCCAACCGCTGCACCGCGAGCGATTGGATGCGGGCCTCTGGCGGTCTGCATCCATTGCACTATAGCACATCGCCATGCTCCTGCTCACCACTCTCGGCACGTTGGCGCAAATTCGCGCCGCAGCTGACGAACTCGACCGCCACGATCCCTCCCCCGCTGACGCGGTGAGCTGGTTCGAGGAAGCGCCAAACAAGTTCCGCCTCGAAGTGTACGTGCCCACCAAGCAGGACGCCGCCAGCGCCTGCGCCATCATTGGCGCCGCCGCGCCCGAACTGCACATGGTGCAGAAAAAAGTGAAGACTGCCGATTGGGTGGCGATGTCGCTTGAAGGCTTGCCCGCGGTGCGCGCCGGGCGGTTTGTCGTGGCCGGCGCGCATGCGCTGCGCGGCGAGAGCAACGGGAGCACGCGCGTATGGATCGAAGCCAGCGAGGCCTTCGGCACCGGCCACCACGGCACCACGTGGGGATGTTTGATGGGGTTGGAGCGCGTGCTGCGCGAACGGCGCGTGCGTACTGTCCTTGACGTTGGCGCTGGCTCGGGCGTGCTGGCGATCGCGGCGGCGAAGAGTGGCGCGGATGCGCTCGCCATCGAAATCGATCACCGCGCCGCCGCCATCGCCCAAATCAACGCGCGGCAGAACAAGGTTGCGCGCCGCGTGCGGGTGATCGCCGGCGACGGCGCGCGCTACATCGCTGGCCAGACCTTCGACCTGGTGTTCGCGAATATCCTGATGCGCCCGCTCATACGCTTGGCGCCGAAACTCGTGCCGGCCTTGGCGCCCGGCGGCGCTCTAATTCTCTCCGGATTGTTGCGTACGCAAGCGCCCTTGGTGCGCGAGGCCTACGCCAATCGCGGCCTGGTGCTTGAGCGCATGATCCCGAAGGAGAGCTGGATGACCCTTGTGTGGCGCAAGCCTTAGCGCGAGTACACGTTCACTGCATACCAACACGGCGCTGCGCTGCACCGGAGCATGGCCACTTCAACGACGTGAGCGCCAGTGGCTGCGGGACGGACATCAAGCGCGGGGACGCCAAGGCCCAACACCGCACGACCGATCGTCGTTTCGTTCTGGTCGAACAGAAGCAATTCGAGGTCGCCGCAGCGTTGGTCGCAAACGCCGACGACGCGATAATCCTGGCCTGCGCGCAGGGTGAGCGGGAACCGCCGGGTCTCGCGCTGCGCAAGGCCGCCAGCGAATGGCCCCGCCGCGCGCGAATAGCCGTTCTCGCCGAGCAAGATTTCGGCGCGGGCGAGCTGCTGGGCCAAGTCGCGCGCGAACGGATCGGGCACCTGAGCCGCCGCGGGCGCGGCCAGAACCAGCGCCGCGAGCGCCGCCGTCGCCAGTTTTGCCCAAACACCCATGTTTTCTCCGTGATCAGGCTGAAATTGCGCGGCCCGCCCCTTAAACCCTAGCTACAAACCACCTAAGCTGAACGCCCTGAACCTGCGCTGAACTTCGCCTTTAAAGGACAGTCCCACGTGTTCCAAACCTATGACGAGCCCGGCGGCCCAGCGCTCGGCCGTAAACATTTGCCCCGCTTGAGAAAAGCACTGAAAGCAACCGGCCTCGACGGCTTTATCGTGCCCCACGAAGACGAATGGCAAAACGAGTATGTGCCGGCGGCCTACGATCGCTTGGCCTGGGCGACGGGGTTCACTGGTTCTGCTGGCGCGGCGGTCGTGTTCGCCGACGAAGCGGCGATCTTCACCGACGGGCGCTACACGCTGCAGGTGCGCGCGCAGGTGGACGGCGACTTGTTCGCCTACCGCGATCTGGTCGATGGCGGACCCGCCGCCTATCTGCGCGAGCGCGCCGCCAAGGGCGCGCGCATTGGCTTTGACCCCAAACTGCACAGCCCCGACTCGCTCGATCGCTTGCGCGCGGCGGCGGATGCGGCGGGCGCCGAGCTTGTGCCGGTCGCACGCAATCCCATCGACACCATCTGGGACGACCGCCCGGCGCTGCCCGCCGCGCGAGTGGCGCCCCACCCCGAGCAATATGCCGGCGAAAGCGCGGCCTCGAAGCGTCAACGCTTGGGCGAAGGCCTGACGCGCGACGAAGCGGACGCGGTCGTAATCACCTCGCCCGCCTCAATCGCCTGGCTGTTCAACGTGCGCGGCGGCGATGTTTCGCGTTCGCCGCTGCCACTCGGCGAAGCCATCCTGCGCGCCGACGGCACGGCGGACTTGTTCTTGGCCGAGGAGAAAGTTTCACCTGAGCTGCGCCAATGGCTCGGCAATGAAGTGGCGGTGCGCCCGAGCGGCGATTTGGCGCCGGCGCTCGCTGAGCTTCGCGGCAAAAAAGTGCAACTGGATTCCGCGACCGCCTCGGCCTGGTATTTCGAGCGCTTGCGCGAAGCAGGCGCCGAGATCTTGCGCGGGCAAGACCCCGTCGTGCTGCCGCGCGCATGCAAAAACGCCGCCGAGGTCGAAGGCGCGCGCGCCGCGCACCGGCGCGATGGCGCGGCGGTGTCGCGCTATCTGCACTGGGTGGCGAGTGAAGCGCAAAGCGGCAAGGTCGATGAAATCACCGCCTGCGCCAAGCTGGAGGAGTTCCGGCGCGCTACCGGGGTGTTGAAGGATTTGTCCTTCGACTCGATTTCGGGCGCCGGCCCGAACGGCGCCATCGTGCATTATCGCGTCAGCACGAAAACCAACCGCCGCCTTGCCCGCGGCTCGCTGTTCCTGATCGACAGCGGCGGCCAGTATCTCGACGGCACAACCGACATCACGCGCACTGTCGCCATCGGTCGGCCAAGTCCGGAGATGAAACAGCGTTTCACGCGCGTCCTGAAAGGCCATATCGCGCTGGCGCGGGTGCGCTTTCCCAAAGGCACCACCGGCCATCAACTCGATGCGCTGGCGCGGATGTCGCTCTGGGAAGCCGGGCTCGACTACGATCATGGCACCGGCCACGGTGTCGGCGCTTACCTTGGCGTGCACGAAGGCCCGCACCGCATCGCCAAATGGGTCAACACCCAGCCGCTTGAGCCAGGCATGATCGTCTCCAATGAACCCGGCTATTACAAAACCGGCGCCTATGGCATCCGCATCGAGAATTTGCAGGTCGTCACGCCAGCGGAAGATGTGCCCGGCGGCGAACGACCAATGCTGGGGTTCGAGACGCTGACGCTAGCGCCGATCGCGCGCGAACTGATCGTCAAGCCATTGCTGACCAAGGAAGAGCTGGCATGGCTCAACGCCTACCACGCGCGCGTGCGCGATGTGATTGGGGCGCAGCTTGATGGTGAGGCGCTGGTTTGGTTGGAAGCGGCGACAGAGGTGATATGAAACTCCTTGTTCTCGCGCTGATCGTGCTCACCGCTTCTGGCTGCGCCACGCCGTCACGTAGGATGTACTGGGACTGCGTTCCAGAGGGCGAGTTGCAAGTCTCTGGCGGCGCACATTGGCGCGCAATTCCACGCCCTTCTTCTGCGGACACGCTGCTTGCGCTTCGCAACCCAAGCCGCGACAGTCGCCGCCTTCTATGGTTCGCAGCCAGTGACGGCAGAATCAGCGCTTGTGACGCAAGTAGATATGGTAGTTCCTTCGTGATCTACTCGGACTCGAAGCCATCCGCGAGCGTAGTCAACGAAGGGGATGTGATTGTGTTGCTGCATTAGATTGAGCATGGCTGGTTTAGCGTCACCTCTCCCCCTTCCGGGGGAGTGTTGCGAAATTGGCGAATTGTGATTCCCTGTGTGTAGGGTGCAGGGAGTTTGGCGA
>CXWL01017329.1_pt1 | contig 18935 bp, 29 predicted proteins | sample 590931 | NCBI WGS metagenome assembly CXWL01 (sample SAMEA3498368, study PRJEB10139) | groundwater metagenome | biome: water well; material: biofilm material | place: Germany | collected 2015-04-27 | reverse complement strand
AATCACCCAATATCCCAAATGTGACAATATTGCCACATGTGCCAATTTTACAATCGCCACAATTCCGCCACATTCCTATGCCATACTGACGACTCTTCTACTTCCAGGAGCCAACGCCCATGCAATACACGGCCGACGATTTCCTAGTCGCCTTCAAGACCTACTGCAAGGCACACAAAAAGCGGTGGCGCAAGAACTACTACAAACGGGTTGCAGAAGTGCTGCGAGATAAACCCCTCCGCGCTTCGTTGGTGGCCCATCCGCCCTTCAAGCTACACTTGTGCCAAGCGCGACTCGAACGTCTACGCACTCGCCTATTATAAGCAGCCGGTAGGCCCTAACGGGGCCTGCCACGGGTGCTTAGCACCAAACCCACGGGAGCCACTAAAATGCCCAAACCTTTATTGCCTTCCTACACGCGAGACACCGACCACAAGGGCAATTTGCTCGACAACGCCACGATGGTGCAATTCGCTCCGCACCAATTCGTGAATGCCGCCCTAAAGCGGAAAGTCCTCCGCAAGTAAGCAGCCGAGAGCGCCCTACGGGGCGCTCTCACGGGTGCTCACTCAAGAACACCAAACAGGAGGAACTACCAAATGATTACGCAAGCACAAACACTGATTGCTGTTCTTCAGTCTGCTGCTCTCTCCTGGCATCAGACCGATCGTGACGGAGCAGATCCACAAGACGTTGGGCTTTTTACTATCGAATTGAAAGACGGCTCATCCGTCAACTTCAACTTCGGCGACCAGAACGAATCCGACCTTTCGTTCTGGATCAACGCACCCGACGACAAAGCGATCTGCGAGCAGAACGATCGTGAATGGCCTACCAGCGTTCTGGACTTGACTGCCGTGTCTATTCCACCGTTCAGCTACAAGAAGCCCGAACAGAACACGGCATAAGTGCACAGCCGGGGGGAGGCGCCACCGCGCCTCCCTTAGGGTGTTCACTCAAACCTTCGAGGCCCACCAAATGCAACAGAACTTCTCTACCTCACTAGAGGCGCGAATAGCCTTAGCCGACGCGAAATACGAGTGGGACTTCTCTGACTCCGACATCGCCGACGCAAGAGCCTTCGCCCGCACATTGATTACTGCCTACCAAGAGGGGAACTTGGCACTAGCCTCTTTTCGCTTCCCTATCCTCCTAGCCATAGTGGGGCGCACCCGCGCCAAGTCACTGCTAGGCTCCTACTACGACCTTCTCTAAGTGCCTAGCCGGGGGAGACGCAGTTGCGTCTCTCCTAGGGTGCGCACCGCACCAGGAGGAAAGATCATGGGATACTACCCGCCTAAAGACGACCATGGAATATCGTTTGCTGTCGAAGCAATTCAAACCTCCATACAGCAAGCAGCCGACACTATCCGTGAGAAGCTCACCGCACCTCACGTCATCTACAAAGCAGTCCTAAAAGCTAGAGGCTCGTATTGGGTCGCAGTCTTGCCCGGCGACAGTAATGCTGGGGAAGAGGAGGGCCTCTGGGGTGTAGGTGAAACCCCAGAGAAAGCAATGGACAGCTTTGACTTAACTTGGCGTAACCAGCGAACGCCAAGAGCCATCGAAAAGCAGCTGGAGACTATCAAGAAAGAGGAAGCCGACGAGGAAGCCCGCAACAACGGACCCTTCGGCGTCGGAGCTTAAGTGCCTAACTTCCAGGAGCGGCTCGTCCGCTCCTGTGAGATAGTCACCCTGACTATCACGGAGAACACCACCATGAACGACAACCAAACCGTCACTAAAGAGGCTCCCCTGCCTCAAGTTCGCCGTCACCGCCTTGACTTGGGTCTCTGCCCCTACTGCGACCGTTGCTGGGAAGAGCGACTGGACTTCCATCCGTCGCACGACGCCAGCCGCAGTTGCGAAAGCGGCAAGCACAATCACTGCAGCTGCGACACTTGCTTCTAAGGAGAGCTTTCAATGCCTAAGTTCATCATCTTCGTAAATCACGTACCTGAACTTGTTGAGGCCCCTGATTTCCACCACGCGATGCAGATGGCTATGGCGTGGGCGGCCGAGGAGAACTACAGCAAGCACGACCTCTGCGACATCTGCTTCGCAGAGCCCTATACTCTCGAGCGCGCAATCGAATGCGGGCTCGAGCCTGAGCCTACCACCCTTATCACGCTCTAGCGTCAGGGCGCTGCGCAAATGCAGCGCCCTTTCGTCGTGCAAACCTACCGGAGTACACGCTTTGACCATCGCACAACGCAAAGCCTCCCACCGCCGCATTCGCCATCGCTATAAAGCTGCGCGCGGCCGCAGCGTAAGTGAAGCCATCGCCCGCGAAAAAGCCCAGGCCGCCCGCGAAGCAAACCGCAAGAAGAAAGGCTAACTACCATGACCACCTCATTCATCACCCCCGGCCACGCCGATCTCATTGCTCTCACCACCCTCGGCGTCAACGCCAAGACCTCCACTAACCCGATCGGCTACTTCGGCACCGGCTTCAAGTATGCTGTTGCCTGCGCCCTTCGCGCCAACGCTCGCGTGGAGCTGTGGATCGGAGAAGAGCCTTACCTCTTCACCACCGTGCCTCACGAAAGCCGCGGCAAAGCTTTCGATCTCGTCCTGCTCGACGGCCGCCCTCTCGGCTTCACCACCGATTTGGGCCGCGATTGGAAGCCCTGGATGGCAGTTCGCGAACTGATCACCAACACCATGGACGAAGGCGGCCAAACCTTCACCTCTTATCGCAAGCCTGACGCTCTCAGCACCAGCATCATGATCATCGGCTGGAGCGAATTCGATCAAGCCTACAGCCGCCGCCACGAGTTCATTCTCTCCACCGACCCCATCGTCACCAACCGCTATGTTTCAATCCACGCCGGACCTTCTAGCAGCATCTTCTACCGCGGCATCAAGGTAGGTGAAACAGAAATACCTTCTAACTACACCTACAACATACAAGCCAGCATAGCTCTTACCGAGGACCGTACTTTAGCCTCACCTTGGATGGCTCAAGCCTTAATCACCAGCGGCATTATGCACGCAGCCGAGCAAGACCCTGCACTAATCACCGATATTTTTACCGTCTCTCAACACCACGCTGAAAGCCAATTCAACTACACCTCACTTATGAGCGACTGCACTGAAGCCGGCCTCGATCTAATCGAGGAAATAACCAAGACCCCGAAGGGCGGACGCCTCTTACCAACGCTTCTCGAACTTCACCACTCCAAACGTCCGATCAAACTAGCTAAGCGCCGGGCAGCTTCTAACGTCGAAGCTGTCATGATAACAGTCGCCATCAATCAAGCCGCAGCTATCGGCTACACCGATCTCTCAGCCTTTCCGATCAACGTCGTCAACTCGATAGCCAACGGCATTCTGGGCAAAGCCCAAAACAACGAAATCTACATCAGCTCGCTTGCCTTCACTAAAGGCCAGCGTTGCGTAACAGGTACTCTTATCGAAGAGTATCTGCACTTAACGCACGGCTTTTCCGACGAGAGCCGCGGCTTTCAAGACTATCTCATAGACCGTCTTGCCGAATACGCAGCTTTCAGACTTCAACACCAACCTAACTTTGAGGAGACTACCCATGCGCATATCGACCAAGATGATACAGGCGGTCTCGACCATTCGTCGTCACTTCTTCGCTGACGAAAGTGACGACTACAGGCTAGCACTAGCCCTCAGCTTGCTTGCCTACGAACTGAAGGAAACTAACCTTCGCACCAAAGCCTGCCTTCCACTACTCGAAACCCTGATAGACGACTACAAGCGCGACTACGAAGCAATGCAAGCGGCGGTCAGCCGCAGTCGCAAACGCTTTGAAGCTCAAAAGAGAAACCTTCAATGATCACGCTTCAACTTGTAGTATGCGAAACTACCTGTCGTAACTGTGGGCACCGCTGGATTGATAGCAACATAGAAGCTATCGCCCCCGGCGGTGCCCCTTCTTTTGTCTTCAGCGAAACAAGACACTTTGATCACCTTACCGTGGAAGAGCAAAGTATTCGCTTTGCCACAGCTTGGCAAAAAGAAGCCCCCATTTGTTTTCGCTGTATAGCCCCAGACTTAACACCACTACCTACCAACTTTACCTTAGTAAGCACGCACGAAGACTGGGGGACGGTTCAAGAAAAAGACAAGGCCCGCTATTACCCAAACACAAAACGAAAGCGTGTAGCGCAAGCTACGCAACTTAACGACTTAGATCTTAACAACCTTCTTGACGACTTAACTTAGGAGACTAACGCCCATGTCACGTCTCGATCGCTTCGGCGAAAAGCTTATCGACGTCTGGCGTGCCGTAGTACGCGACGGCACCTTCACCCTCAACTGTGGCTCCGGCGAGGAGGGCCGCAAGAAATCATCTCGTTTGCGCTTTCGTCTCTACGATCTGCGCAAAGCCATGCACCTTGACAAGCACGACCTTTACGAGGCTACCAAACATCAAACCATCCGCATCATACGAGACGCAGCGAGCAACTATCTGGTGCTGCTTGAAAGCAAAGACCAAGATCTTCAACTATTGCTAGATTCTGTAGAGAGTGAAGAAGCTCCTACACCAGAACTACCGGAACTACCTGAATAGAAAGGACCACCAGGGTAAGAAGGGCGCGTGTTGTCACATTTTGTGATTTGCCAAACGCCCTTTCTTGTGCTACAGTCCTATCGTTAAGGTGAGGGTTCTACCTTTCTTCCCTCACCGCGAGCGCCGGCTCCGTCCCCCCGCGGCTGGCGCTTTGGCCCCGGTGCTGTTCCCTCCTGCACCGGGGCCTTCCTTACCAAATGGAGCCAACCGCGATATGGGCACCGCTACCAAAGGCCGCAAGATCATCTGGCGTCTATGGCTGCCCGAAGAAATTGCCGTAGCTATCGAGGTTCGTTGCTTCAATCCCGCAACCGGCAAACCTGATTATGGCGCACGTAGCCAGCTAGTTGCTGAATTACTTCGTCGCTATCTTGCTGAAACCTCTGAAACGGAAAGCTCCTTGCCATGACGGACGATGTTCCTTTTCCCGAAGCCGACCTTATAGCTGTTGCCAGCGAGCTGGAAGAGCTGAAGTCTAGGGGCCTTCGCGAAGAGCTTTCCGACGGCGAAATCCGCCGCTTGCTTGAGTTGTCGCGTGTGCTGCGCCGCACTACGGCCGGACCGGCTAAAGCCAAGACAGCCAAGAAAAAGAAAGGTCCAATGACTGACGACGATCTAAACAGCCTGCTAGGTTAAATGCCTTTTGAGGGAACCGCCGCCGTGGACGATCTCACTCCAAGCCTGCCCGCCTATATCGACAGCTCTATGCTGGCAACCTTTAGAGCGTGCCCGCGCAAGTTTTACTGGAACTATGTCGTCAATAAGGTCCCGTGCGGTGAGAGCATCCATCTCATTGCCGGGGCCTCTTTTGCTGCCGGAATCGACGCCGTTCGCAAGCTCCAGTTTTCGATCTCGCGAAAACTTTCAGCTCCAGACCTAATGATAGCTGGAACTAGAGCCTTCCTCAGGCAGTGGGGCGACTACGACGCCCCCGGCGGGCACGCTAAGAGCTTCGAGAATATGCTCGACGCCTTAGCTAAATATGTTGAGGAGTTTCATCCATTCGATGACCCAGTCCAACCCATTCGCCGCGAAGACGGCAGCTGCACGAGTGAATTTAGTTTCGCTATACCGCTGGCGCCGGTCGTTAAGCACCCTATCTCCGGCGAACCTTTCATCTTCTGCGGTCGTTTCGATATGCTTGGAACATTCGGCGATCTCCCTGTTATCTTGGACGAAAAGACCACAGGCGCTCTCGGTTCCTACTGGCTACAGTCGTGGGATATGCGCGGCCAGTTTGTTGGTTACTGCTGGGCGTGCCGCCGGCTTGGCCACCACGTTAGTGATGCGATCGTCCGCGGGGTGGCCATTCAAAAGACCCAGACGCAATTTCTCCCGTGCCCGATCCGTTACAGCAACCATCTCATTGAAAGATGGGAGCATGAGCTTTATAACACGCTCGCCCGTATAGTCTGGTGCTTCGACCACAACCAATGGGACTACAATTTTGCCGACAGTTGTTCTAGCTATGGCGGTTGTCCCTATAAGACGCTCTGTCTCGCTAAAGATCCTTCAACCTTCCTAAACAACTATCAGGAGCGAACATGGAGCCCAATAACAGCGGTCGATTAGAACAAATCGTCAGCGAGGCTTTAATGAATAAAGCTGAAAACGGTGGAGAGTTAACACCTTTCGACCTTTTGCGCCTCCTCACTACTTACATTTATTCAGGCGGCGATACTACACAGCTTAAAATATTACTCGTCATTGAAACAGAGGACACCAACGACGTTATCTATTGTAACCTCAAAAGCCGTGTTGAGTTGCTTGGAATGGTTGAAACTATAAAGGAGCGCTAAACCTACCCACCCAACTATATCAACATACGCATCAGCAAAGGTAATATCTTAATGTCAAAAACCTTAGAAGAGTTAGGCCAAGAGGCTAACCTATCAAACTTAACTTTGATAATTAAACTAATACCGGGTACAGGCATGTGGTTCATACGCCTAGTGAAAAATGTTTATGACGATACCGATAATGACACTCTACCACGCACAGGACATTTAGAGCACTTGCTGATAGAGAAGGTAAATCTAGACGTTGGCCTGGCTATAGTTGAGTTATACTTGTTTGGAAAAGTAGGTAAGTAAATGGCTATCATCCAACCTCCCTCCGTACTACTAATGGGCGGCACCGGCAGTGGCAAGACCTATTCTCTCTCTACCTTCATAGAAGCCGGGCTCGATCTATTCGTCCTCATCACCGAACCAACCGGGCTTGACTCCCTCCTCGACGCCGTTGAACGCAAGAAGCTCCCCATCGACAAGCTTCATTGGCATCAAGTCACGCCCGCCCGCGCCGGCTTCACCAACCTAGCCGACATGGCCGCCAAAGTTGGCCTAATGGACTACGAAAGTCTAAGCAAGCTGCGCCCAACTGCCGGTCGTAACACCGCTAAATTCCACGACGTTCTCAGCACCCTCGCTAACTTCAAATGCGAACGCACCGGGAAAGAGTTTGGCCCGGTCGATGCTTTTGACGCGACAAAAGCTCTAGCTGTTGACTCTCTCTCTGGCCTTAACTCGATGGCCATGGACCTCGTAATTGGCGATAAGGTCTCCGCGCATCAGGGCGAGTGGGGAGTTGCCATGAATATGCTTGACAAGCTGCTGTTAGCATTAACCTCGGGTCTTAAGTGTCCCTTCGCTCTAACAGCCCACCTTGAACGTGAGGTTAATGAAGTAACCGGCGGACAGCAAATCATGGCCTCCACGCTGGGTCGCAAACTTGCACCTAAAGTGCCTCGCTTCTTCTCTGAGGTGGTGATGGCTTACCGTGAAGGCATCAGCTTTCACTGGTCTACCACCGCCATCAACACCGATCTTAAATGCAGGTCGCTGCCACTCTCAGCGAAACTCGAACCAAGCTTCGTTCCTGTAATCGAAGCTTACAAGAAACGCATAGCAACAGCCGGAGGTACACCAGTCAAAGCTGCCTAACCATTTCACCTTAACCTCAATCAACAGGAACCACTCTCATGTCAGCATTCGATCTCGACACCTTTATGGACAACACCACCTCCGACGCCGGCTCCACCTCTATCAACCCTATCCCCGCTGGCGAATACACCGCTATTATTAAGGACCTCTCTAAACCGCACGAGTTCACTAGCAAAACCGGCGCCGCTCGTTACGTCACCGACATTACTTGGGAGCTGGTGAATGTCGACCCCAAGATCGTCGAAGAAGTCGGCCGCGATACCCTGACCGTCAGGCAGTCGATCTGGCTCGACCTTAACAACGGTGCTCTCGACATGGGTAAGGGCAAGAACGTCAGCCTTAACCAAGTGCGCGAAGCCGTAAAGCAGAACGTCGCCGGCCAAGCTTGGTCGCCCAAGAACCTGATCGGTGCGGGTCCTGCTCTCATCGTCGTGTCGCACCGCCACGACAAGGACGATCCTTCTCGCATCTATACTGAAGTGAAGAAGGTCGGTCGCGCAAGCTGAGTGAAGCCGAGCTTCGCTAACCTAAGCGGCGAGAGGAAGAGGGCTGTCCGGACTACAGCTTACGATCTTTCTTTCCCTTTCAGCAATCCGTCCCGGCGGGCCGCCCTCTACCTTACGGAGCTTCAATGCTGTGGACAACAACTAATGTAACCGGCTTCAAAGCAACAGCCATAATAACTAAGTTGTACCGTAATTGGGGTGAGGCAACCATTAAGGACGGAAGTCCAGACGAGCCTAAAGTAATAACAATAGGACCAAAAGCGTTTAGTTCAATTGGAAAGTGGGAGGACATGCGTGTAGGTGACACAATCATCTGTGACGTACTCGTGGTAGCATACGCTTACAAAATTTGGAACTGGAACGACAAAAACTTAAGGGTGTCTTTAATGCCTGAACACAGCGCACGCTACCTTTCACTAACCCTCGCTCAGCTTCAGGCTCTAGCTGATAGCGTTGAGCGGCAAGGTCACGAAGCGCTCGCTGCCGCGACAACCTATCGTAAGAGAGTTGCTGAATTAGAATTAACCAGCCTACCAGTAAGAGGTTCCTAATGTCAATCACCGCACGCACGCCCAACACCATCTGTAAGAACTGCATAGCTTTCGAAGCTAGCTCGTTCTCATCGGGCTTTTGTCACTTGTACCCCGGGGTTTTTCGAAAAGAGGAAGACGACTGGTGCGCGCAATTTACCCTCAGCCGCGCTGCCGATACCACCAAGCCAGCCAAGCCTAAAACCGTCGAGAGCGAGAGCAAAGTCAAGAAGCTCCCTAAAGAGCTTCCCTCTACCACCATCACGCTCGGGAAAACTAAGCCATGACTTTCCTCAAGCTAGCTGAGATCGAAATCCGTGAACGTCAGCGTAGAGACTACTCGCCGCAAGAGCTTCGTTTGCTCAAGGAGTCCATCGTGGCAAGGGGGCTCATGCACCCACCGGTTGTCCGCCGTGCTGCGCCGTCGGCTGTCGTTCTCGTTGCCGGCGGTCGCCGTTGTCGTGCAATGCAAGAGCTGCATGAGGAAGGTATCAGCTTTAAGTTTGGGGCAGAGCCGGTCCCAGAAGGTGCAATTCCTATTACCTGGATCGAGGACTTCGATCCCGCGGGAAATGCTGAAGCCGAGTTGGATGAAAATCTTATTCGTTCGGCTCTTACATGGCAGGAAGAAACCGAGGCCAGAGCCTTCATCCACAAGTTGCGCAAACGTACCAACCCAACTCAAACCGTTATTGAAACCGCTAAAGAAACCGCTAAGATTGCGGGTACTTCTGTCATGCACGAGCGACAGAAAGTAGCTAACGCCATCCTGCTTGACGCTAATAAAGACAATCCTAAAGTCCTCGCCGCCCGTAATGAGCGCGAGGCAGTCACAGCTGTACTCGACGACCTTACTAAGAAATATTCCAATAAGTTAGCCGAACGCGCAAAAGCTTTCAACACTAAGCACACCCTCATCAACGGGGATTGCTTAGAGCATATGGCAAAGCTACCAACTGGAAAGTTTTCAGCCATCATTTGCGATCCACCTTACGGCATCGACGCTGACAAGATGAAGAAGGACGACCTTCACCTCTATCGTGACGATGCCGCTTACGCACTCGACGTGATGAAGCACGTTGTGCAGGAAGGATTTCGCGTCACCAAACCTAAAGCCTTCCTCTTTATGTTTTGCGACTTCGAGCACTTTATTACCATTCGCAACTATGCCAAACAACAACTCTGGTCTGTTTGGCGCGCCCCATTAATTTGGCAGAAAGGCACTGACGGTCATGCGCCTTGGGGCCGCAGCGGTTTCGTCCGCACTTACGAGACCATACTGTTTGCCGTAAAAGGTCAAGCCGAACTACTGTTGCCAGGAGGCCCCGATGTTCTTAACTTCAAGAGACCAAGCCGCGCTGGTCGAGTTCATGCTGCTGAGAAGCCCCGAGACCTACTCCTTCATCTGCTTAAGCTCTCAACTCTACCGGGCGATGCTGTACTTGACCCTTGCGCCGGGTCCGGTTCTCTTATCTCAGCTGCTGACATACATAAGGTTAACGCAACCCTCATCGAACTTAGCGAAACCTACTTCGAAGAAGCGAAGAACCGAACGATCTTAAAAGAGGAAGCCCCAAGTGAGTGATCCATTCGCCTTCACTTCCGGCCCGCGCGACGCAAAGATCCTCGTAGTGGGTGAAGCTTGGGGACGTGAGGAAGCATCAGCCAGACTGCCTTTCGTCGGGCCATCAGGTTTCGAACTGCGTAAGATGCTGATGCAGGCGGGCATTCTTACCAGCGACGTCCTCTTCGCTAACGTAGTAGATGCCCAACCACCAGCTAACGAGTTCTCTGCCTTCGTTCACCCTACTAAGCAAGCCAAAGGCGTACCTGTACTTAAAGGTCTCTGTGCCAAACCAGCTCTAAGCTTAGGCTTAGCTAAGCTAAAAGCTCTAATCTCTGTTGTTAAACCTCAACTTATCATTGGCTGTGGTAATGTCCCGCTTTGGGCTTTAACCCAGCACGCCAAGCTTTCCTCTAAAGCCGGCTGCAAGTTACCAGCTGGTGTTATGACTTGGCGCGGCTCTCAACTCTATACAGAGGTTATCAATGCTCAACAGTATCCTTATCTACCTATCATCCATCCTGCTGCTATTCTGCGTGATTGGTCTTTACGTCAGGTTACTGTTCACGATCTCAAAGCTAGAGCAGCGCGTTTTCTTACTGGAAAACTTAGCTGGACAGAACCACCCCTTAACTCTACTTACGGAACTGGAGCCGGGGCCGTACTCGACCAACTTAACAGGTGGCAACGCGTCGCAGATAAAGTCCCACTAAAGCTCGCCGTCGACATAGAAACCTATGCTCGCCAACATATCACTTGTATAGGCTTTGCCGACGAGATCAGCGAGCTTTGCGTTCCATTCTTCTACTTTGGCAAAGAAGGGAAGGTCATCAATGAGTTTAACCTTGATGAAGAAGTCGCTATTGTCATTGCTATTCGCAAGCTTCTTTCTTCTCCCAACGTATGCGTGGTCGGCCAGAACTACCTGTACGACTATCAATGGCTGCTTAGAGAGTTCGGAATTAAAGCTGTTGTTGGGTTTGACACCATGCTCGCACATCACCTCTTGTTTCCGGGTACGCCAAAATCTTTGGACTACCTCGCTTCGCTGTATTGCAATAGTTACGTGTACTGGAAAGAGGAAAGCGAAGACTGGGCTGGCGGAGACCATGTCTCCCTCTGGCGCTACAACTGCAAAGATGTTCGAGCTACCTACAACATTGCACAAGAACTAGAACAGCTACTAGCGAAAGCTAATCTCAGCGACCTTTATAAGTTCCAGCTTAAGCAGTGGAAACTTTCTATATCTATGACCAACAATGGGGTCGCGATTAACATTCGTGATAAAGCCCGCGTTCGCGCCGAACTTTCAGCGGCGGCTAAACAATTAGAAGACTGGCTAATTAATTGCGTACCTCTCGACACCCGCTACGCGGCAACGGGCCGTCCCTGGTTCACCTCCCCTATTTTAACAGCTGACATCTTCTATCGACAAATTGGCCTTAAAGAAGTCTTGCATAAAGTCACCAAGCGCCCCACTACTGATGCTTCAGCTTTAGAAACGCTCGCTAAGAAGAACCCCGCGCTGCGTCCTATGTTCGATCGCCTCGACCAACTACGCAGCATCAACGTATTCCAGTCCCACTTCCTTGATGTAAAGCTCGGACCTGACAACAAGATCCGCTGCAGTTACAACGTAGCTGGAACTGAAACTTTCCGGTGGAACTCCGGCTCTAACGCCTTCGGCGAAGGCACCAACTTACAGAACATACCTAAAGGTGAGGAGGACAACTAAGATGACCACTTTCTATGGCCCTATGTCTCCTTTCAGCGAGTGGCTTCATGCCGATAAGTATCGCTCGCCGGGCGAAAGCTTTCGCGAAGCTTGCACCCGCGTTGCCAATAAGCTCACCGACAACGACGAGCAATTCCACACCTTTCGCGACATTCTGCTCGACCAGCGCTTCTTACCGGGCGGTAGGATACAATCCGCTGTAGGTTCCACTCGAGCTACCACTCCCCACAACTGCTATGTTAGTGGCACCATCGCGGATAGTTTCGTTGATGGTTCAGGCTCCATCATGAACCGCGCCAAGGAAGCCGCAGCCACCATGCGCATGGGTGGTGGCATAGGCTATGACTTCTCCACCTTGCGGCCGCGCGGAGCGCTCATCAAGAAGCTTCACTCTAACTCTACTGGCCCCGTCAGCTTCATGGATATCTTCGACGCCATTTGTCGCGCTACTTCTTCCAGCGGCCATCGCCGGGGTGCGCAGATGGGCGTGCTTCGTATCGACCATCCTGCCATTGAAGAATTCATCCGCTGTAAGCAAAACAACAACAAGCTTACCGGCTTCAACATCAGCGTCGCCATCACCGACGAGTTTATGGAATGCGTAATTAACGACTTCGAGTTTGCGTTGCGCTGGAACGACACCGTCTTTAATGTCGTGCGCGCTCGCGACCTTTGGAACATGCTAATGCGCAGCACCTACGATTGGGCTGAGCCCGGCGTCCTTTTCATCGACCGTATTAACGACATGAACAACCTCTGGTATTGCGAGAAGATCGCTGCCACTAATCCGTGCGGCGAGCAGCCCCTTCCACCTTATGGTGCTTGCCTTCTAGGCAGCTTCAATCTAACGCGCTACCTTACGGGTAGTCCGGGTAACTGGAGCTTCGACTATTCGAAGCTTTTCCTTGATATTCCCTTCGTCGTTGCCGCTATGGATAACGTGACCGACATAGGTAAGTATCCGTTGCAGGAGCAGGAAGCTGAAGCGCAGGCTAAGCGTAGAATGGGCTTAGGCATTACCGGCTTGGCGAACACCATTGAAGCTTTAGGCTTCCCTTACGCCAGCAGTGGTTTCATTTCTACAATGGACACCATTTTAAAGAAGCTTACCAATAACTGCTATATAGCGAGCGTTAAGCTGGCTGAACTAAAAGGTTCTTTTCCTGCTTACAAAGCCGACCCTTACTTGAAAGGTAAGTTTATCGATCGGCTAGATGACGCTACAATAGAGCTTATTGCTAAGCATGGTATTAGAAACTCCCACCTAATCAGCTACGCCCCTACCGGAACTATCAGCCTTGCCGCTGACAACGTTAGCTCTGGCATCGAGCCGGTGTTCGACTACATTCAGGAGCGAACAGTTCTAACCGTTGACGGTCCTAAGACCTTCACTATTGAAGACTACGGCTACAAGTACCTTAACGTGAAAGGCAAGCGCACTAGCGACTGCACGGCACGAGACCACTTAGAGGTTTTAATCTGTGCCCAACGTCACTGCGACTCCAGCGTTAGCAAAACGTGCAACGTTCCCGCTGACTACAAGTGGGAAGATTTTAAGAACCTCTACATAGCGGCGTGGAAAAACCACTGTAAGGGCTGCACCACTTACCGCATCGGCGGCCTGCGCGGTGCACTTATAATAGGTAAGGAAGAAGCTTCTACCTGCACCATCGACGCCGTTACCGGTTTGAAGTCTTGCGAATAGGAGCCTTAATGAACGATCGTCCTAACCTTGAATTTATAATCTTCGGTGCTTTGTTTGCCGTTGCTGTGCTGTTGCTGTTGTTCTTTTTCGATAGTGGTTTAGCACAGCCAGTTGCTAACGTAAAGTATGGTCCATGCCAATGAGCTACAAATCCGACTTAGTTGACCCTGACCTTTACATGATCGGTGAAACTGCTTTAGCTATAAAGGTCACTTATGGTAAGGACCAGCCAGCTATATGGCTGCCTAAGTCACAAATAGAATTCGAGCCCAGCCGCTCCATTACCAAAGGTGTAAGGGTCACTTTGCCTATGTGGCTGGCTGAAAAAACCGGACTAACCGAATGAACTATACCACTTGCATAGCTTTACTCGTCGGTACAGCTCTTTCTGTCTGCATCCCGATTGTCATTGTTCTAACTATAGGATGGCTACTATGATCAAACTGGTCGCTGTAACGCTTGCGCTTTTCCTCGTTGCTTGCGAACGTGCACAGGCTGAAATGCCTCAGCCCTACCGCGTAATCGACGGCGATACCTTCGCCGTTAAAGGTGTCAAGTACCGGCTTGTCGGCATCGATACCCCCGAGACCTACCGCCCCGATTGTCTTGACGAGTTGATCCTTGGCGGTGAAGCTACTAAGTTTGTGCGTCGCTTACTTACGCATTCTAGCGTTACCTTTTCTCCTACCGGAGCTGAAGATATCTACAAGCGCAAGCTGGTGCAGATCTACGTATTAGGTACTAACCTATCTCAGCTGCTGATCGAAGTTGGTCTCGGCAAGCCTTTCATTCCTCCGGCAAAGAAACCTACTTGGTGTGACAAGCAATGATCAAGTGCCAGCACTGTTCAGGTTACGCTTACGTTAAACCCTTTCGCACAAAGTGGTTTTGTACCAACTGCGGCGCACCCTGTTTCAACAAAGAAAGGACCCCCTCGATGCAACTAGCCAACCTTTACCTTGGTGAAATCTCAATGCTTCCTATAGCTAAAGATATGACCTACCTCCACGGTCGTATGCTCGAAGCAATCGCCCGTGCCGAGGTCGCCGAAGACCCACACACCCAGTACACCGACATTCAAGATCTAGCTTACACGGCAAAGACTGAACTGCCCAGCCTAACCAAAGCTGATGTAGCAATGGCCGAGGCCGTTACTACTAGAGCTGTAAAACGCTCTAAGCGGCGCGCGCGCAAATGAAGCTTCCCAATATCAGGAAGCTCTTCAGCCCCGACCCGGGCTACGTTATGTTCGACTGCGATCTTAGTGGTGCAGATGCACAAGTCGTAGCCTGGGAGGCTGAAGACGCCGACCTTAAAGCCGCTTTCCGCGCCGGCCTTAAGGTTCACATCAAGAACTTCGAGGACCTTTACCAACGAAAGTTCGACCCGGTAAAGGACAAGAAAGAAACCCCGAAGGGGCATATCTACCCCCCTTACGATAGCTTAAAGAGGGCCGTCCATGGCACAAATTACGGGGCCTCAGCTCGAACGGTTGCAATCACTCTTGGCTGGCCAGTTGCAGATGCGGAACGCTTCCAGGCCAATTGGTTTAAGCTCCACCCTGGAATTAAGGACTGGCACAGAAGAGTGGAAGATCAACTGCAACGAACAAGAACAGTTTCCAATAAATTTGGTTATCGGCGCATTTACTTTGACCGGATGGATAACTTACTGCCCGAAGGTCTCGCCTGGATTCCTCAATCAACCGTCGCTATCGTTTGCTCAACAGGAGGCTGCAAGCTGCTCGACAAAGCAGGAGACCCTTCTATCGGAATTGCTGGCGACCCTTCATCAGCATTATTCGGCACTCGTATGCTACTGCAAGTCCACGACTCCCTTGTATTCCAGTCCCCTATCGGACGAGTCACTCCACAATATCTTAACGAGCTGCGAAACATCCTCACCATCACTGTCCCATACGTCGACCCTCTCACTATCGGATGGGAGGCCACAGCTAGCACGCGATCTTGGGGAGAATGTAAAGCCCTCAAATGGGATGGATCAAACTTAGAGGAGATACTTCAATGAACCAACCTTGTTTCTTTACTACAAAGAGTGACGAGCGTTATCCAGCTTGTGCTGAATACCCTTCTTACTCTGCTTGGTGCATTGTACACAACCGTTGGGCTTCTGAATGCGACGCTACTCTAATTGGCTCCATGCCTACCTCGCCCACACCCGATATAGTGAAAGCCCCGACTCCTTCCACCTCTGGACCGGAGTCTTTACCGTTGCTGGTGCTTTGCGTCGACGTGTCTGGATCGATCAGCGTCACTTTCAATGGACACCCAATTTCTATGTTGTCCTTGTCGGACCGCCAGGGATTGCAGCAAAGTCGACAAGTGTTAGAAGCGGTATTAGCTTACTGGAGAAACTGCCTGACGTTCACTTTGGACCCCAGTCAATGACCTGGCAAGCTCTCACCATGTCGCTTAAGGACGCTCAAGAAGGCGTCCTTATTCCTGGCCTGGACGAGCCCGAGCTTATGAGCTGCGTTAATATAGGGGTAGGCGAACTTGGAACATTCCTTCGCACCGACGACCAGGAACTGGTCGACTTCCTTACCGCAATGTGGGACGGCCAGAAAGAAGTGTGGCGCCGTCGCACGAAAGGTGAGGGCGAGACCACCATCACTAATCCTTGGCTTAATATCATTGCATGCACTACGCCGGCTTGGCTTAAGGCCAATTTTCCGGACGTGCTTATTGGAGGGGGTCTCACCTCCCGTATGGTTTTCGTCTACGAGGACCAGAAACGGCAATTGGTTGCTTATCCAGCAGACCTCATTGCCAGTAAATCGTACCAACTGGAAGAGGAGGCACTTATACACGACCTCCTTGAGATTGCAGAGCTTCGTGGAGAGTATGCATTTTCTAACGAAGCAAAATCGTGGGGCGTTTCCTGGTACGAAAATCTTTGGCGTTTGGAGCGGCCCGAACATCTATCAGGCGACCGCTTCTCCGGATACGTTTCGCGTAAACAAACTCACCTACACAAATTGGCTATGGTTGTTGCCGCGTCAAAACGTAACGAAATGGTGTTGGAACAGGAAGATCTTTTCGAAGCTGATCAGATGCTCACCGCCGTCGAAGTCTATATGCACAAGGTATTCAGCTCTATCGGCGTTAGTCAAGGTGCTGCCTATTCAGAAGAAATCCGCGGGCTGCTGCGCAACTTGCGGGAGGTAAGCTACAAGCGCCTATGGCAACTATGCTTCAACCGCGTAAGCTCCGACGAATTCGTTAAGGCTGTTCAAGCCAACATACTCGCCGGCTACGCTCAGAAGGAAACTAGAAACGGTGAAATCTTCATCGTTTATAAAGGAAAGAAATGAGCCTCTGGCTCATTTCACTTTCTTCTCTATCGACTCCAGCCCCGGGAACAGATCGAACACCTCACGCTGCACCGAGATGCCACTCTTATTAGGCGGCAAACCTCTTTCTTGCAACAGCTTTGCGCGCTCTCTCATCTTAATACTGCGCCCAACATTAACCCCGCTAATCTTTTCAGACACCAACCCTAAACGATCCATCTCAGCATTAAAAGCAAGCATCCTTTCCTTCACCGCATCACGCGCAGCCGTGTCCTTTTCAGTAATGGCTTGGTGCATCTGCGAGTAAAGCGCGGTCTTTCTAGCTTTGTAATAAAGCTGCGTATCGCGACTTAGCGCCAGCGCTTCATACTTGCTGCTGATCTTCTCCGGTGTGAAACCTAGCATCTGCATTACCACTGTACTTACGTCATCGGGGTCCTTCATATCAAACTGTGCAAACGTAGCACCTTGCGGGGTAGTCTCCTCGCCATTAACTGCGTAGCGCAACCCTTTACTCACCGCCTTTACGCCACGGGGCAGCGCCCTCTCCCATTTCTTCCACTCCGAACCGCCCGGCTGCGCAGCCAGCACCTGCAACAGATTAAAGATAATTCCAAAGCCCGCTCCTGCCGCATCCCTTACCACCACACCAGTCATTTCATCTAACTTCTTACCTTGATGTAGTGCGTCCAAGCCAGGGCTGAGCCCCGGCACAATCTGTCCCATCGACAAGTTCGCGCTGGCGTCGAACCGCGGCGCACCATAGCCATCTGCGATAAGCCCCAAGCCAAATCCATATCGACTGATGCCGTGCATGACAAGATCGGGTCCTACCTTGTCGAAGATCGTACCTTTAGTAAGATTGCGCACCATTGCACGCGCCTCGACTTCCAGATTAAAGTCCTTTCCAAACATAAAGCTTGCTAGAGCACGCAGCAACTTATTAAGGTCGTCCGAACCTGGCAACCCAGCTAAGCCACCAAGAAACGCCAACACCAACCACATACGAACACGTGCCGGCGAGGTAAAGAGCGCATACAGCATGTTAGCTGTGTAGCTAAAGAATACCAGTAGGGCACTCTGTGGTCCCCCGCGTAAGAACGCGGGCCTTGCATAAGGCGAATAAACGAACTGCGTCTTATCTACCAACTCACGTGCGAAAAGGAACGCTGTAGCCTCTTCATCCGTCATACCTGTTCGACCTATCAGTTCATTCTTTTCCAGTAACTGATACTGACCAATCACTAACATATCTGGAATACGTGGGTTCTCTAGCGCCAACTCGAACGCTGTCTTAAACGCTACTTCCCGGTTAAAGTGCTCTGCCATTGCAAAGCCCTTCATTCCCCAATAGCTAACGCCGCGCCAAGCCTTTTGTTCTAACGTACCTGCTAACGTTCGCTCAAGGTTTGGGCCTTCAGCAAAGCTACCCAACTCAGGGGCTTGCCCAGTCTCGATCCGGCCTTGTGCTACGGCTTCGTCGCGTGCCTTCAAGTAAGAGGGTGAAGATCCACGCGGCGGGAGACCGTGTGTCCATCTAGCGCCCTTGCCGTTTTTCAGCAAGCGCCCTTGTACTTTCAAGTCCCCAAACCTACTAGCCAACTCTGGATAAGTCGTCGTCCACGTTTGCGTCAAATTAACTAGTGCGGCCGCCGGCGAAAACCCTAACTGCCACAACGCTACCAACCCTTTAAATTTAGCCCAATCCTTCCCACCCTCCATTATATACTGCCAATGTTCATTCATATAGTCAATCAACAGCTTGCGCTTACTATAGTCACGCACCAACCCCTTTCTAGCATCACTATCTAGTTCGTTGATCGGTTCACGCAACTGTTGATAATATTTCACCCTTGCCAGATAGTTAGCTCCAGACCGAAAATAATGCGCGAAGACTCGAAGGGCATCCATCGAATAGCCCGGCGTTCCCTGCCTCTTTAGCCATCGCTTCTTAAAACTGCGCTCCGGCGCATTTTCGTACCCGAATTGGTCTAGCCAGTCCTGCTGGCTCTGACTGAGCCCCGGCATCTTCGCCTTAATACTGCGAATGAGCATCGGCGGCAGAGCCATAAACTCATGCACATCCTCCGGCAG
>CXWL01023433.1_pt1 | contig 18937 bp, 13 predicted proteins | sample 590931 | NCBI WGS metagenome assembly CXWL01 (sample SAMEA3498368, study PRJEB10139) | groundwater metagenome | biome: water well; material: biofilm material | place: Germany | collected 2015-04-27 | reverse complement strand
CCAATCCAGCTTGGATTTGAGTTGCTGGCGATAGAGCGCCTCGATCTGACCGGCGATCAGGCCCCGTTCACGGACGGTTTCTTCCGCAATCTGCACCAGCTTGCGCCGTTTGAGGCTGTTCAAGTAGGTGCGTTGCACGTTCAAGATGACAAGGGCGCGCCGCGCATTCACATCCTGCCCCTGGGCACGTTCGGCCAGTTGTGAGGATTCGACCAGGTTGCTGGTCACCCCGAAATCATAAATGCGCTGGTTGGCGATCACACCCGCAGCGAAGATGGTTTGGTTTTGCTGGAGTAGCGCGCCGCCGACGAGGAAGCGGGGGTTGGTGCGTCCCGCTCCGGCCGTGGTGTCGGCGTTCGCATAGACTTGGGGGTAATAGAGCGAGCGTGTCTGCTGCGTTCTCGCTTCGGAGGCCTTCAGGTTGGCGTTACCTTCTTGGACGGCCGGGTGGTTTTGCAGTGCCACTTCGACGGCATTTTGCAGGGCAAGGAAGCTCCCACGGGGCGGCGGTTCGGATGCGCGCGGCAGCGGTTGTGCCGAGGCGGGGCTACCGAGTGCGGCGAGGATCGTGATGGCAATCAGGCTGCTGGTGATCGTGCGATGCATGGGCCCTCCTCTGGTCATATGGTCAGGTGATCGTGAGTTAATTGCGATTCTTGGGCGTAGCGATGTCTGAAGTCGATGGTGCCAGGGCCGGATGGCATGATCGGGATTCGAAAGATCGATATCGACGAGCAGGCTGCGCCTCGAGGGATCGAGAGCGAAGGTCGAACGGGTGACCGTGCCGGTGAACGATCGTCCTTCGAGCCCCTTGACGATCACGCTGGCCTTGGTCTTCCCCGGCAGCACGGGATACCGCGGGCTCCGCCGGTAGCGGCTGTTCACCTGACTGCGCAAGACCGGCGTGAGGGCAACCCACAAGGAGCGCCACAATTACGATTCTGGGGATGGACGTTTGCATGAGTTGTCGCCTTAGGAACGTGTCTCAATCGTTTCCTCTCTGAAGAACAAGGCTACATCTTCTGCTTGGCAGGTTTCCCATTTGGAAGGTTGTAGGGGGACGAATGAACCGCTTGCCCATCGATCAACCCGCTTTTGCCGACGACGACCACGTCCTCCTCGCCGGTCAGGCCTTCCAGCACTTCCACCCAGAGACCGTCATCAATGCCGGCTTTCACGAGAACGAGCTTGACCTTGCCGGAATCGACCACAAACACAGATTTCTCTTGCCCTGTTTTGCTCGGAACAATCGCGGCCGGAGGAATCGCCAGTGCGTTCGGATGTTGCTGCAGATGGAGCGACGCGTTGAGGAACATCCCGGGCTGCAGCCGATGGTCTTTGTTCGGCACATCGATTTCGACCAACAATGTTCTGGTGGCTGGATCCAAGACTTCGGTGGTCCGAGTGATCGAAGCCTGTAATGATTCAGACCACTCACGCGCGGTCATCGTCACGGGAAGCCCTGGTTTCGCCAACTGCGCCGCTTCCTGCGGAGCATTCACATAGATCCTGACAGTATCCATATCCATGACCGTGAACAGCGGCGCCGCTTGCGTCGCCGAGCCGGTCGCTGCCTGGATGAGCGCCCCTGGATCGGCAAACCGAGCCGTGATTACGCCGGAAAAAGGCGCGTAGACGTTGGTGTAATCCAGCAAGGTGCGGCGGCTGTCTCGCTGATGCTTCGCCGATTCAGCCGCGGCTTTGGCCACATCCACATCCTGCCTGGCGATGATGTCGTGATTATCCTCCCAGACGCTCAGGTACCGCTCATACGTGACTTTCTTGATCTGGTAATCGGCGTCGGCCTGCTTGTATTGGTCTTCGATCTCAGGCGCATCCAGCACGGCCAGCAACTGCCCCTTCTTCACGACATCCCCCTTATCGGAGCCAATCCATTTGACGTAGCCGGAGACCTTTCCGTACAACGTCGCTTGGTACCAGGGAGAGATATTGGCCGACAGAGTCAGGGTCTGGCTAATATCGCGCCGTTGCACTTTCAATACTTGGACCTGGTGGGCACCGGCAGCAGACTGAGCCGAATCTCGGTCTGTACTGGGCGCGGACACCGTCGGTTGCTGGCCTTGAATAATCATCAAGACCGCCGCAAGGGAAAAGAGCCCGACCGCCACTATCAAAACGATTTTGAATCGCGATGTATGTGTCATATCCCCCCAGGAAGTCTGCTTAGCGAGCGTAAGCGAAACTCCGTAACTTTCCCACTCAGTGAACCTCTCCTTCAGTGTCAGCCAGGCTCGCTGCTGGTCGCCGGCGGGCGATCGCGTGCAGAACCGGAATAAACAGCAGCGTCATAAACGTCGAGACGGTCAAACCTCCGATCACGGCGCGCGCGAGCGGCATGTTGCTCTCGCTTCCCTCCCCGATGCCAAGCGCCATCGGGGCCAACCCGAACACCGTCGCGAGGGACGTCATGAGGATGGGCCTGATTCTGAGACGCCCGGCTTCCACGACGGCCTCCTCGATCGGCATGCCCTCGCGCAACTTGCTATTCGCGAAATCCACCAATAGCACGCTGTTGGATACGACGATGCCGATCATCATCAGAGTGCCGATCATCGATTCCACATTGACCGAGGTATGGGTCAGCAGCAACATCCAGATTACCCCGATAAATCCCAACGGGACCGCAAACATGACCACAAAGGGATCGAGCCAGGAACGAAACAGCCCCACCATCACCAGATAGATCAGCACCATCGCCAGTGGCAGAGTTCCTGCGAATCCGGAGATCGCGGCTCTCATGCTGTCGACTTCCCCTTTGAAGGTCAGCACCACATCCTTCGGGATCTCGAGCGTTGCGACGGCCTGTTCGATCTGCGTCGCGATGCGGCCCAGATCGTTACCAGGGACACTAACAAGCACGTCCATCGTCCGTTGCAGGTTGAAGTGATCCACGGTCTCGGGACCGACTTTTCGCACGACATCCACCAAGTCGCGCAAGAGAACGGGGCTCCCCCCGGTCGATGTCACACCAGGCAAGCGCGGTCGTTCCGGAAAGGGTGTCTGGGTCAGTACGAGTGAACTACCCCTGAGCGTGGTGCCACCGGCGCTGACCGACATCGGCTGATCCACATGCGTTCCCACGAGCGGCATGTTCAAGAAATCTTCGAACTCCAGCAAGATCTGCTCGGGAAATTGGGTCACGACAAAGTAGGCATTATTGGTGCGGGGGTCGATCCAGTAGCCGGGATTCAACGTGACGTTTGAGGACAGCCCTGTGACCAAATCTGTCACGATCTGATACTCATTCAGTCCGACATAGGAGGCTTTGTTTCGATTGATATCGAGATGGATTTCAGGATAGTCCATCCCCTGCCGAACCTGCACATCTGCCGTGCCGGGAATCGCGGCCACGAGATCCCGAACCTTGTTGGCCGTCGCCGCGAGATCCCCCATCTTAGATCCGCTCACTTTGATATCGATTGGCGCAGGCAAGCCGGAGTTGATCACATCGCTGACGATCCCACCAGTCTGGAAGGAGAATTTCAGTCCTGGAAACTCGCGATGAAACGTGTCGCGCAACTTCAGGATGATGTCATCGGTGCGCACCTCATGGTCACGCTTCAGGCTCACGAGCAGGAAGGCTTGATGGGGTCCATTCACCGGCGTATAGAGCACCATCCAGCCCTGCGGAAGTCCGACGTTCGACACGATCTGATCTAACTCTTCCGCAGGAATCGCTTCCCGAATGAGCCCCTCGATCCTGGCCACGATGGCTTCGGTTTTTTCGATTCGTGTGCCTTCCGAAGCCGAGACGTTGAGGACGAATGAACCGGCATCGACCTTGGGGAAAAACTCCGTCGCCATCAGAGGCGCCAGCAACATGGAGCCGACGAAGACCGCCGTGACCGTGACAATCACGATCACCTTGTGCGCCAAGCACCAGCGCAGGAGGACCACGTATCGTTCAACAAACGGATCGAAGATGTTCAAGCGATTCCAGAATGCTGTGAAACGTCCCTGAGGCACAGTAGGGCCCCCTCCCTGCGCATGGGAAGCATGGCCACGGAGTAACCGGGCCATCGAAACCGGGGCCAGCGTCAGCGCGACGACGTAGGAGGCCATCATGGCATAGGCCACCGCGAGCGCCAGCGGCACAAACAAAAACTTGATCACGCCCGTGAAAAAGGCGATGGGCAAGAAGACGAGGAAGACCGTGATCGTGATAATGAGCATCGGGAGAGCCACTTCGCTCACGGCATCAGCCGCCGCTTGCGCAGACGTCTTTCCCATCTCCATATGGCGATGGAAGTTTTCGACGACGACGATCACGTCATCGACCAATCGTCCGACGGCCAATGCCAACCCGCCGAGCGTCATGATGTTTACCGAATGCCCGGTGAAGTAGAGACCGATGAAGGCGGCCGTGACGGAAAGCGGGATCGCCATCGCGACAATGAGGGTTGAGCGCAGGCTCCCCAGAAACAGCAGGACCATCAGACAGGCGAGCCCTCCGCCAAGCAGCCCTTCATGCTCCAGGGTCTTGATGGCCTGGCGGATATAGAGCGACTGATCGAACAACAGCTTGATCGTCAGGTCCTTCGGGATATTGAGCAGTTTCGGCAGGATATCCTTGATCCCGTCGATGACGGCAATGGTATTGGCCCCGGCCTGCTTCATAATGGGCAGATAGACCGCCCGATTGCCGTTGATCCGTACCACGTTGGTCTGGATCATCGTGGAGTCCACCGCTTTCCCCACATCTCGCAAGAACAACGGCACGCCGTTCACCATCTTGATCGGAATGTCGTTCATCTGGTCCACAACCTTGATCATGCTATTCGTGTAGACGTTGTAATCGAAGTCGCCGATTTTCACGTCTCCAGCCGGTAGAAGGACGCTCTGCATGTTCACCGAACTCACAATCTCGTGAGTGGAAATGCCGCGAGCCAGCATGCGCTCCGGATCGAGAAATATCGTGACTTGGCGCACCGTTCCCCCGAACGTGGTCGGGAACGCGACGCCTGGCACATTGCCAAGCTGCGGACGGATATTAAAATACGCGAGATCGCGAACTTCTTTTTCCGTCATCGTCTCGCTGCTGGTCGTCTGGACGGCAATAGGCAGGCTGGCAGCTCCGAACTTGATGATGATCGGGGGGAAAATGCCTTGAGGCAGAAAACGGAGATTCGCATAGGTGAGGCTCGTGATTTCGGCTAGTCCCGCGTTCACGTCATAGGAAGAATGAAAATAAATCTTGATGAGACTGACACCGGGCAAAGAACGGGACTCGATGTGATCGATGTAGGAGGCCTGAAGAAAGGCTTGCTCCAGTCGCAAGGTGATGGCGCCTTCAACCTCCGACGGCCCCATGCCTTTATAGAACGTGGCCACCGCCACGACCGGCATGTTGATCTCCGGAAAGATGTCCACCACCATCTTCTGGTAGGAGACGACGCCCAGAATGATGACGATGAGGCTGATCGCGATGACGGCATAGGGATTCTTGAGTGCGGCGCGTACCATAAATTTAAAATACCTGTTCGCAGGGGAGAATAAAGACATGCAGCGGCATGTGCGTGTGGCGGTCTTGCTCTATGTGAGCATGGAACTTTCGCAACCCTTCGATCACGGAGGCGGCCTGTTCATCGTGGAGTGCTGTCAGGATCACCGTATTATCCTGCGATCCGGGGAATCGTGCATGTGAGAAGCCGGTTCTTCCGACGCCGGCGACGTCATCCATCCTCGTATAGGCGGTGACGCCCAGGGTGTCCAACTGCTCCAGGACTTCTTCTTCAATCGAATCGAGAAACACGAGCATCAGCATCTTCATCGATTGGACCCTTTCCCACTTGAGCCGGAAGACCCTGTGCCTCTCCACCGGTGATGCACCTGACAGACACAGGCGATCAAGCGGCTTCCGGACCATCCTGCTTCCAGCGACCTACTGAGTCTCCGCTTGTGACTTAAGGTCCACTTTTTCAACGGTTGCTGCCGCTCTTGATCGAATGACTGTCGAAAAACCAACAGGCGCATCGTCATGCTGGTCGTTTCCGATCCAACCAGCAGAACTCCCGGCGTGAATTCCCAGAGAGAACGTGGCGACAGAAGCCGCCGACAAGAGCGACCAAATCATCAAGCAACATGGGTTTAACGACATAGCCCACGACCCCAAGCCCGTCGAGACTCCGAACAATCGACTGTTTATCGGACCAGGCCATGACGATCACCGGTAGGTTCGCGAGTCGGGAATCCCTTCGCAATTCACGCAGGAACGTCAGGCTCGTACCGCCTGGCAGGTCAAGATCGACCACGACAAGATCAGGAAGCTTGTGGGTCTCCTGCCCGGCGGGGCTCCTGAGACATTCCAGTGCGTCCTTCGCAGTGCGCTGCACGTCAATGCCAGGTCGTGGTGCATCTGGGTCAGCTTCAAGCTTCTCCCAGGCGAGAACCAGCGCCTCGCAAAACAATTCTGCTTCACCAGGACTGTCTTCCAGAAGAAGGAATCTCATCGCTTCCGCAGATCCAAAGGCTGGCTCAGATGCAAGCACATTATTCGGTTGGGATTTGCTCACAGGACCTTATGCCTGGCAAGAGATAGAGGGAATCGGTAGAAAGGCATCAAGACCTCCCGGGTATTCCATGACAAGATGGCACACTCGTGACAAAACGATACAGTTCCGTGGAATGTTTCTGAAGTTTGGGGCGCCCTCACCATCACGCTGTTACTAGCTTCGAACATAAACTCCCTTTTGAGTTCCTTGGTTCGATGAACATGCACTCAGCACTCATTCGTTCCTGCTTCCATCAAAGACACAAGGGCGATACGCAATAGTAATGCCAGATGTAACTGACGTCCTCCCATTAAGCATAAGCAGGATCATTCAAATCTACAATTATGCCTACAAGGACTTAGCCGAGCTGTAATTGGCCTGGCTTGTTCAGGAGAAGGTCACTGTATTCTTGATTCAGCCCTGTCGCTGTCCGAATGCGACTCCTATTCTCAAGTTGCGGATGGTCGACTTTCCTGGGTTTGGGTCAGCCTCAGCGGGGTCAATTGGAAATAGCCGGTTGTCCATTTGGTTGCCCACGCCCACCGCAATGGACAATTGCATATAAGTTCAGCGCGTTATGAAGAACGATCACGTTCTGAAAAGGCTGGTGCCGACAGTTCAACTCTGTTCCTTGATCGTTCTCAATCCTGCAACACAGCATTGATTCCGCACCGTGTAAATAGATTTACGTCCACCCGCGCCTCGGTCAGCACATTTACTTCTCGACCTGATCTGAAAAAGCACGATACTGATGAGAACAGAATGTCCGAAGCCCCCTACCACAATAATCGTGGGAATCGCGTCTGCAGGCGGACGACTCAAGACCTGCGTTCTCTGGAGACTCATTCGCCCGATCGTCACCTCACACGACTGAGAAACATGCATGACGTACGACTGATCGGAATCTGGGGAAAGGCACCGATCTATTACTCCTCTTCTTGCCCACACCCGACACAGGTCGGAACGGCCATGCTTTTGTAGAATATTTCATCCACAATGGCCTGCTGGATTTTTGGTTTGAGCGTTGGCAAAATGTTCTCGAAGAAACGTGCTACGGCAGGTCCATCCTTCGGATCCACCTTTCCCCATTTCGCGGCCACCTGGGCATAGAGGGCCATCACTCCGGACATAGGAGGGTCTTCGGTGTGCCGCACTGCGACCTTCTGTTCGATCATGTTTCTTGACGGCCGCTGTGCAGCTTTCCGGATAACGGCCCGTTCCTTCTGACCTACTCGGCTCTGCTGATTCAGGACCTCCGTGACGCGTTTCACTCCTGCCGGGGTGCTCAACACACTGAACGGGGTGCGATCCTTTAGAAACTTATTGGGACGATAGAACCAGCTGTTGGCCTTCTTCGCTGACCCCAAACTCACCAGCGCCATATTAGCCAATCCACTCAGTTGAGATTGGTTGACCCGCGGGAGAGAACTCGGCTGTTCACGTATCCGCTTGATCTCCCTCAAATCGCGCTTGATCTGGATCTTGTTCTTTTTCATTTGCGCCAGCAGGGCCGGGAGATCTTTAGGCGCGTTCTGTTCCAGGAGCTTCGCAAACGCCGCTTCGATATATCGAGGACCGGCCAGGTGTTGGCGAATGGCCTTGCGGATTTCGCTGACAATGGAGCCTCGGCCTGCGAGCTTGATGGTTCGACGCAATGCACGCTCCTGGCTTGTCGTAAGCGACACGAGATGTTGTGCCATGCCCCCCTCCTTTGGACACTACCAGTTCTCGCTCAATAACCCTTTCAGCATTCAAGCTTGAGACTTGCTCTCCGGTAATCCGTCAACTGAGACAGCACATGCTCGATCACCTTAACCAGTCGAGCATCATGCATTGAACTCGCCTTCCCTCCGATAAGCGATAGCAGTGCAGTTCGTGACGGACTCTGATCATTCACGGCCAGTTGATTCGCTGCCCAGTGAATCACTCGAATTTTGTGGGCAAGCCGCGTCTCGACTGCACAAGCCAACATTCTCTGGGTCTCTGGCAAACGCTTCAAATGGGGCGCGAGTATCCGCTGCTGCCCCGTCTGTCTGATGATTTGCGATCGAGAGAGAAAAATGGGCTTGCCGGATTGCGCCTTAAGCTGTTCGACCGTAGTTTCAACGAGTCTCACGAAATCCCGATCGCGCGTCGTCCAATCGACCTGCATCCGTTTGGTTCCAAACAAACTCCGGCCGCGGCGAGCTGAATGGGCGCTCAGCCAGAGACGGTCGTGACGCTGCAACCAGGTAGAGAGCCGGCGGCGTTCACGGAGCGACTTTCGTGATGGATGCCGCATAGCACTCAGTTTCAACCAGCGGATACGACGAGTGTGCAACTCAGTTGGAGAGTACCCTGTCTGGAGATGATGCCATCGAACTCCCAACGGAGAAACCAAGCGAGCCCGCTCATCGAGTCGCCGCAACGACAGCCCCTGTCGCCGAACTTGGCTGCGAAGCGTCGGCGGCGTGACACCTAGTCGTCGAGCAATATCTTCCACATAGAGACCCGACATCGGCCAAAGAGTATGCAGCGTTCTCTCCCACACAGGCCCATAGGTTAATACACGGCCCATGTGACCACGCATCATCGGAGACCAATCTGGCCCCACCCGTGAATAGTCGAAGCCACAGCTACAGCGAAATGTCCCGACCGGTCGACCGTCTGTCGGTCGCATCCCTATGTCGCAGGCCTCAATCATCAACTCTCCATAGTGCGTTGCCGCACGGTTGAGACACGGCCACGGCCCTTTCCCGAAATAGTCGGTCTCTCGGGGCATGTTCCAGAATGTCTCTGCGGTATAGCCCAGGAAGTGAATGAGCAGGAGATGATGCACCGGTGAACGGCCAGTCCGGTACCGACGAACCAAGGCCGGCAGGGCGAAACCGGACTGAAGACCGCCGTCTTTCCCTTCAAATTGCTCGAGAACCGACCCAGGGTAAGACTGAAGAAAGACCTTCTGCAGTTGACCTACTTGCACTTGCCCACGATAGGTTGCGAGACCTTGTTCAGCCAGAATTGCAAGATAGCGTCGCCGGACTCCCTCGCAATCAGCCTCCCGCGGATGCTGTAACAGCCACCAAGCATTTTGGGCGAAGGCCAACAACGCGGTACTGCCAGGCTCATTCGGCATTAAGGAGCGCAATGGGCTAGGACGAATCTCCTGCTCAGCCGCTCGAAATACGTGGCAGGCCCGCAGATCCCGAGCGGGTGCGGCACTATTCTCTAACCACATCCCATGATGAGGACACACCAACACCCCAGGTACTTGGTGGACCCGATGCCAGTAACACTCTCCGTACTGCGCACGATCCCCCCGAACACATTGCGGGCAGTACCGCAGCTGATCTGGCTTCTGCAAATTCTGTCCTTTGGGCCCCAGTAAAAACTGAAACCCTTGCCGCCCTCCCGCTTTCATTCTCGCGCGAATGGTTCCGGCTCGCCGGGGGTCCAGAAACGGTTCATAAAACGGCAAGAGCGTATGCCGCTCGATGAATTGATCAACCGAATATTCGTGTCTCTCGGGAAGCACGCTCACAAGATACTCGAGATAACTTGGGAGGTCCACGCCCACCATGGCATCCGGTGTTCCAAATAGCTCGGCAAGCACGTGCTGTGCGCAAGGGAACACGAGCCGGCCAGCCAGCCGAGCGCAAACGCTGTAGAACAGTTCGTCCGGATACGGATCAGGGAAGACGCTCAACATCTCGATATCTTCCTATGCCGCGCGGTTAGGCCGTGGGCGATGGCGGATCTCTCGCTCCTCCACTGCCGCATCTATCGCTTTTCGGACCTGCGGATGCCGCATCGCCGTTGGCCAATCCAGACCTGCCTTCGGTATCAAGTTGGATCGACAGAGCGATGTTCCCTCATCATGCAGCGCCTGAACAGCCCACGTAATGCGGCGAATCGCATACTCCTCCCACGTTTCGATACAACGAGTGAGTGCACGACGAGCGAGCGGAAACCTGGCTAGCTTGCTCCGTGTTAGCTGTGCAGGCCGCCAGCGAAACACCTGTCCGATTTGTGTGCGAGTGATTTGAACCGGTCGCCCTGGTTTATTTTTCAGCACCCGCACCGCTTCTTCAATCTGCCCGACCATTCGACGATCAAGGCGCGACCTCCGCATTTCGACCTTTGGTCGCGGGCCAAACAGAACTTTCCTCCGAGGCCAGGGGGCATTCTCATTAATCCATTCCCTATCGTGCACATATATGCGTTGGCACAGCGCAGAGGCCACTTGGCGAAGCTCCCAGGCCGAAGCCCCAGGAGATTCCCGTCTGAGGTTCAAGTAGGCGTCCCGGTCTTTCAGAATAGCGGACGATGATCTCTTCAAGAGCCGAGGTTTGTGCACCACCACTTCCCCCAGTCCACTCTGCGGCCGGCGCCGAGAGGGCGGAAGTCCTAACCGCTGAGCTTCCTTATAGAGAGTTTGTTGTCCAATGCCGAACTGTCGCATCACACCACAGTACAATTGGGTACGATCCATCCATATTTTCCGAAAGCGCTCGTCCCATTGTGGGCCGCGAGTCTCGATCCAACTCCAGCGAAACCGATCCTCCGTCTTGCGATCAGGCCCTACGCGAACATAGGTAAACCCGCATTGACAGGCAAAGGTGCCTCGGGGTCGGCCACCGTTAGTCCGAGCATAGACCGTACTGCAGCGCTGTATGACCGGCTGACGGTAGTAGGAGCAGACTGGATTGAGACAGGGCCAAGGTGCATCGCCAAACGGTCGCCGGTCGAGCGGAACCTGGAAAAATGACTCGGCCGTATGCCCCAGAAACTGGATTAATAGCAGATGCTGGATCGGCTGGCGAACCATGCCTACTGTGGCAGCTCGAGGTCTAAGCAATGAAGAAATCCATGAGTATCGTTGATGAATGAGCAACTCGCATCCAACAATGCGCAAAAACTCCTCGGGATAAATCAGACGGAACCCCTCTACGATTTGCTGATGCCTAATTTTTGACCCGGTGTAGGTCGCCAATTGGCGGTCGGCCAAAAGCATCCGATAGCGGGTGAGTGTCATGATAGGCTCAGCGAGATAATCCGACTGCGCCATAATCCAACGAGCGTCTTCCGCAACCCGGAGGAAATGATAGTGAGCCGGGATGGCGGGGTCACAGGTCCTAGGATAATCTAGACAGATACCTCTTTTTGCTGAGATGAGCCTGTTTCGTATGGAACAATCAACTTTTGACACGTCACTATTCTCGAGAAACACGCGATGAGTGGCGCACACCTCCACCCCAGGTAATTGATGGAGCCGATGCCAGTAGGACTCTCCAAAAACACGCACATCGTCGTTGGCACACTGCGGGCAATACCGCAGGCGGCGCGATTGGCCCCACATCTTCCCCAAGCCCGCTTGTACGGCCGACAGTCCTCCCCTACGACTTTCCATCTTGCTCAGGAGCCGCTCCACCCGTTGACGGGGCATGAACGCCCGATAGAACGGCACGACGGTGTGCTCTTGAATCAGCCGTCGAATCGAATAGAGATGCCCCACAGGAAGTCGCCTTACTAATTCGCCCAAATGACTGGGAATATCCCATTCGAGATACGTCATGATCCTCCCAAAGAGGTCTTCTAACCCACATCGCTTTCCTCGATACTGCAACCGGTCGCAGTAACGGACACAGACGCTATAGAGCAATTCGTCAGGGTACGGGTCAGGAAATGCTGAGATCATGAATATCGGTCTCCTTTCTTCGTCTCTTCACAGAGCTGTCGCCTGCCGCACGAAGCCGGCCTGCCGCAACGTCTCATAGGGTGCCGTTCCGTGTTGACCAACCGCTTGCACGACCTGCAGAAGAGATCCTGCAGGAGCATGTTGCGAGCCGCCTGGCGGCTGCTTTCGGTTTGACTTGCGCGATTTGGATACCGCCTTTATTTCTGTCGACGGTGTCCCCGCACTGGACGTCTCCGATTGGACGATCAGAGGCTCAGAGCCTTGGGATTCATTACGCTCTGTCGAGGGAGATTGCGACGCCGGTTGCGATGCCGTTTCTCCCGCCACGGAGTGAGCGGCCCGTCTCTTTTGAAGTGGCACCACATCCGGGACATCCTGCAACAAGCTCCAATTCTTATTCAGGAGGTGGCCTAAAATCGTCGATGGCAAGCGAAGATTTTCCTCCACTGCACGACGCAAGACTTCCGGGGTCAGCATTTCATCCTTGTGCGCATTGATAGCCCAATGCTGGGCCAACCGGTAGACCTTGATGGCGAAGTCCGCGATCCCTGCGCTGTAGTCAAAGAGGGCATGACTGAGTTCAGCGGTCAGTTTGGTCGGCGTCTTCGTAAACTGGTAGCGCCACAGCGCCTGGACGAACAGATCCCACACTTTCCCATCTTTGAGCGGTTCCCATATCAAATCTCCTTGCCCAGTACCTCGTCTGGTCTGACGAAACGCACCGGTGAGACACGGTAAAGCTTCATTCGTACCGACTAGCACGATCGGTGTCCCAATCGTGTTCTCCATTTGTACAAAGAAGTTCAGCATCCGCGCGCTGCCCTCCGTCTTGGCCACCATCAAGTGCTGCACCTCATCGATCACGAGAATGCCTAGGCAATGGAGCAACGCAATACGGGCCATGTGCACCAACAGCACCTCGGTCGTGCAGCGGTGATACCGGAGGTAGTAATTCGTGCTCAGTAAATTGTCGACCGCTTGGAAAAAATTGAGACAGAGATTCTTGATGCGGCCATCGAAAGGGCACTCGAGCTTCAACCAGACGATTTGCTGCAACGTCAGCGGACGACCACCGTAGTTCCGATGTTTAATCACTTGAGGGTATTGCAACAAGATGCGCTGGGACGTGCTCGTCTTTCCGACTCCCGGTGTCCCGATCATATAGGTACTCGTCGCCATCGAGAGCGCTTGCCCCTGTCCGTGCAACGACGGGCCGAGCTCATCGAGCTTCTCAAGACTCTGAGGCATATACCGGTAATCCGCTGGATTACGCTGCAAGTATCCACCGCGAATCATCCGGGAGAAGGCCTGCTCGACCAAGTGGTGCATCGGCAAGGGGACAAAGAGTCCATTCAATGCCGTATCGATCAAATGATGCCGTTGCTGACCAGGCAGTGTGCGTTGAGTCTCGTGATACTCCGGCTTGTCCTGGAGAAGCCGCATCACCTCTTGATCCGACCAAATTGGCGGCAGGGCCTCGATCAGCGGATTGCCCACGTAGTCCAGAATATCTTGATCCCGATACGCTGCGCGCTCCAGTCGGCCTTTTAGCGAGTGATAGTGACAGAGTTGAGATTCATCCTTGTGCTTGATCATCGTCATGCTCCTTCCATAAATTCGTAAGATCGTCCAATACCTCAGGACCTGTGATTCCCTCCTCTTGATACAGCCTTTCCTCCCCTTGGGAGGAGGTCATCGGATCAAGCGGCGTGGCGCCGAAACTCTCGCACGCCCATTCCTCCGCTCCGGCCTTTCGGTCCTGGTCGCGTTCGACTTGGCGGGCCACCCGCTTGCCACTGTCAGTCTTGGGCACCAATTTCAAATGGTGCGTCGCATCCAGGACGTGCTGAATTCGTGTATTGCGTTTGGCCCGCGCTTGGTCTTCCGTGCTGCGAGAAGCCACGCTGTCCTCATGTTGATACCGAAACACCGCGACCACCTCGTCCCAGGTACATCCAGCAAACCGATGATCGCGCGAGTGCAGCGTCCACACGTCGTAGGATCCGCCATCCCGCACCACATACAGGAAATCCACCAATCGCGGGTCGTACCGTACTGGCACCGACCATCGGCCTCTGAGCCGTGCCCGGGCGGCCCACTGCGCCAACACACTCTGCTCTGATGCGTAATAGACCCCTTTAAATAGCAGCCCTTTATCCGTCATGGAGGCCTCATCCGATGGCAATAAGTTCATCCGGATGACGTCGGCGGGCAGAGCTTGGAGACGGCCCATCCCATTCTTCAGGCCATACTTCCATAGGGCCAAGGGATACGGCTTGACCCGATGACGCACCATGTCCGCATCCGGACGGAACTCCTTTAGTCGATAGTGATTGTTGTAGTAGATGATGTGGGGAATGAAGAGCTGCATCAGGTGTTCAACGGTCAGCTGAGCCCCCTCTCCAGGCTTTTTCTCTCCCCTGGTCCGCATCTTGGGTATCGCGCCAGGCAGGTGCTTCAGCAACTCATGTTTGACCGAGCGATTCAGCCATTCGATGGCGGGCTTCATGTCCGCCCGGTACGGTCCGGTGGTATCCAATTCGACGCCCAGCGACTTCACCAGGTTGTCGCCCGCGTAGCCCTTGAGCGGACCGCGGTCCGCCATGAGGGCTTCGGGCAGTCCCTCAATCGGCCATTCGTCTTCGCTGATCTCAATCCCGTACCGTTTGCAGAAGGCCACTTTGTTGGTGAAAGCACATTCGAGCGCCAACATGATCGACTCATAACTTTCCACTTTGAGCTCGATGGAAATCCCCACAAACGCCATCGTCGCGATATCGGTCACGAGAATGATCCGCCCGGACCCTAGCTTTTGCGAGGGATCAAACTTGCTTAAGACCTCCACACCCGCAGACGTGCCATCCACTTGATACCGAAACCCCGGGCCGAACGTCAGGCTGCGTGCATCCCCCAGACGCGGACGATGTTTGAGCAGGTATTCGCGCTCGCCGACTCTCGCTCGGTTGGTAGCCACGGGATCCGTTTGCGTCCGGATAAAATAGCGCAACTGATGAATCGTCGGTCGTTCCTCAGCTGGCAACAGCACAGGCGTGCCATCCGACTCAAAACCACGATGGAAGAACTTCTCATTCATCTTCTGAAACACTTGTGGCATCGAGAGCTGATCCGGCTTGTTCAAGAATTGCGTGACGCTCTGTTTCATGATCTCGTGGATGCGCTCGCTCTCCTCCGACACCTCTCTCAATTTGCCCTTACCGCCGCAGCGATCAAAGCGGGGCAGGAGGGCATTGATCCGTTGGCCCCCTTGGAGATACCGCCGCCACATCATGTAGAACCACGTCTTGGAGAGATTCGTCCGCTCAGAGGCCTCGGCAATCAAGGGCCCACGGACGTCGGGATCAAAGATCCCTTCATGGGTCACGATTGGCTTGAGATAGACCCACCGTTGATCACGAATTGCCCGATAATTGTCTTCAATGTCGTCTTCTTGCTGGAGCAGGAACGCATAAGGATCGTGGTCCAGCACTCGCGCGCGTCCCTCTCGAAGCGCGCTCATCAGTTCGTCATAGGGATACTCAACCGGCATCGCCCCGTCGTCGAAGATCTCGATCGCCACCACGAATCCCACTGCGGGATCGACTTTCAGCGACCGCTCGTTTTTGGGCTGCTGACTGCCGTGATCCCAGGCGAGCAGCATGTTGACCATCGGAATTGGGACGGCACTCATGCAGTCTTCCTTTCTTCGATTGGGATATTGGTGCCCAAGTGTGTATCGATATTCTTGGTAGCTTGGATGAGTTTCAGTGGCTCCGTCGGCTTGATGGGACTCGCCATATCCACGGACAAGTGCCGATTGGCAATCATATGGCGCACCACACGCAGACTCGTTCCATCCGTGAATCCGAGAGCATCGTCACACCACGAGGTGAGATCGCGTAACGGGCTGACCCCTTTGAGGATCTCAGGCTTCAGCGTCCTCGCAACCCTCCGCACCTCCACCTCCGTCAGTGGAGCACAGGAGCTCACCCATCGCGCCCGATGGATAAACTCCACGTTTTTTGCCAGCACCATGGGTATATCTCGCTCCGTCACAATCCCCCAGTCGACGGCATGCGCCTGGTAAAACAACCGCTCAATCTCGAACTTTTCGAGGGTGCGCATGGAGGCAAGCGCATCGGCATACTTTAGCGTCCGTGCGACATCACGAATCTGTGGCCCCCGTGTCACCGTCACTAAGGCATCCGTCGTCATTTGGACCAGATCCTTGGTACGTGGATGGGTGGGGTGTTTCACGCCCAACTGATCGGCAATGGCGGCGGTCTCCTCCAAGGGAAGGGGATATTGCTCGCGGAAGTCCGTCACCTCTTGATGCCACTCCATGACGAGAAAAAACCAATATTCCAAATCACTTAAGAGATGATGGACACGATTGGTATGCCACCCCAAGACCCGATGGGAGAGACCACGTGACGGCACATCCATGACATGCAGGGCTGGGTCATACTCCCCTCCCTCCCCTTTCCCGCGCTGCTTTCGATTGCGGTTGCTCATTCAATCCTCCTCTGGTTGTTAAACCTATGGCCCTACTACCTAAATGCTGAGCCAGAGGAGTTTTCGGAGATGGGCATGAAAATAATTTTCATCTGAGTAAAATCATTGGGCGCCATACAATCATCGTGCTAGGATTCTGGCGCAATGCCTGTCGACCCCTCTTCCCAACAAGCGACTGCACCACGAATCGCGGCCAGCCACGCAGAACTTAGTGCCGCCATCGACGCCCTCACACATGAAGAGCTGGAAGTATTAGAATCCTTCGCGCGTGAGCGCATCGAGATGTTAGGGAATAAGCGACGAGGCCGGGACCATGACGACCTGATGCAAGACGCCATCACAGATACGTTGAAGGGGAATCGAAGCTGGTATAAGAACGTCGACTTCTGTCACTACCTCTACTGGGCCATGAAAAGTATCTCGAACAGCTGGATCAAGGCGAAAGAAGAAGTGGTCGCCAACGAAAGTTGGGATCAGGCCAGAATGGCGGACGACGGCAATACCTGGAATCCCGTAACGAACCTCCCGTCACATCTCCCTAGTCCAGAACGTCTTGTATGGGAAAAGAAAGAACTAGAGAGGATTGAACGCCTCCTCCAGGATGACCCAGCCGCCTTACAGGTCTTTGGGTTCCTGCGGCAAGAGTTCAAGGGACCAGAAATTCAGGAAGCCACTGGCCTTACCCTGTCTGCGTATGAAACGATTGTAAAACGGATCCGTTCGAAAGTTCGGCGGTCAAATAATCCTGAGGAGATCAATGCCACAAGCCTTTGACAAGTCTCCCGATGAACAACTACGAGCGGTCCATGAGGCCCTTTCCGAGACCATTCCTCGTTTATCTAAGGAGGAACTGGACGCAGAAATCCGTACGCGAGGCAAAGATCCAGCCGAAGTCGCTGAACGGACCCGAAGCATCATGAAATCGGCCGTGAAGAACTATCAACGCGAACAACTCCAAGCTGCCACGGCACGCCATAAAGCTCGTATTACTGAGCTCTTCCAGAAAAAACGTGATCTGCCGAGCACTCCAGAAGGACGACGGGAACTCTTAGCGGCTGTCTTTGCAGGAATCCCTGATATTCAGTCAGCGGTACTGACCGCACACCATCGCGAGTTCTCGAGCCTGACGGATACCGATGTGGAGGACTATCTCTACGACCTTGCAGCGCTGGGTGTGATCGATCAGTTTCGAGACCCGACTAATCCGGCATGATGCCTGCCTCCCCCCTCTATCAATCTCCGATTGCCCTCCTGCAGGAACTAGGCATTGCAAAGCCCGAAGAAATCCATCTCGAAGGAATAGCCGAGCATTGTGGGGCTACGATTGTCTATCGCCGCACGGTGGGGTGTGAGGCTCGAGTCTTGGGCTATGGCGATCGTGCAATCATCACAGTCAATGAAGCAGCACCAGTTGGTCGAAGACGGTTCTCCGCGGCGCACGAATTAGGGCACTGGCTCTTGGATCGTGGCACGGTCTCGTTGACGTGTACAGAAGACACCCTCACGAGAGAATGGTCCGATGAGACCATCGAACGGCGTGCCAACCGCTACGCAGCGGATCTGCTCCTGCCAGACTTCATGGTTCGGCCCATCGTGCAGGACTATGACATCACGTTTGCCATGGTCGAGCACCTGATTGATCAGTTCAACACGAGCTTCACGACAACCGCCATCAGGCTTGTGGAGTTAGGATCGTTTCCCGCCATTCTCATTTGCTCTGAAGCGGGTAAGCGTCGATGGTTCTTTCGCTCTGGTTTTGTCCCTCAAAGTTTTTGGCCCTATGCCAAGCCCCGTCCCGGAACAGCCACCTTTGATGTCCTGCACAGGCCATTTGAAAAAGGTCTGGTTCGAAATTTGACAGGAGAGAGCTGGATCGGTCACCCAACCGCAAGGAACCAACCAATCCGTGAAGAAGCCATTCGGCTCACACCGCGCCTCGTGCTGTCACTCATTACATGGTGAAGGAGAACCTAGCCACACAACCAGCCCCTTCCTTCAAAGAAAAGACGAGTGTAGGAATCTATGATGACTTCACAAGGATGGCTCCCCGTAATCTCAAAGAGCGTGGGAGACTCGAACCGAGCGAGGCAAACGAGATCGGTTTCTCTAGTACATGACTTTTCGCATCAGTACACGACTTTGTTACTCAGTACATGACTCCTTCGCATCGTTACAGGGGCAGGATTGAAGAGAGCGAACTACTTCACTTTGGAGAAATCAGCGGCGATTCTCGCCT
>CXWL01117262.1_pt1 | contig 18945 bp, 16 predicted proteins | sample 590931 | NCBI WGS metagenome assembly CXWL01 (sample SAMEA3498368, study PRJEB10139) | groundwater metagenome | biome: water well; material: biofilm material | place: Germany | collected 2015-04-27 | reverse complement strand
ACGTAGCCCGCGATTAGCTTGTGGGCGACAGCGTACTGCACCAACTCCGAATTGGACGAAAACCTCAACTTGTCCATGATTCGCGACTTGTGGGTGCTGATGGTTTTGACGCTGAGGGATAGTGAACGAGCGATCTCCGTGCACCTTGCACCGCGCGCGATCATGAGAAAGACGTCCATTTCCCGGCTGGTCAAAGCCTGGTGGCCGTCCGGCCTGGTATCCCCGAAAAATTGCAGCATTAATTTCTCCGCGATTGGTCCACTGATCGGCAAGCCGCCGCGCGCGAGCCCTCTGATCGCATCGAGGATCTGCGTTGCCGAGCTATCTTTTGTAATATATCCGTTCGCGCCCGCCTTCAAGGCGCGATCCGCGACTTCAACGCAACGGTCAGAAGTCAATACCATGATCTTTAGATTCGTATATTTCCTCCGGGTTCTGCGAATAACCTCAATTCCGCCTCGCTCCACCATCGCCACCTCCGTGATGAGCAGGTCATCACTTTCGCCGCCGAGTAAATGCCCGATGTCGTCAATATTGGCGGCCTCGGCGCGTACCATAATATCCGGCGCGCTGTTGAGGATTGCTTTTATGCCTCGGCGAACGACTTCGTGTTGGTCGACTAATAATACGCTGATCATGATGTACCTCATAATAGATACAAACGACGCCCGCAAAGGAATTTCTATCGTGCCTGGGGGCGTCGTCGCGTCCGTTCGGACGCAGATTTAGACTAAATAAAAACACAATCACGCCCATATAATGTGAAGCGACGCGATTATCTGTCTTCCCTGGCGATTCGAATCAACTCGGGATCGCAATCGCCCATTCATCCCGCGGATATCGCAGGTGGTTTCCATTCATTGATAATCTCCTGGAAATACAGGGGTAGCAAGTCGCCAATATCTATCGTGCGCATTTCCCTCCTTCGCCTGCAAGCAAACAATGGAGATAGTCGAGGTCGACAATCTCGACGGCTCGGCCGCTGATTGATACCGCACCCTGGGCATTGAACCTGGAAATCAATCGGCTGACGCTTTCGACAGTCATTCCCAGATAGTTGCCAATGTCGGCGCGGGCCATTCCGAGGCGGAACGCTTTGCTGGAGTACCCGAGGCGCTCGTATTTCGCCCCTAGCTCAAGCAAAAAGCTCGCAAATCGCGCGTCGAGGGATGGCCGCGACAGTACCGACGAGTGTTCAGCATGGTCGTTGAGGGTTGTGCTCATGGATTGCAAAAAACGGCGCATGACCTGCGGGTTGGTCGCCATCATCTTAGTGATGGCCGTGAGTGAGATTTCACAGACTTCGCTAGTTTCCAACGCGGTCAGCCGGAACCTGTGCCGTCCCGTCGCTATGGCGTCCAGTCCGATCAGGTCGCCGCCCATGTAGAACTTGGCCACGTATACGCCGCCGAGGGAATTGCGCCTCGTCAGCTTAAACTGTCCAAACCTGACCGCAAACAGTGTCGAAAGAGGATCGCGTTCGCGATACAGGCTGGCATCCCGCACGACCCTTCGCCGGCCGATGACCACGTCGTCGAAATTGTCGATATCGGTGTCACTGAACTGTCCCGACAAACAGGCTTTTCGTGCCCCGCACATCTGGCATCCGGCCAGCGCGTACTCTTTCGCCCCCGGTTGCGCGATTCGCTGCGGCGCTGACGAAAATTGAATTGCTGTTTCCATGGTAATTTCACACAAAAATACGCGTCATGAACGCTGCTGATTTGCGCCCCAGGAAGGGACGCGCCGGCATTTCCTGTGCTTGCGCCACAATGCTGTTATGTGAGGTGGGCGGGAGCCACAACGATAATCGCGTGGTGGTCCCGCCGCTCCAGGAACACAACGACACATCACCCCCGAGCGCGCGAGNNCCATTATTCGTTCCTGCTTTCAGTCGGAGGTTGGCCATGGCTTGAGATGTTGTGTACGTGACACCCGGCGTGCCAAGAGGTCGGCCCCTCAAAACGTGTTGCACGCCCCGTTTGTCCGCTCCTGGTGGCCACCGCCATCTGATTTCCGCCCCTTCCTTTTGCGCGGTACATCGCTTCATCCGCCCGCAGCAGGAGCATCTCCGCCGATTCGCCATGATCAGGGCGGAATGCGATACCGACGCTGGCGCTGATGTAGTGAAGCGCTGGGCCGATGGCAAAGGGCCGGGCAAGCTGCTGGACAATGTGCGAGCCGATTTGCTTGGCTGCCCTGCGGCCCGAGACATTGGGAAGAAAAATCAGGAACTCATCGCCGCCAAAACGAGCAACTGTATCGCTGTGTCGAACCACGCCGGCGAGCCTTGCCGCGACCGCCTTTAACAAGCAATCTCCCACCAAGTGGCCGAACGAGTCGTTGATGCGCTTGAACCCATCGAGATCGACAAACAGCAGCGCGAGCAGCTGAGGCGGAGTTCGCGGCACCGCGAACGCNNATCCTGCGTCACGCGCATCCGCGCCTGTTCGAGCGCGGCGGCGCTTTGGGTGACGTCGTGGAACACGGTGACAAAGTGCGTGACCGTGCCGTCACCGTTCGACAGCGGTGTCATTACCGCATCCGCAACGAAGGCAGTGCCATCACTGCGTGTTGCGCTCAGGCGGATCAGCTCGATCTGTTGGGGTTTTCCATCGTTTCGCAGCGGAAACTGGTCGGTCTGTGCCTGATGCTCGCCGCGTCCGAAGGACCGACCGGACATCCTCGTGATCAGCTGTGCCGGCAAGCAGCTTAATTCGCTAAAGGCGCGATTTGTCCATACAATTCGATCGTCCACATCGGTGATCATTATGGGTGCGCCCACCCCTGCGATTGCCAGCGACAGTAAAGAGACGTCAACTGGAAGGTTCGAAGGGTTGCCCCGCGCATTTACAATTCCATCGCATTCCATTTATTACTCCGAAGAAAAAATTATGTTCGGATATCAAGCAAATGGGTTCGTGTGTAAGTCAGGTTAGGTTACCCGATCTGCATAAATAAGCGCAAGTTGAAAAAACCAAAAGTTTATGATGAGTGCAACAATATGATGACTAATGCTTTATGGTGTCTGTGACCTTTCTCCTTCTGCAAATCCATGTCGATCAGGCGATAATATTTTTCCAAAAGCAATGCCATTTTTTGGTGACGGTTGCTCATAGCTCACACCTGGTGATTTTTCGGTTGATAATTGGTTTTAATTCAAATATTGAGCTTTTTTGTTTTTCAAAATGCTCCAGACACTTTTTTTATCGTATTCGATGGTTGCCTTGCTGACCGCCGGACAGTCATCAATGAAGACGTGCGACGCTTCTGGCCATATCGCAAACAGCGATAATGCGCGTCGATGCGTCTACCCGGGGTTTTTATCCAACTCATTTCGGTATTTAACAAACCCTGACATTCATCGTAAACCCCGAACAACCCGATGGAAACTATCTGGAATCAATTTTTACACTGATACTCTTAACCACTCGTTACCTCATGGCGACATGCAGAACACGCAATCGTGGCCTTGCGGATAATCAATTCGTTGGACTTCTTGAGGCGGAATAACCCGCAATATTCGCTGCCGGATGGGGCCGGTCCGTGCAGACGCGGGCGCGAGAAATTCGCAGCAAGATCCCGATCTGGCGCAGGGAGCGTTTGACGTTTGGCATGTTTCACGGATGGCAATGCTTGCCGGAGGGCACTTGGCAGGCCAATTTCCGAGCACGCATGTGCTAGGAAAGCCGTGGTGCCCGGTGTGTGAGGCCGCCGGGCTAACCTGCATTGAGCGAAGTGCCTCTTCCGCGAATAAATCGTAGCGCCTCGCCAGGTGCATCGCCTGACCTGTCCCAAGGTCGTCGCCTTGCAGATTCCGTTTTTTTCTCTCCGAAACACCGATGCGCCAGTGTGGAACCCGGCGTTAGCAGATTCTGAAGCGCGCTTTCCGGACCGCGGCTGGGGAGAGGGAGACGGCGAGCAACGTTCATTTTTGGCTCGTGGCACGGTCGTGGCGTTCGGAAGTATGCGCAGCGATTCTCCAGTTCGCTGAAAGCGACTTCGAGCAGCTGCTGCTCGGCGGGCGAGCTGCGGCCTAAGGCGCGGGCTGTACGGCAACGCCGGCGACGTCACCAAATGCAACGGACTCGAACGCCATCGCCCGTGTCGGCAGATTGCGCAGGTCGGGAGAGGGCGCTTCACCGCCGGTGTCGGCCGGCGCCGCGGCGGCAATTAACGTGAAGCCGCCGGCGACCGGATCATCCCAGGGAACTTGTGCAAGCGCCGAGGCCGGCTGGGTTACAGGCACGTCCGAAGTCAGGATGGGCGGTGCCGTGTTCGATGGTGCGTCGGTCGATGCGGGCGACGACGACGGCGCAGCGGCAGGCGCCGGGGCCGCCGAGGCCGCAACTGCGCTGGCCAGCCGCTACGCAGTGCACGTCTGCCACTTTCGGTGTTGACCGCGCGCGACGTGCTGGTGCGCGTGAGCGCCTGCGCGGTGTGCCGCACCGACCTGCACATTGTCGACGGCGATCTGGCGCCGCTGGCTGAATTATATGCGAGGACTCGCGGCCCGTTCCCGGCCGCCGCTGCCCGCCAGTTCGTCGGCTGCGACAACTATTTTCTAAATGCGATTGAGAATGATTCGCGTTTACGGTAAGATGCTTTTCCATTGTTGAAAGGTAATCATGAACGCATACTCGTCACGCATCGCAACCTCGTATTCCCCGGCATGGGACGGCGCCGACACTGCGCTGTCGGATGCGAGCAAACGCGGCCTTCAGCGCACGCTGCAGGCGCTGTTTCGCGAAAAGCTGTTGCACCTTGATCAGCTGATCGTTGAAGGCGCGGTGTCGTGGCTGCCGCTGTGGTCGCGCCAGTCGATGCTGCGTTTCGAGGGACTGCACGTGGGCCGCATCGGCAATTGTGAACTGAGCGGCCTGTCGTGCTACCAGAGCGGCGAACGGCCGCGTGCGCTCACGACCTCGTCGGCGCTGATTGCCTTTGTCGCCGACGCCTTGCCGTACGCGGTCGCGGCGATCGACATCGGCCGCCTGATCCGGGAGCTTGACAACAGCACCGAAAACGACGCCTTGTGCCTGCGCTACCGGCGCCTGTGGGCAAACGAGCTCAATGCATCGATCCGTGCCAGCGGCCAGCCCAGTCTTGTCGCGATGCTGATGCGCGCGCCGCTGGACCTGCACGCCAATCCCGCGCTGCTGCTCGAGCAATGGGGCACCCTGGGCCACCCTTGGCATCCCGGCTACAAGACCAAGCTGGGCCTGCCGGCGGCGGAGGTGATGGCTTTGTCGCCGGAGTTTCGCGCCGACCTGAAGGTGTCGATCATGGCGCTGAAGGCCGACAAGGCGCATGTCGCGGCAGCGTACGGCGAGTGCGACTACCGTGCCTGGTTCGCGGCGCGCTTCCCGCACCAGATGCAGGAATGGGAGGCGGCGCTGCGCGGTCGCCGGCAAGACCCGGCCGCATGGCTGCCGTTGCCGGTCCACCCATACCAGGCCAGTCGCCTGCTGCCGGAAAAATTCGCCGCCGAAATCGCCCGCGGCGAGCTGCTGCTGATGCCGGAAGTGGCGATGCGCGCCACGCCCACCATGTCGTTCCGGACGGTGGTTCCCGACGGCGCGGCGACGTCCCCGCATGTCAAGTTGCCGGTGTCGCTGCGCCTGACCAGCGTGCAGCGCACGGTGTCGCCGAAATCGGCGGTCATGGGGCCGCGCCTGACGCGCATGCTGACCGCCATCGTTGCCAATGAAGGCGGCTTCGGCGGCACGCTCGACGTCCTCGGCGAGGAGGTCGGCGTGCACTACATCGATCCCGACGGCGACGATGACCGCTCGCGCCACCTGGCGGTACTGTTCCGTGCCAATCCGATGAGCAAGCGCAGCGCCGCGCTGTTCCCGATTCCGGCCGGCGCATTATTCGCCGATTCCCCGGTCGACGGGCGCGCGCTGGTGACCGAACTGGTGGCAGCGGCATATGGCGATCATGCCGATGGCGCCCTGCAATTCTACCAACGCTACGCCGACACGGTGCTGCACGCGGTGCTGGGGCCATATCTGCTGTACGGAATCGCGTTCGAAGCCCACCAGCAAAACAGCTTCATCATGGTCGGTCCGGATTGCCGGCCCGCGCAGTTGCTGGTGCGCGACTTCGGCGACTTGCGCGTGCACGGCCCGAGTCTTGCGCGCGCCGATGTGACGCTGGAAGTGTTCCGCGAAGGTCACACGGTGTTCCACGACGACGAGCCGGTGCGCGATAAGTTGCTGCACGCCGTGATGCTGTGCCACTTGTCGGAACTGGGCTTGCTGCTGTCGCGCAGCTATCGCCACCCCGAAGCGGCGTTCTGGAGCGTGTTGCAGGCATCCACGGCCGCCGCCTTCGATGCGCTGCGCGACCGTACCGACCCGGCACGCTGGGAAGCGGAACGGAGCGCGGTGTTGGAAGCGCCGTGGCCGGCCAAGGCATTCCTGCGCATGCGCCTGAGCGACACCTCGGACGACGTCCACGGCGTGATGGCGAATCCACTGGCCGCCAATGGCGGTCGTTGACGCCGCCGCCGCGCGCGGCGCGGCCCTGCGCGCGCTGTTCCTGATCCAGATGATCTCGATGGGCGCGATGGAAATGAGCGCGCCGTTCTGGCCGCTGCACCTGCGCCAGGCGGGACAGTTATCCGGAGCGGCGCTGGCGTGGGCCAGCTGCCTCGCCTACGCCGGCCCGATGGCGATGGCGATGCTGCTGACGCCATTCTGGGGACGCCTCGGCGACCGCGTCGGACACAAGCCGATGCTGCTGCGCGCGCTGGCCGCGCTCGCGCTGACCCAACTGTGGATCGCCTACACCGATGACGCCATGATGATGTTGACGGCGCGGCTCGTGCAGGGCGGGCTGGCCGGTTTCATCGCAAGTGCCCAGGCATACGGCGGCGCACTGGTCGGCAAGACCGAACGCGGCGCCCTGATGGCCCGCTTGCAAGTGGCGACGGCAATCGGCTCCGCGCTCGGCCCGTTGCTGGGCGGCTGGCTGTACGACGCCGTCGACTTTCGCGCCGTTAGCCTATGGACGGCGGCGATCTGCGCGGCATGCGGCGTCGCGGCCTGGCGCGCCTTGCCGCCGGCAGTGGCGGCGTCGTCGCCGCCGCCGCACGCGCAGCAGGACGCAGCGGGATTGGCGCCATTCGTCGGATTGCTGCTGGCGATCGTGCTGGTGCAGTCCAGCAAAATGATGCCGCAGGCATTTTTCGGCATCTACGCCGAGCAGGTATTGCACCTGTCCGCCTGGACGACCGGCTTGTGCTACGGCGCGACGGCGCTCGGCCTGTGCATCGCCGCACCGTTGTGGGCGCGCCGTTTCGCCCGCCGCGATGAAGGTGGCGTGCTGCGTGAGGTCGAGGCGGTTTGCTGGGCCAGCGTCGTCGTCGTCGTCGCCCAGGCGCTGTCGCGCGACGTGACGCTGTTCGTGCTGACCCGCGTGGTGTGGGGCGTATGCCTGGGCGCGCTGCTGCCGGTGTTCTACGGCTTGCTGTCGAACCGTGCCGCGTCCGCCCAACAGGGCCGGGTGCTCGGCGCCGGCAACAGCGCGGCCAAGGCTGGTGCCTTGCTTGGCATCGGCGCCGGCGCACTGGCGCTTGGCCAGCTGCCAGCGCGCTCCCTGTTTTGGCCATTGGCCGCAAGTTACGTTGTGACCGCCATCGCGGTGCGCATCATCCGGCAGCGCATGCCAGATGCGGGCCTGCAAACGGCGACCTGAAGATTTTTTTTAACATAAAGTGAGAAGTGAATAATGATGAATTCGAAGCTGAACAAGATTGCCTCCCTGGCGGGCGGCGCCGCCGTCACCGCGCTGATCGCGCATGGCGTCCAGGCGCAGACTGCAGTGATGGCCGAGGTCATCGTGCGCGGCACCGCGCCGGCGCCATCGGGATATGAGGTCACCGAATCGGCCGCAGCAACCAAGACCGCGATGGCGCTGCGCGATGTGCCGCAGATCGTCAACGTGGTGCCGCAAGCGCTGATGCGCGACCAGAACGTCATGTCTGTGCAGGATGCGCTGCAAAACGTCCCGGGTCTCAGTTTCAGCGTCGGCGACGGCCAGCGCGACCAGGTCGCAATCCGCGGCTTCACCGCCATCAGCGACCAGTTCATCGACGGCGTGCGCGACGACGCCTTGTACTACCGCGATCTGTCGAACATCGAGCGTATCGAGGTACTGAAAGGGCCGGCATCGGTGATCTACGGCCGCGGTTCGGCCGGTGGCCTGGTCAACCGCGTCAGCAAGAAGCCGAATGCCAGCCCGGTGGCAGAGCTGGCCGCGACGCTCGGTTCGCAAGGACAGAAACGCGGCGAGTTCGACGTCGGTACGGCCACTAAGGACAAGCAGATGCAGTTCCGCCTGACCGGCGCGCTGGAGGACTCGGGCGGCTTTCGCAATCAGTATTTCCTCGAGCGCCAGGCGATCGCGCCGTCGGCCGCTTTCGTGCTGCGCCCCGGCACCAGGCTGACGGTGCAGGCCGACTACCTGAAAGACAAGCGCCTGGCCGACCAGGGCGTGCCGAGCTATCGCGGGCGGCCGGTGGATGTGCCGATCGAAACGTACTACGGCGTGGCCAACGGGCATGAGCGCGCTTTCGTGCAATCGGAAGTCAAGAGCGGCACGCTTACGCTCGACCATGTCATCAACGACACCCTGTCGCTGCACAGCGTGTTGCGCGCTTACGATTACGCGCTGGACCGCAACTACACATCGATCGGCGCCATTTCCAAGGCGGCGCAGCCGACCGTCAGCATCGGCCAGACGCGCCGTTTGCGCGATGAGCACGGCGTCTACCTTCAAAATGAATTGAGCCAGAAGGCGCAGTGGGGCGGGGTCTTGCATCAGGTCTTATATGGCCTGGAGATCGGCAGGCAGGACAAGGCCGAGGTGCTGTGGTCGCGCGCGAATGCCGCCACCTACAATCTGTTCAACCCGGTGCTGGCGGCACTGCCGGCCTTGGCGGCCACTCTGGTTGCCGGCAACGACAACCAGAACCGGGTCGAGATCGCCGCCCTCTACCTGCAAGACCTGGTCAGCTTTAACCCGCAGTGGAAAATGCTGGCCGGCGTGCGCTACGACCGGCTCAAGCAATTGCGCGACGACCGCACCGCGCGCAACCTCGACCTGCAGCGCACCGACCATACGATGGCGCCGCGCGTCGGCCTGATTTACCAGCCCGGCGATCAAGTGTCGCTGTACGCCGCCTACAGCAAATCGATCCAGCCGCTGGCCGACTCGTTCACCTTGCGCGCCAACAGCGACCGGCTCAAACCGACCCACACGGTCAACCGCGAAGCCGGAGTCAAGGTCGACCTCGGCGGCAAAGCGAGTTTCACCGCCGCGCTGTTCGAGATGTCGCAAACGAATATCCAGGTCGCCGATCCAGCCAATGCCAACCTGTCGCTGCCAGTCGGCAAGCAGCGCACGCGCGGCGTGGAACTGGGGTTGAGCGGCGCGATCGCCGCCCAATGGGACGTGGCCGCCGGTTATGCCTATATGGACGGCAAGATAGTTGAATCGACCGAGCTGACCTCCGCCAAGACGCCATTCAAAGGCAATACCTCGGCGCTGACGCCGCGCCATACCTTTAACGCCTGGCTCAAGCGCTCGTTTGCCGGCGGCTTCTATGCGGCGGCGGGAGGGCGCGCCGAGTCCGCGCGGTTCGCCTCGCCGGACGACCTGACCGTCCTGCCAGGTTACGGCGTGATCCAGCTTGGCGCCGGCTATGAAGCGCGCAAGTTCGATGTGGCGTTGACGCTGAAAAACCTGCTCGGCAGGAAGTATTTTTCCGCCGCACACAGCGGCGCAAACGACTACAACATGCCGGGCGAACCGCGATCGGTGCTGGTGACGGCGCGCTATCGTTTTTAATTTCGCGAGGAAAGCAGATGAACGACAACCATCAAGCCGCCAGCGCGGGGCAGGCTTCGCGCACGGTCGCACCTTCACCGAAGGGCGTCGCGTGAAGGCGCTTGGGCGCAAGCTTCACCTGTGGTTAGGCCTGGTGTTCGGCGGCTTGTTCGTGGTGCTCGGATTGACCGGCAGCGCCATCGCCTGGCGCGACGAGCTGGACCGGTCGCTCAATCCCGACTTGCTGCAGGTCGCGCCGCCCGCCGGCATGGTGGCGGGGGCGCAGTGGCGGATCGCGCCCGCGACGGTCGAACGCGCCATCGCACGGCTGGCGCACGACCCGCAGTTCGGCCAGCCGTCGCTGCTGACGTTTCCGGAGCGTGCCGGCGACGTCTTCGTCGCATGGTACCGGCCGGCAGCGCGGCCCGGTGCGCCGTGGAACCAGGAAGTGACGCGGCAGGTGATGCTCGACCCGGCCACGCTGGCGGTCACCGGCGAACGCAACTGGGGTGAAGCAGGCCTCACGCGGCGCCTGCTCATGCCGACCATCTTTCATGTGCACCGCTATCTGGTCGCGGGCGAAGCCGGCAAGGTGTTGGTCGCGATGGCCGGGCTGGTGTTGCTGGCGGTAGCCTTCAGCGGCCTGGTGCTGTGGTGGCCGAAACCGACCCGCGCCGCCTTTTGGAACGCGGTCACGGTGCGCCACGGCGGGTCGTGGCCGCGCTTCAGTTTCCGCTTGCACCGGGCGGCCGGTTTTTTTGCCGCGCCGGTACTGTCGATGCTCGGCTTTTCGGGCTGCTATTTCAACATACCGGCCTGGATCGCGCCCGCCGTGAATCTCATCGCGCCGTTGACACCAGCGGGCAAGCCGGACAACCGAAGCGAGAATGCCGCAAAGGCGCTCTCGCCGGGCCGCGCCGTCGAGCTTGCACAGGCGCAGTTCCCGCTGGCGCGGCCGTCGCGCATTTCGCTGCCGGCCAAGCCTGGTGTGGTGTACGAAGTGAGGATGCGCCAATCCGGCGAACTGCGCCATGGCGACGGCGCGACCCGCATCAGCATCGATTCGGGCGACGGCGCAGTGCTGCGGGTGGTCGACCCGCTGCGCGCGGTAGGCGGGGACAAATTCGTCGGTTGGCTGTTTCCGCTCCACAGCGGTGAGGCATTCGGTCTGGCCGGGCGCGTGTTTATCAGCGGCTTCGGACTGGTTCCGTTGGCCTTCCTGATCACCGGGCTGGTGCTCTGGTCGAAACGCCGCTCAGCCGGGGCGGGGCGCCGGCAATTGGTCACGAAAATAGCCTGAAAAGGTGCGCGACTTCTGCGGCGACCCGCCTGCGACAATGGATCGAGCCGGTCGCAGGCGCAACCGTGCCGGGCCACTACGATGTTAAACCTATGCCTCACAGATATAAAAAATGTTGCCGTAAGAAACATATGTGCCGCCTCCGGCACGTTCGAACCCTCTTGGTCGTAGTATAAATGCCACAGTTGGTATGTTTTTTGCACTCACTGTTGATTTCCGATAAGAAATTGACGTTATAGTTGTGCAACTGTTGATGACGTCCGGTGGCGCACTTTTTGCGCATGCGGACTTCATTTCAACTCACCTAATTGACAATGGGATGTTTGGCACGATGATGCGAACAACGGACGGTCTGCAATTTGGCGACTGGCACGAATATGCCGTCACGTCGCGACGCGAAATCCTCTCGCTCTTGCGGAACATCTGCGAACAGCGATCGCGCATTCTGGTCCAGGTCGGCGGCCATGCAGTCACCTGGGTCACTGCGGCCGAATGCGGCGACGCCATGCTCATCCTGGATCGCGCGCAGAGCCGCGAGCAGAACGACAGAATCCTGAATGCTGGCGCGGTCACCTTCGAAACCTCGCTCGACAACATCCGGATCGTCTTCGAAACCACGCGCATTCGCGCGGTCGATTACGAGGGCGCCCCGGCGTTGGCGATGGATCTGCCCGCCCGCATCATCCGGCTCCAGCGCCGCGAGTTCTACCGCGTCGCCACACCGGTCGTCTATCCGGTGCTGGTCAGTTTCCCGTTCCTGAGGGCGGCGGACGGTGAACCAATCACCTCCGCCTTGGCCGATATCAGCTGCGGCGGCGTCTGCCTGTTGGACAACCAGCTGGCCCTGGGCGCGAACGTGGGGCGTATCTACGCTCGGTGCAAAATCGAACTGCCCGACATCGGCGTCGTCACGACCGGCCTCCAGGTACGCAATTCGACCACCACCACGCTGCTGAACAACCGCACGAGCAGCCGGCTCGGCTGCCAGTTTGTCGACATGTCCAGCGCTCACTTCGCGATGGTGCAGCGTTACGTCAACAAGCGCGAATGCGATCGCATCCGTGCATCCGGCGAGTAACGTATACTGCGGTTTTTCAGCAGCATGAGATTTCCCAATGGCGCCACCGCTCGAACTTCGCGAACACGCGCTGCAATGCCTGCTTGAAACCGATCCCGTTGCCAAGACCGACGCAATCGCGGCGCTGGCGAACGCGTTTGCCGCCGGCGACTGGACTGTCGACGCCGGCGCCGCCCTGCACGTGTCGGCGCCAATCCCCGGCCGCCCGGCGCAGCCGGTGCTGGTGGCGCCGCGGCTGGTCGGACGCCGTTCGATGATCACGCCGGAAGGCCGCGCCATGCTGGTCCACGCGCTGGCCCATATCGAATTCAACGCCGTCAATCTCTCGCTGGACGCGCTGTGGCGCTTCCCGTACATGCCGGCCGAATACTACGCCGACTGGCTGCGCGTGGCGAAAGAGGAGGCGATCCATTTCTCGATGCTCAACGCCCATCTCCAGGTGCTCGGTTATCGGTATGGCGACTTCCCCGCCCACGACAGCTTGTGGGAAATGGTCGACAAGACCTGTGCCGATGTGCTGGCGCGGATGGCGCTGGTGCCGCGCACGCTCGAGGCGCGCGGCCTCGACGCAATCCCGCCGTTGCGCGCGAAGGTGGCGCAGGCCGGCGACATGGCGTTCGCCCTGATCCTCGACCGCATCCTGCAAGACGAGATCGGCCATGTCGAAATCGGCAATCGCTGGTATCGCTTCCTGTGCGAGCAGCGCGGACTCGAACCGCTCGCGACCTACGATGCGCTGGCGACGCAATACCAGGCGCCGGTGTTGAAGGGACCGTTCAACATTCCGGCGCGCCGCCTGGCGGGCTTCACGGAGACCGAACTCGCAGGCTTCGCGTAAGGCAGCGCGCCATGCAGGTGCGAATGGCATCATAATTGACGCCCTCGCAGCCCAACAATCAGTGTCATGAAAATCGCCTTCACCTCGTGCATCGACGCCATCGATGATTCCACCCAGCCGGTCTGGACCCGCATCAAGAAGTTGGCGCCCGACGTCGTCATCCTGCTCGGCGACACCATGTACATGGATTACGGCATCGCCGTTCTTGGCAGCGACCGGCCGGTCGGTTGGCCGCGCAAGGCGCCGGACGACGTGTTTGCCTCCACCATGCACGAACGCTACAAGCAGCAATGGGCGGTGAAGTCGTTCCGCGACCTGCTCGCAAGCGGCCCCCAACTCGGGATGGTGTGGGACGACCATGATTTCGCGTGGAATAATGCGCGCGGCCTGGGCGCCGAAAAGCATTACGCCGTCTCGAAAGAGAAGCGCCTCATCGCGCAGGGATTGTTCCGCCAGTTCAGCGGCGCCTGCGCGCAGGCGGACGTCTCCGCGTATCCGGCCATGCCGCCGCTCGATACTTTGTTGGGTGCGCCCGAGCAGGGCATCCAGAGCACCTTCGACCGCGATGGCGTGCGCTTCATCATGCTCGACGGCCGTAGCTACCGGGAAGACCGCAACATCGGCCCGGACGCCCAGATGCTCGGCCACGCCCAGCGCGAGTGGCTGGGCCAATTGATCGGCGAATGGGATGGCCTGGTGGTGATCTGCTCCGGCAGCGTGATGACGGGTTCCGAAGAAAGCTGGGACAAGTACCTCGACTATGCGTGGCTGCTGGGACTGTCGACTGGCCGTGTCATCGTGCTGAGCGGCGATATCCACAAGAATGCGCTGCCGGTCAAGCATAGCCAGTTCGTCGTCGAGGTGACGTCGTCGGGCGCCGCACGCCCGGGGCTGGGCGGCGGCTTTGCCCATATCGGCGGGGCGCGCGGCAACTTCGGCATGCTGACCGTCGGCGAAGACGTCGCCGCGACGCTGTACTCGGAAGACAATCCCAAAGGATCCGACGCGATCATCAAGTTCGGCGTGTAAGCGAAGCAGGGGGCATGCGCCCCCGTTCCTTACGCGCGCCGCACCGCCGCCTTCGCGATAGTCGCCGCGCTTGGCAACTGCTCCACATGCCAGCAAGTGTCGATCAGCTTGCGCACCTGCGCCGCCGGCAGCACGGCATCGGCCAGGTCGGTGAACTTCGCTTCCAGCTGCTGGTCCGTCATCGGCACTTCCAGGCTGCCGATCGCGTGTTCGATGTACTTGTGGAAGGTGCGGCCGTCCTTCAGCGTGATCGTCATGTCGACCTGGGCCGGCTTGACCGCCGGATCGACGATCGCGTTGACGCGGTCGCGCAAGGCCATGACCTGCGGATCGCGCACCGCGCGGTCGCTGTATTGCCGCTCGCCGGCGGCGCCTTCGATGATCGCCACCGCCACCGAGTGATAGACGCTGAACTTGCCTTCGAGGCCGATCTGCGGCGTCTTCTTGCCGGTCAGTTCGATCACCAGCGGGTGCACTTTCAGGTCGATGCGGGCGATCTGGTCCGCCGTCAGCTTGTTCTCGTTGCGCAGCTGGATCGCCGCGTCGATGGCCGGGTGGATCACGATGCCGCAAGCGAACGGCTTGTAGGTATTCAGCGCGGATTCATAACGTTGGCCAAGGCCCTCGGTAATCTCGCGGTAATCCTGCTTCGTGCTGATCGTGTTGGCCCAGCCGCGCTTGGCCTCGATCATGCCTTCCGAACTGGTGAAGTTTTTCGACGCCAGCAGCGCTGCGAAGATGCCATTGCTGGCGGCCCGGCCCGGGTTAAAGCTCTTGTTCATCGAACCGAACGATTCGCGCAGGCCGACGGGCTGCGATGCGGCCAGGCCCAGCGCCCACACCATCTGCTGTTCGGAGAGGCCAAGCAGCTTGCCGGCGGCGGCGGCGGCGCCGAACACGCCGGCGGTGCCGGTGATGTGCCAACCGGTGTCGTAATGGTTCGGATAGACCGCGTTGCCGATGCGGCACTCGGTCTCGATGCCGAGGATGATCGCGTTGAGGAAGTCCTTGCCGGAGACCGGCTTGAATTCAGCCAGGGCCAGTGCGGCAGAAATGACCGGGCCAGCCGGATGGATGATCGTTTTCAGGTGGGTGTCGTCGAAGTCGAACACATGGCTGCTGACGCCGTTCAGGAAAGCGGCGTTCATGACGTCGAAGCGCTCTTTGCGTCCCAGCAGGGACGCCTTGCGCGGCCCTGAGAACGCATCCAGCGCCGACACCGCGATGTCGACGGTTTCATGGTGCGAGCCGCCGACGGCGACGCCGACCCAGTTCAGCAGCGTGCGCNNGTGCGCGTCACACCTTGCGCGGCGGCCTTGTTCGCTGCCACCTGTTCGTCGATCGCAGCGGCCATGGCCAGGGCGGGTGTGGCGGCGGCGACCGAGGCGGCCGCTCCGGCCCTGAGGAAACTGCGGCGATTGAGGTTGCTCATGTGGGTGTGTTCTCCGTAATTGTAGTTGTGTGTGCCGAGGATAGTGCCGACGGCCAATCATGCCGCAGCGGTGTTAGCATGTGAATTGCAAAATTGATTGGAATTAATGCATGGGGAACATGAATATCGAGCTTGGCGACCTGCGCGCCTTCGTCGCTATTGCGGAGCGCGGCAGCTTTCATGCTGCGGCAACCGAGATCCACCTGTCGCAGCCGGCGCTGTCGCGCAGGATCGCCAAGCTCGAAGGCGCCCTGGGCGCGCGGCTGCTCGAGCGCACCACCCGCAAGGTCGACCTGACCGCGGTCGGGCGCGACTTCGCGCGCAAGGCACGCGACCTGCTCAATGGCCTCGACCAGTCGCTGCTGGGGATCACCGAGCTGGCCGAACGCATGAGCGGCGAGGTGACGATCGCCTGCGTGCCGTCGGCGGTGCGCTATTTCCTGCCGAAGGTGCTGCGGGAGTACCACGACAAGTACCCGCGCATCCTGATCCGCATCGTCGACGAAGGCGCCGGCGACGTGCTCTCGAGCGTGGTGCGCGGCGAAGCCGATTTCGGCATCAACTACATCGGCGCGCAGGAGCCGAACATCGAGTTCGAGCCGATCCTGAAAGAACCGTTCGTGGTGGCCTGCCGCAAGGACCACGAGCTGGCCAAGCGCCGCAAGCTGACCTGGGCGGAACTGGCCAAGTACGACTACATGACGGTGGCGAAGGCGAGCGGCAACCGCTTCCTGCTGGACCTGGCGCTGGCCGATACGGCGGGCAGGCCGCGTTCGTTTTGCGAGGTGCGCCATGTGATGAGCGTGGTCAGCCTGGTCGAAGCGGGCCTCGGCATCGCCGCCGTGCCGCAGCTGGCGATGCCGCCGGGCGAGCACGCCACGCTCGTCAGCATCCCGCTGGTCGAACCGGCCGTGACGCGCACGGTGGGATTGATCCGGCGCCGCGGCCACGTCATGTCGCCGGCCGCGCAGCAGCTGTACGAGATGTTCGTCGCGATGCGGCCGGCACGGCGCCGCAAGCGCGAGAAACCTGCAGCGTAGCTATCTGGCTTGCCCGCTGTATGTATTCGATGCGGTCGGGCATACCCGGCGTGCGATCGATATGCACGACGGTGACGAGATCGATGATGCCGCGTTCAAGGAGCTCATAATCGCCGCTGCAGCCTTCAACGCGTGCTGAGAATGTCCCGCGACTTTCTAGAATTGATCTTCCCTCAATCCCAGCACTCCCGCGCTGCCGTCAACGATTGCGCTGCGCAGCCCCGATGACTGCGAGACGATGTGATCGGCAAAGAATCGCGCGGTCGTGATCTTGGCCTCGTAGAACGGCGCGTCGTCGGCGCTGTCCTCCAGGTGTTGCTGTGCAATCAGCGCCGCGCGCGCCATCTGCCAGCCGCCCAGAACGATGCCCGCCAACCGCAGGTATAGCACGCTGCCCGCGAATACCGCCCTGGTGTCCGTCTTCGCATGCGCAACCACGTAGTCCACAACTGCTTCCAGCGCGACGCTGCCCGCCGCCAGTTGGCGCAGGATGGCCTTGAAATCGTCGCCATGCTCGATGCCGCCGACGCCGGGTGCCGCCAGTTGCGCTTCCGTCGCGCGCACCTGGGCGATGATGGCTTTGGCCGTTGCGCCGCNNCGGTAGTGCTGGGCGGCGCCGGTTTCCTCGATAAATCCCATGCCGCCATGCACCTGCACGCCATCGCGCGTTACGTCCTGCGCCATCGAAGTGGACCAGCCCTTGATGATCGGCACAAGGTACTCATACGCCGCCAGGCTGGCGGCGCGGGTTGCCGGGTCAGGATGGTGGTGCGCGACGTCGCTGACGCCGGCGCCAACGTAGGCGAGCGCGCGCGCCGCTTCGGTGTGCGCNNTATTCAAGGCCGCGGTTTTCCTCCCCTACCAGGGTGCCGATCGCGCCGCCATGGTCGCCAAACTGCAGCACCGCGGTCGGGCTTGCCTTGATACCCAGCTTGTGCTCGATCGAGACGCATTCGACGTCGTTGCGCGCGCCGAGCGATCCATCGGCGTTGACCAGGAACTTGGGCACCACGAACAGCGAGATCCCTTTCACGCCTGCCGGCGCGTCTGGCGTGCGCGCCAGCACCAGGTGGATGATGTTCTCGGCCATGTCATGCTCGCCGTAGGTGATGAATATCTTGGTGCCGAACACCTTGAAAGTGCCATCGTCCTGCGGCACCGCGCGCGTGCGCACGGCAGACAGGTCCGAGCCCGCTTGCGGTTCGGTCAGGTTCATGGTGCCGGTCCACTTGCCGGCGATCAGCGGCGCCAGGTAGGTGGCCTTCTGGGCGTCGCTGCCGGCGGTGAGCAAGGCTTCGATGGCGCCGTCCGACAGCAGGGCCACCAGCGCGAACGAGATGCTGGCCGCATTGAGCATTTCGATGCATGGCGTGGCAACCAGCTTGGGCAGGCCATATCCGCCGAATTCGACCGGATGCTGCACGCCTTGCCAGCCGGCGTCGGCGAACGCCTTGAACGCCGGCTTGAAGCCGTTGGCCGTGGTGACCTGTCCGGCGTGCCAGTAACTGGGCTCTCTGTCGCTCGGCCAGTTCAATGGCGCCACGACGTTGCTGCAAAATTTCGCGTTCTCTTCCAGCACTGCCGCAACTGTATCGGCGGTGGCGTCTTCGCAGCCGGGCAAGGCATTCACGGCGTCGAGACCAGCCAGTTCGTGGATAACGAACAGCATATCTTTTAATGGGGCGGTATAACTCATTATCTATTCTCCAGGAACCAGCAAGGCTTGCAATATTCAATCGACACAGTGCTGCGCGAGGCTCAATCGAGTGCCGTCACCAGTTGCGGCACGATGTCGAACAAGTCGCCCACGATGCCGTAGTCGGCGACCGAAAAAATCGGCGCTTCCGGATCCTTGTTGATGGCGACAATCGTCTTCGAGTCCTTCATGCCGGCCAAGTGCTGGATCGCGCCCGAGATGCCGACGGCGATATACAGGCTTGGCGCGACAATCTTGCCGGTCTGGCCGACCTGCCAGTCGTTCGGCACATAGCCGGCATCGACCGCGGCGCGCGACGCGCCCATCGCCGCACCGAGCCGGTCGGCCAGTGGTTCGAGGATCCTGAAGTTCTCGCCCGAGCCCATGCCGCGTCCACCCGACACGATGATGTTGGCGGCGGTCAGTTCCGGACGGTCGGACTTGGCCAGTTCGCGCGCGACGAACGCCGACTTGCCGGAATCGGCCACCGGCGCGACGCTCTCGATCGCCGCTGGCGTGCCGCCGGGCGCGGCCGGGTCGAATCCGGTGGTCCGTACCGTGATGACCTTGACGCCATCGCGCGAACGCACCGTGGCGATCGCGTTGCCGGCGTAGATGGGGCGCTCGAAGGTGTCCGGCGCCGCGACTTTGATGATCTCCGAGATTTGTCCGACGTCTAGCAGGGCGGCCACGCG
>CXWL01007140.1_pt1 | contig 18945 bp, 17 predicted proteins | sample 590931 | NCBI WGS metagenome assembly CXWL01 (sample SAMEA3498368, study PRJEB10139) | groundwater metagenome | biome: water well; material: biofilm material | place: Germany | collected 2015-04-27 | reverse complement strand
GGTGAAGACTGCTCCTAGCACCAGGCGCATTTCGAAGAGCGCGAACGACAGGCCGATGCACCGCCGGTTGCCTCCACCGAAGGGCAGCCAGCGATAAGGGTCGATTTGCATGCCCACGAAGCGTTGTGGCGAAAATTGTTTGGGCTGGGGCCAACTTTCGGGGCGGTGATGCGCCAGGTAGAGACACGGAGAAATGCGGGTGCCCTTGGGCAGGTTCCACGGCCCAAGACGAAAGGGTTCGGCCTGCACTTCGCGCACGACCGTCGGCAAGATCGGCCGCATGCGCAGCGTCTCGCGAATGACCCCGTCGAGGTAGGGCAGACCCAAAAGCGACGCGGGCATCGGGCCGGCGGTGGCGAGCTCTGTGCGCAGCGTCTGTTCCACTTCGGGGTGACTCAAGACCCGCTCGAACGCCCACGACAGCGAGGTGGCGGTCGTCTCATGCCCCGCGATCAGCAGCGTCATCAGCTCGTCGCGCAATTCTGAATCGCTCAAGGCCTGCTCGTTTTCGTCACGCGCCAAGAGGAGCAGCGACAGAATATCGGTGCGCTCCGCCAGCGCTTCGGGCTGCGCACGCCGCTCGCGAATCAAGGCATACAGCTCGTGGTCGACTGCGTTCCGGCGCGTGAGAAAGCGGCGGTACGGGCTCATTGGCCAATCGACCTGGGGCAGAAAGAGCAGCACAGGTGAAGGCGGTTCTAGGTAACTGACCAGGGCGTCGAAGGTTCGCGCAAAACGTGGCCCCGGTTCGAGGCCCAGCACCGCGCGCAGAATGATTCGCAGCGTCACCCGCTGCATGTAGGGGTGAAGGGCGAATGGACGGCCGTTGGGCATTTGCCCCACTGCTTCTTGCGACTCTTCCCAAACGACGCGGGCATACGCCTCCATTCGCTTGCCGTGGAATGACGGCAGCATCAATTGGCGGTGACGGCGGTGCTCGTTACCGTCTAGACGCAAGAGCGACTTGGGCCTGACGAAAGGTTCGATGTCGCGGTTGGCGGCGCCTCCCAACAGCTCGTCGTGGCCCGCGGTGAAGACCTGCTTGAGCAGCTCGGGAGAAGAGACCATCACGAACTTGCCGAAATTGGCCATGTCGACGGTGAAGTCGTCGCCGTGTTTCTCGGCGCAGGCCTCGAAGAAAGCGAAGGGCTGCGTGGCAAAGCGCATCAATTGCGCCAAGGCCGGGTAGCGGGGCCCGGCAGGCAGCGTTGCGCTCATGTTGACTCGCCCCCGGCCGCGGGTGAAGTCACTGCCCGCCGCCGCCGCGCAATGAAGAAAGGCAGCCCCCAGAGCGTGAACGAAAACAACGCCACGGTTTCCCCTCCCACCAGGTACCAGGGCCATTCGCCAAAGGCGTCGAGCATGGTGGGCGAGGGTGGCTTGGCGCGCAGGTAGAGGTAATTCATGCCCGAGAAGTAATCGATGATGGCGACGAGCACGGTGAAGGCTTGCAGCCCCAAGTACGCACGCCACAGGGAGCCCCGCGCAGGCACCCGGCGCAACACCGCGACCGAATAGACCGCCGAGAGCACCAAGAGGCCGTGGGCGGTGAAGTACTGAAAGTAGTTGAGATCAGGAAAGCCGGCGCGGGGCGTGGGCGTAACCAGCGAGTGCAGCGTGCCGGCGAAGGTCCAGAAGTAGATGATGTCGAAGGCCCATGGTTTTTGCGTCCAGTACGCGTAGGCGCCGATGAAGAAGAGGGCGCTGCACAACTCGAAAGGCAGGGTGTCGCTCACCCGCATGCCCAGAGAGCCCACCCGTACCAGCGACTCTACGAGGTAGTAGCCAAGGAGCACCGCGCCGATGATTCGCCCCAACCGCTCGCGACCCTCGACGGGCAGCCGGCGCCCAAAGAGCGTGAGGGCGGTGATGACTGCGAGCACCACCGCCACCGCGAGCAGGTGCTGGGGCCCCAAGGGGGTGAACTTGGGCAGCTGGGCAGCGACCGACTCGCTCATGGCGAGGCCCCTTGCTTTGACGCTCGCAGGTGGGGCTCGAGCTCGCGCATCAGCATGAACGCGCCGCGCGCACAGAGCGCGTTTTCGGGTGCCAAAAGAAAATCGGCCAGCGCGCGTTGGAGCCGGTTCATGCCTTCGCGGGGCGAAGAGACAATGGTCTGCCGCGTGGCGGTATACCCAAAGAGCCGCCGCACGGTCTTCGCTTCGGGAATGCAGCCTGGGTAGAGGTGGGCCATTCTTGCCAAGTCAGCGGCGCGCGATGGGTCAGGCAAGAAGGGCACCACCGCGGGGTCGAGCAGCCACGCTTCTCCGAAGATGCCCTTCAACGGCCCCTTTTTGGAGGCTGAAGCGAAGAAGGCAAACGCCGCGACCGCGCTCGAGAAGAAATCGGGCAGCGACAACCGGGCATCGGCGGGTATGTGCATGCGCAGCATAGGCTCACCGGGTGTGAGCGCGCTTTCCCACGTCAGCGCGTCGAGCTCGGTCAGCTCTTCCGACACCTGTCCGTTTTCGTAAGGAATGAGGTGGCCCGTGGTGTCAGAGCCGCCCGCGGTCCAGGTATTGGGCCCGGGCTGCTGCGCGACAAAGCGGCGCTGGTGCGAAAAGTGACTGCCCGGCAACGCCAGCGCTCGCAGTTGGCCGGTCCGACGATGCCGGAACGCGCGCAGGGGCCCGGTGAAGCCCTGCACTTCGAATTGCAGGTGGCCAAAGCGCAACAGGTGGCCGCCGAGCGCTTGCTGCGCCCATTCCAGGCTTTCTCGGGTCAGGCCCAGTTGCCCGTCGCGCTTGCGCAGGTGATGACACCACACCGAGAGATCAGCCCACGTGGCGCGGGAAACTAACGCGGGAACGCCCAGCGCGCGGTGACGCTCTTCGGCCGCGGGTAGCTCGAGCAGGGCGATGAGCAGGTACCCGAGCGGCGCCTGGGAACCGAGCCGGCTGTCCAACTCCAACGCGTCGAGCGCAGCCAGGGCGGCGGTGGTCGCTCCCTCGGTGGCGAGGCGGGACGCGACGTGGGCAAGGCCGCCTGCGAGGTCGGGCGCGGCCGAGACGGCAGAGACCACTGTCTCCAAGGCCCGCGCGGTGCGGTGATCGATGCGCGCGAGCGCCGCCAGGCCGGCGATGCGCTCCCGCGTCAGCACAGTGCCTGCCGTTCGAAGAGGTCGTCGAAGCTCGCCAGCTGCAAGAAACCGCTCGCGAGCAATGCCCCGAAAGGGCGCGCGGTCAGCACTTGCAGCTCGTGCTCACGATCGGCGGAGCGGTTGAAGTCATCGCCCGAGGCGCCGGCGTACCCGACGTGGCACATCAGCTCGACCGAGCGTCGGCCCGCGTGCGATGCCACCGCGGCGGCCAACGCCGTGGCGTTGCTCTTGGAGCCCATCAGATCCAACCCGGTGAAGGCTTGGGTGGAGTAAACTCCGCGTCGAGCGTAGACGGCGCGTGCCTGGGCTGCTTGTGCGCTCACGGTCCGGTAAAACGCCGCGGAGGGCGAGTCGCCCAAATCGAACGCATTCTGCTCCGGAATTCGGGTGCTGCGAACGCCGTGCTGGGCAAAGACGTCTGCCAGCGTCTGCACCAACCCGGGTATGACGTGGGTGTGTTGGTGCCCATCGACATGACGGGCGGGTCGGCCGGTGAGTTGTTCGAAGGCCTTGAGCTGGGCGCTCGCTTCTTCCGCCACGTGGGCCAGCGCCACCTCGTCTCGCGCTACCGCCTCGCGCAGACCGTGTTTGCCGAGGCCTGCGCCCTTGGCATCGAGCAGAGAGTGAACGCTGGCCCTGTCAGCCAGAGGCAACAACTCGGTGAGGTCGAGGTGCAGCCCCATGCGAAGGCCGGCTTTTTCCGCGCGGTGCGCTGCCGAAGCGGCGCTCGGCCCACCCACCATCAAGCTGGCTTGGGTCACCGCCCCCGCGGTGAAGGCGGCGAGAATGCCGTCGTCGCGGCGCGGGTCGATGCCCAGGTCATCGGCGGTAATGACCAGCTGGAGCGCGGCCATCAGCGAGCCTCGGCCAACAGGGCGATGTCTTCGCTCAGGGCAAAGGCGCTGCGCGCCCGGAGCATCGTGCCCGGCTGAGCGAGCAATTGTGCGATGCCGCGCTGCAGAGCGTCCATCGCGGCTACGGGTAGTTTCGCCAGAGCGGCCCTGTCGACCTCGGGGCCAAAGAGGCGGCGCAGGGTACGGCCTTCAGACCACGTAGAAGGAAAGAGCTGGCAGACCCGCTGCAGATCAAGAATGCCGCTCTCATCGGGCATGAAGGGCGCGACTTGCGGGTCCATGCGCCACGAATGCCCGGTGACCGCGCGGGGTATTGTCTCGGGCGACAGCCGTGCGAAAAGCCGGTGGGCCACGGCGATGTTGGCGATGATTTCCTTGAGCGTGACGATAGCGTTTCCCGATATCCACATCTCGAGAACCGGGGTGCCAGGCTCGAGGGCCAGGTGCCAATCGGCGCCGCCCAGATCGAGTGGGTCATCGGTGAGTTCGCCGCGCACCAGATCGACCCGGCGGCCGTCGAGAGAAACCGCGGCCAGGGCCCGGGTGCCCTGGTTGCGGAAAACGCGAATCGAGCCCGCGAAGGGCCGCAGATCGAACTGTAACGACCCCAGTTGAAAGAGCTCTCCCCGCAAGTAGCGCTGAGCCCATTCCAAGATTTCCAGGGTGAGACCGGCGTGGCCAGTCTGCTGATGCACGCGGTTCGCCCACTGTGCCAGGTCGCTCAACGTTTCTTGCGACACCGGGGCGTCGATGTCGCGCGCCTGGTGCCGTGCCCGGGCCGCCGGCACCTGGAGCAGTGCCAGCATCAAGTAGAAGCAACGCGCGGCTTTTTTCCCCAAGTGTTCTTCGAGGCGGGCAACGCGAATCGCTTGAATCGCGACGCTGGGAGGGGCGGTGGCGAGACCCCCGGCCAGATTGCGTTTGATTTCCAGGAGCGCGGGGTCGGCGTTCACAGCGGCCACCATCGCGGCGAGGGCCTCTTGTCCCGCGGGGCTGACAGCGAGCTGTTGTGCCGTGGTTACCACCCGGGTGAGGTCGTCGACGGGCACGGCGGTGCTGGGCAGAATCGGTGGCGTGCCGGCCCGGGCGACGTCTTCGACNNCTTCAAGTAGGCGGCGCGTTCCAATACTTCGGTGTGGCCGGCTTCGATCTGCGCGGTGGCGGCCCGGGCCAGCCGCTCTCGAAGATCTTGGGAAGCGACGAGGGCGCTCAGCCAATGCACCAGCTCGCTCGGAGAATCGTAGAGGAGACCCGAATGGCCGTGCTGAACCAATGACTCGTTGCCGGCGTTTCGGCGGGCGATAATGGGGGTGCCCAGCGCCATCGCTTCTAAGAGCACGCCGCACATGCCTTCACTGAGCGAGGTGTTGAGTACCACGTCGGCCTCGGCGATAGCGGTGAGCATGCGCGGCCGGTCGAGCGCGGGTACGTAATGAACTCCGTGCCGCTCTTCGAAAACCCGCAGCGCTTCTTCGGCGTAATCGGGTTCGAGCACCGCGCCCACCACGGCCAAGTGCATTCGCGGGTAGACCACGTGCCAAACGGACATCGCTTCCACCAAGTGAATGGGGTCTTTGACCCGGCGAATGCCGGTGGGCAGCAAGGCGAGCACGTCGGCATCGCGAAGACCGAGCTGTTTTCGCAAACTAAAGCCCGGGTGGCGATCATTCACCGACACCGCTTGGGGCAACAGCTGCACGCGGCCAGCGCTCGAAGGCCACTGCCATTCTCCCCGGGCGCGGTTTTCAGGGCTGAAAGCCACCAGCCGCGCCGCCGCGGCCACAGCTTCGGCCATTTTGCGCTGATGGAGCTCGTGCATTGGCTCGTAGAGGTCAGTGCCGCCGAAGATCAGCGTGTAGGGAACGCCGAGCGCGCGCAAGAACGGCCCGGCCAGGAGAGCGTGGAGCCCCACCGCGACCTCGATGTTGTTCTCGTTCACCAACGCTTTGAGTGAGGTGACGCTGGTGGCGGTGGAATCAGCGAGGGTCACCTGATGCGCAGACGCCAGGTGCTCGGCGATGCGCCGCGCGGTGATGCGATTGCCAGTAGCCTCGGTAAGGGCGGCGAGGACGAGGACATTCATACGAAGAACGCCACTCTATGCTTTCGAAGTCGCCCTAGCGTACCCAGAAGTAAGCCGAGGCGACCAAGCTGCGCTCGAGCGTGACCTTGGCTTTGCTCGCCAGCGCCGCCAGGGTGCGGTCTTTCTCGGTGTAGTGCTGCTCTTCAGCGTGGCGGAGCCCCTCGAGCTTCTTGCGGTATTCGCGCTCGGCGCGTTCGGCTGCTGCCCGGGCTTTCACCCGCGCTTGAGCCTCGGCGCAATCCTTGAGCGCCGTGCGTGCAGCTTCCCACTCGGCCCGCGCCGCTTCCACCGCTCGGCGGGGCGGGAGCAAGCAGTCTTCGGCATAACGGTCGGCCCGCTCCTTGGCGCCATCGAGCTCCACTGCACTCTCGGCTTGAATGCTGGCCAGCAACGAAGCCCGTGCCGCTTCGAAGGCAGCCTGTTGCGCCGCACCCACCGAAAGCGAGGGAGGCCTCCGCTCCGCTTCATCGGTCGCCGGCACTTCGAGCAAGGCGGGCGCCGGTGTGCCGCTCACCGCCTCGAAACCGTCTTCATTTCGCTTCAGCAGCAGATGAAGCAGCCGCTGCTCGCTCTTGAGGCCCGAAATGCCGCAGCGGTAGACGAACCACCAACCTTCTTGGCCGTTGAGCGAAGAGAGCGGCGCGGGCAGGCGCGAGGCGTCGAGGCGCAGGTAGCTGACAGTCTCCAACGGGCGTTCGATGAGCGCACTGGCCGCTTCTTTGAGCTTGCGGCCCGTGGCGTGCTGCTGCCCGGGTAGGCTCTGCCGAAGCACCTGGGTCTGCGCCTGCGCCACGAGCAAGCCAGCGCGGGTCTGCTCGCCCGAGAGCTTGAGGCGGCGGCGCACTTCTCCGTCGAAGCGCTCCAGGAGCAGGGCGCGGGTCTCGGTCATGCGCTCAGAGATGTGGCCTTCGAGATCGCCTCGGAGCGCATCGAAGGCGGCGTCGATTTCTTCGGGCTTGCGGCACGATTGGTAGATGTCGAGCACGCGCTTCTCGAAGTCCACGCCGCTGGCGAGCGCCCCTAGAATTTCGTCAGAAGCACCGAAGACACCATCGAACAAACAAAGCTTCTTCTCGAGCAACTCGTAGAGCCTTGCGTCAGCGGCGTTGGAGCGGTTTAAAAAATTCAGCACCAACACGTCACGCTCTTGGCCGTAGCGGTGGCAGCGGCCGATGCGCTGCTCAACGCGTTGGGGGTTCCACGGCAGGTCATAGTTGACGACGATGTTGCAGAACTGGAGGTTCAGCCCTTCAGCCCCGGCTTCGGTGGAAAGCAGAATTTGAGCGGGGCCACGAAACGCTTCGACGATGGCGCGCCGTTCTTCAGGGCCCCCGGCGGCTCCCGAGAGCAGCGCGATGCGGCCCTGGTAACCGTGCTTCGAGAGCAGCTCGAAAAGATAATCTTGGGTGCGGCGGCTCTCGGTGAAGATCACCGCTTTCTGTGGCCACAGGTGAACTTGCGCGGTGGTGAAGAGCCGGTCGATGGCGCGCTTCAACGCTTCACCCTTGGCGTTGTGCACGAGCGCGGCCGCGGCCTTCGCGAACGCATTGAGCTCTTTGAGCTCACGTTTCATCATCGCCAAGGTCGGGGGAGCGGGGGACTCATCTTCGGTCCACGCTTCGGCCTCTTCGGGGTAGTCCTCGGCTTCTGCGGGCGAGAAGAAGTCATTGAATGAAGCGCTTGCTTCAAAGCAGGCGATGCGCTCGTTCAAGCTGTCGGCCAACTTCTGCAGCGTGGGCGCGATGGCATGGCTCGAGGAAGCCAGCAGCTTGCGGTACACCAGCGTCAGCAGGGTGCGGCGGCCGGGCGCGATCGCCGCCAGGTTGGGGCGTCGCAGATACTCGCTCACGTCTTCGTAGAGCGTCTGCTCTTCGGGCGATGGCGTGAAGTCTTCAACCAAGCTGCGGCGATGCGTGAAGCGCACATACTCACGCACTTGGCGGCGCAACGTTCGCCACACGCTGGGAGCGAGCCGCTCTTTGAGCTCGCGCACGCCGATTTCATTGAGGCCCTCGCCGTCTTCGGTCTCCAATGGGTAGCGCGCCTTGAAGGCCTCTTCAGGGCCCAAGATGCGCTCGTCGATCATCGAGAGCAAACCGAAGAGCTCAGACACATTGTTTTGCAGCGGCGTGGCCGTGAGCAACAGCTTGGGCCGGCCAGCGAGGGCGCCTTTGAGGGCGCGGCCCGTCTTGTGACCGGCGCGGTGGGCGTTGCGCAGGCGGTGGGCTTCGTCGATGACCACCAGGTCCCAAGCCACCGAACGAAGCTTGTCGGCATGGGCCGCCGCGAAGGGTATCGACGCCACTACCGGCACATTCTGCGCGAAGGGGTTGGCGGCGCCCTTCAAGCTGCGCCCATCGACAATCAGCGACTGCAAATCGAATTTGTCGGCGAGCTCGCTTTGCCACTGCGAGCGCAGTGTGGCGGGAGTGAGAATCAAGACCCGGCCTTTTCCTTCGGCGCACAGCTGAGCGATGACGATGCCCGCCTCGATGGTCTTGCCCAAGCCGACTTCGTCCGCGAGCACGCAGCCGCCTTTGCTCAAGCAGTCGAGCGCGAAAGCCGCGGCTTCGACCTGGTGCGGGTTCAAATCGACCTTCGACTCGGCGAGGGTGCGGGTGACGCGCGCGGCCGGCGTGACATCGTGCATACCGAGCAATTCGGCCCACACCCGCTGGTGAAAAGCGGTGGTGCTCAAGGCCAGTAAATCGGGGGCCAGTCTGGGAGCTGATACAGGCATGTCGCCTGACGATTCTGCAGCCGCGGCGTCGTCTGTAAAGTTCACGGCTCGAACTTAAGCGCTGCCGCTATTCTTCTTTGAACGTGGGGTGCAGGTACTTCTTGAGCTTCTTGTCGATGTACGCGTACGCGGTGCCGCGCATGAGGCTGCCGGGGTCATTGGCGTCGGCGGTGACCGCGTTCTTGCCCACTCGAATCGCGCCCACGATTTGAATGCCCCAGATTCGGCCGCTAATGCGGGCCTCGTCACCGTTCCACTTGGCCTCGACACCGAAGCGGCCTTTCCAATATTCGAAGAGCAACTGCAACCGCGCGTGGGCATCGACGGGCGAGTAAGCGTGCCCGACGTGAAAATGGAGCTGGTCTTTCGCGGACTCGGTTTTTGCCCTGGGCGGCTCTGAAGCCAGCGCCGGAGCGCCGAGGAGAAAACCGGAGACGATGAGGAGCTTGAAAAAGCGCATCCGAAAAGTCTTTCTATCTTAACAGAGGTACCTAAAGCCATGGCCTACGGTACGAGAGACAACGACCGGTAGGCCTTTGCCTCCACGAACCGCGGCACATCGAGCGGGCGTCGGTGCCAGAAGTTGATGGGTATGCTCAAGCGCAAGCTGCGTTCCCTGCGTAACCGTGCTTGGGGAATTTGATTCCCCGCGTCGAGCACCCCATGGGTACGATTTCCGTCGAAGACGGCGAGGCGGTTGGGCACTGGAGTGACCAGGTCGAAGTCGAGCTTGTCGGGTGCCAGGGCGCTGTTGTGGTCAGAAGGAGGCTCCGCTGTCACTGCAAGCAGACCTCCTTGACAGCGGTTGAGAAAGAGCACTGTCGAGGTGCGCGGGTGAATCAAGCGGCCGCCCCGCAGCGCGCGTTTTTCGTCTCGGTCACGATGAAAATCGACCTGCACGTTCGAGGTGCGCATACGCGAGAGCCACCATTCGGCGCCGATGATCTCGCCGCCTGGCTTTAACCGCTTCAGAAGCTGCGCGATGGCGCTGTCGACGACATTCGAAGGTCGCTCGCCGAACGGGTACCAGAACGTCGTTTGATAGGTCTGCGTGAGCNNTCCGCACCCACGCGCCGAACGCCCTCGAGCAAGCGCTCGAAGAGCGGCGGCGCCAGCACGTCATCGATGATCTGCACCCAGCACTGACGCATGGGCAAGAGTCAGCGCGCGTTCATCAGCAGGGCTTCGCTGCGCACGTCGCCCTCGGCCGAAGCGGGTTGCCCCATTTCGAGCAGCGCCGAGAGGGTGGTGGCGACGTCGGCGATGCTGATGTTCTGAGGGTAGTAGCCGGGGCGAATGCCTTTTCCGTAGAAGATGACCGGCACCTCGGCATCGTACGAATAAGGCGTGCCGTGCGAAGTGCCCGCCGTCTCGTTCTCGATCACATGAAACGGCTTGGTCAGCATCAGCACGTCGCCCGAGCGATCGGGGTGAAAGCCGCGTTGCAGCGCCGGGCCATACCCTTGAGGCACGGCGGCGGTCGCCACGTCATCGCGAGACACCGCGAAGAGAATGCTCGGCTGTTGGCTTATCCACCCCGCGGCGGCCCGGCGAACCGCCGCGAGGTCGAGCTTCTTGTCGGCGATCGCTTTGTGATCGAGATAGACGTCGGTCTCTTCGATCATCTGCACCAGGTCTCCACCGTTGAACTTGGCCGCCAGCTCTTTTTCCAAACCCTTTTCGATGTTCGCCGGAGGTACCCGCGCCGCATCGAGGCCGGTCTTCGCCCATTCTTCAGGCACCGCGGCGCCACCGTGATCCGCCGAGAGCACCACCAGCAAATTGGCGCGGCCTCCCGCCGCCTTCTCAGCCGCGGCGACCAGCTCGGCGATACTGCGGTCTAAGCGCAAGAGCGCGTCTTGCATCTCCCACGAGTAGGGCCCGTAGAGATGGTAGACCTTGTCGTTGGCCGAGAAGCTCACCGCGAGAAAGTCCATCGCGTCGTCTTTGCCCAGCGCTTCACCGTCGATGGCAGCTTTGGCGAACTGCACCATCACCTCATTCATCATCGGAGAGCTCGAGAGCGCCTGATACGACTGGTGGCCCGGCGCGGTCAGCCCGCCCGAAAGCGGGTGGGGAAACTTGCGGCCCATCGCGTACCAGTCTGACTCGAAGGGGCGGTCGTCTTCACCCACGTATTCTTTGGGAGGCAAAAGCAATGTCCATTCTTTCGTCTGGTAGGTGTCGGTGAGCTTCTTGTCGTTGAAGGCCTTCACCCAGGTCGGCGCTTCTTTTCGGTAATAGGTGCCGGTGACGAAGCGGCCCACTTGCTCGTGAAACCACCACGCCTCGCCCAGGTGCCCGCCCATGGGGACGGCGGCACGCGCCTTGCCGGCGATGGAGATCGCTTTGCCGCGCTGAAATGTCGAGAGCCGCACCCTGTCCGCCAGGGTCTCGGTGAGCAGGTTGACCGGTGAAACGTCCTCGTTGCTCAGCGGCGCATCGAGCACCGGGTGGCTGGGGTCGGCGAAGGCTGACTCCAATTTACCGGTGGCGCGGTTCAACACCCGGTTGCTGACGATGCCGTGCCGCCAGGGAAAAGTGCCGGTGACGAGCGAGGTGTGGCCCGCGGCGGTAGCGCATTCGACGATGCCGTGGCGGGCGTTGGGGAAAAACGCGCCGTTAACGGTGAGGTTGTAGAGGCCGCCTTTGAGCTTGGGCCGGGTGCGTTGAAAGACATCAGTGCCGAGAGCATCGACGGTGATGAACAGGGTGAGGCGGGGTGGCTTGGCTTGCGCAGCTGCGGCGAGCAAGAGCACCATGAAGGGCCATCGTCGAGGCATAGGGGCGCATACTCCCTTAAAGCGCGCGCGAAGGAGTGGGAAAAGTGTCGGCTCGACGAGCGCATTCTCTCAAAGTAGGTTCCAGCGGCTCATGGTCGAAGCGCGAGTACGGGTCATCTACGGCGACACCGATCAAATGGGCGTCGTCTACTACGCCAACTACTTTCGTTACTTCGAGCTGGCGCGCGGCGAGTTTTTCCGCTCCCGCGGGGGCAACTACGCCACCATCGAGCGTGAGGAGGGGTTGTTTCTTCCCGTGATCGACGCCCGCTGTCAGTACAAGGCTTCGGCCAAGTACGACGATGTGCTCTTGGTGCGTGTCGAAGTGTCACTCTTGCGCCGCGCTTCGATGGCGTTCAGTTATCAAGTGCATCGCGAGTCAGACCGGGCACTGCTATGCACGGGTGAAACGGTCCATGCGTGCGTGGGCAAAGACGGCAGGCCAGTGGCGCTGCCGAAATCGATTGTGAGCGTGCTCGGTGTCGACGGGCCGCCGGGTGAGTGAAGGGAGCGGGTCAAATGGATCGTAACTTGGCGATGGAAGTGGTGCGGGTGACCGAGATGGCAGCGATCTCTTCCGCCCGGTTGATGGGGCGGGGCACCAAGAACGAGTCAGACCAGGCTGCTGTTGATGCGATGCGGCGCGCTTTCGATGCGCTGAACATCGATGGCACGGTGGTGATCGGCGAGGGTGAGCGCGACGAAGCGCCCATGCTTTACATCGGCGAGAAGGTGGGGAGGCACGGGCCCAATGACCCCGCGGTGGACATCGCGTTGGACCCGCTCGAGGGCACCAACCTCTGCGCGTTTGGTAAGCCCGGGGCGATCTCGGTGGTGGCGATCGCCGGCCGCGGCGATCTGCTCAATGCCCCTGATACGTACATGGAAAAGCTCGCGGTGGGGCCGAAAGCGCGCGGCGCCATCGATCTCAACCGGAGCTGGACAGAGAATTTGAAGGAGATTGCCAAGAAGCTCCAGCGAGAGGTGCAGGACCTGACGGTGATCTGCCTGGACCGCGACCGGCATCTGGAGCTGATCAAAGAAGTCCGCATGGCGGGCGCACGCATTCGGTTGATCGACGATGGTGACGTGGCGGCGGGCATCGCCACTTGCTTCGACGAGACGGGCGTCGACGTGCTGATGGGTACCGGAGGCGCCCCGGAAGGGGTGATCACCGCCGCGGCGCTTCGCTCCGTGGGCGGCGACATGCAAGGCCGGTTGAAGCCGCGCAACGATGAGGAGATCGCGCGGGCGAAGAAAATGGGCGTCACCGATATCAACCGCATCTACACCGCCGAAGAGCTGGCGAAGGGTGAGGTGATGTTCGCGGCCACCGGCGTGACCTCGGGAGACTTCTTGCGCGGGGTGCGCTTCTTCGGAGGCGGGTGCGAGACGCATTCGGTGGTGATGCGCTCGAAAACCGGCACGGTGCGGTACATCACTTCTCACCACAAGTTCGATAAGAAGCCGGGCTACGCTCTTTAAGGGTTTCCACTGGAGGGTTTCACATGGCAGGCGCAACGCGGTCGATCGTGATCAACGCACCCATCGAGAAGGTCTTCGGCATCATCTGCGACTACGAGAAGTACCCGGAGTTTCTCAATGAGGTGAAGGGCATCACGGTCAAGAATCGCAAGGGCAACGAGTGCGACGTGCACTACGAGGCCGACATCGTGAAGACGATCAAGTACGCGCTCCATTTGAAGGAAGAGAAGCCCAACAAGGTTTCGTGGACCTTCATCGACGGCGAGTTCATGAAAGACAATGTCGGTGGCTGGGTGCTTGAGAGCCAGGGCGAGAACCAGACCAAGGCCATCTACAACATCGAGGTCACGGTGGGCATGCTGGTGCCGAAGACGATCTTGACGGCGCTGGTCGATAGCCAGTTGCCGAAGATGTTGGAAGCGTTCAAGGCGCGCTCCGAGAAGTAGAAGCGCCTTAGGGGCCCGCAAGGCTTTTGGTGTTTCTTCGTGGGTCGTCGTGCCCGTTGTGCTCTCATTTGCCCCTAGGCTCGTTTGCGACATTCAGGTCGTGTTTTGGGGCAATTGGGCACGACAGCACCGTCGTGTCGGGACGCCAGCCGGGGACTCACCGGACCGCTATACCGAGCCACGCATTTCCCGAAAGGAAAATGCCGCCCCTCGTTTCGAAGGAGCGGCTTTGAATTTTCGAACCCTACCGCGGCCTACTTCTTGGCGATGCTCTCGCGGTACTTCTTCATCATTTCTTCCTGCTCGCCACGGGGCACGGCGAAGTACTTCGCGAACTCCATCGTGAAGTTGCCTTTACCTTGCGTGGCCGAGCGCAGGTCGGTCGAATAACCGAACATGCTGTTCAGCGGCACCTCGGCGAGCACGGTGACGTTGCCCTCGTCCGAGCTGGTCTCCAAGATGACGCCGCGGCGCTGGTTCACTTGACCCACCACCGAGCCCTGGAACTCAATCGGCGCTTCGACTTCGACCTTCATGATCGGCTCGAGAATGGTCGGCTTGGCGGCGGCATACCCTTCGCGGAAACCCATCAGCGCGGCGGTCTTGAACGCCTGTTCCGAGGAGTCGACCGCGTGGTGCAAACCGTCGTTGATGACGCAGCGCACACCGACCACGGGGAAGCCGATCAGCGAACCCTTCTTGATCGCTTCTTTGAAGCCCTTGTCGCACGCGGGAATGAACTCGCGGGGAATGGCGCCACCGACGATGTCGTCGACGAACTCGTACGCTTCCACCGAGTCGGCGGGCAACGGCTCCAAGTAACCGCACACCCGTGCGAATTGACCTGAACCACCGGTCTGCTTCTTGTGGGTGTACGCGAACTCGCCCTTCTGAGTAATGGTCTCGCGGTAAGCCACCTGCGGCTTGCCTGCGATGACTTCGCAGTTGTACTCGCGCTTCATGCGCTCCATGTAGATTTCAAGGTGGAGCTCGCCCATGCCGCTGATGATCGTCTGGCTCGACTCTTCATCTTGGTGCACGCGGAAGGTGGGGTCTTCTTTGGTGAAGCGGTTCAACGCCTTCGAGAAGTTGGTCTCGCCGGCGCGGTCTTTGGGAGCCACCGCCAGCGAAATCACCGCCGCCGGTATGTGCATCGAGGTCATGGTGACGTTGAGCTTGCCGTCGGTGAAGGTTTCACCTGAGGCGCATTCGACGCCGTAGATGGCGATGATGTCGCCCGCCTGGGCGATCGTGACTTCTTCGCGGTCGTCAGAGTGCATTCTGAACATGCGGGGTATGCGCACTTTGCGCATCTGGTTCGAGGTGTTGATGATGGTGTCGCCCGTCGTCACCTTGCCCTGGTAGATGCGGAAGTAGGTCAGCTGCCCGTACTTGTCTTGCTGGAGCTTGAACGCCAAGCCGACGAAGGGCTTGTCGGGGTTGCTCTCGAGAATGATCTTTTCTTCGTTCTTCGACTGGTCGTGGGCCTTGTTGGTGACCTCGGTCGGGTTGGGCAGGTAATCGGTGACGCCGTCGAGCAGCATCTGCACGCCCTTGTTGCGAAAGGCCGAACCGCACATCACCGGAGTCATCTNNGAGTCATCTTCAGGGCGATGGTGGCGCGACGAATCGCGGCCTTGAGCTCTTCGTTCGAGATCGGCTCTTCGGCGATGAACTTCTCGGCGAGGGTGTCGTCGACCTCGGCGACCGCTTCGATCATGTCGATGCGGGCCTGCTTCGCCCGGTCGGCGTATTCGGCGGGCACCGGTTCTTCACGAATGTCTTCGCCGCTCTCTCCGTCGAAGTAATAGGCCTTGCCCACGATGGGGTCGATGATGCCGGCGAACTTCTCTTCGGCGCCAATGGGCAACTGCAGCTTCACCGGGTGGTGGCGCAGCTTCTCTTTGAGCATGTCGGCGACGCGGTCGTAGTTGGCGCCGGGGTTGTCCATCTTGTTGACGTAGGCGATGCGGGGCACGCCGTACCGCTTCATCTGGCGTTCGACGGTGATCGACTGCGACTGCACGCCCTTGCCCGAGTCGAGCACCAGAATCGCGCCGTCGAGCACGCGCAAGGCGCGTTCGACCTCGATGGTGAAGTCGACGTGGCCCGGAGTGTCGATGATGTTGACGTTGTAGTCTTTCCACAGGCAGTACGTCGCGGCGGACTGAATGGTGATGCCCTTCTCACGTTCGAGATCCATCGAGTCCATCTTGGCGCCGACGCCGTCTTTGCCGCGCACCTCGTGAATCGCGTGAATGCGGCCCGTGTAGAAGAGAATGCGCTCCGTCAGGGTCGTCTTGCCCGAGTCGATGTGCGCGGAAATACCGATGTTTCGGATCTTGTCGAGTGGATGCTGTGCCATGGAGCGAGGGCCCATATCAAATGGGCGCCACAATGGAAGGGGGGTCATCTAATGCGTGCTCACCCCCTGGGGTTGCGGGCGGTTTTCCCCTCTGGAGGCGCCCCGGCCTTAGCGCTATAAGCCTTGAGCCCATGAGCGATGAAGCGGCACCGTTACCCCTGCCCATCTTCGCGGCGCACGAAAAAGTCTGCGGCAACTGCAGGCTGTGGAGCCCCCATTCCATCGACGCCACCCGTGGCTGGCTGGGCCCTTGCCGGGTACAAGCGAATCGCGGCCTCTTTCCACCCAGCGCGCCGATCTGCGATGCCTTCGCGCCCAAGGGAGGCGTGGTTGTGGTGGCTTCGCGGCCCGATGCGCCCCGTAAGCTGAAGAACATCGCGCCGATGATTCGCAGCGCGGCCAACGCGGGCTCGGTGGTGACGCAAAAAGCCCCCGAGCCCCGTAACCAAGAAATTGTCGATTTAGGAGGAGACCTGAACATGACGCGCCAAGAGTTGATGGACATCTTTCTCGAGGCCTCGGGCCAGGCTGACGTGCCGTTGGCGCCGAAGTGGGAAGGCGGAGTGGTGCAGCTGTTGCCGAAGAATGGCGAGCTGCAGGGCAAAGAGCTGCCCATCGACAGCCTGTTTCACAAAGTGGTGATGATTCGCGACCGCTTGCGGACCTTGGAGCAGAAGCTCAACGGCCACCCCAAGCTGAGCGACGCCGAGAAAGTCGAGATGCAGCAGTATGTGACGCGCTGCTACGGCTCGCTGACGAGCTTCAACGTGCTCTTTCGCGACAAAGGCGACCAGTTCATCGGGCAAAAGGGAGACGAGTAGTCCCCCGGCGGCTTACGGGAGCTGCCGCATCAACTGGTGAAGCCGGGTGCGGCCACGGTTGAGCGCGCTTTTGACCGTGCCTTCGGGCAGCCCCAGCATTCTCGCGATTTCGGGGTACGAGAAGCCGCGCAGCTCACGCAGCGTCAGAATTTGCCGGTGCTGGTCTGAGAGTTGACTTAAGGCCTGCATGAACATTTCGTGGCGCTCGCCTTTGAGAAATTGCTCGTCGGGCGCAACGGATTCTCCGGAAGGGGTTTCGAGCTTGCCGCGGCGGCGCTTGGACCGCAGCGAGTTGATGCTGGAATTGACGAGAATGCGGTGCAGCCAGGTGGTGCAGGCAGCCCGGCCGTCGAAGTGCACGTTGCGTGAGTAGAGGCGCGAGAAGACGTCTTGCACCACGTCTTCGGCGTCGTCGCTGTCTCCTAGAATCTTACGGGCGATGGCGAGGGCGCGTCGGCGGTGTTGGCGGTAGAGGTCGGTGATCGGCGGGAGGGTGGCGGTCGCAGCTTCCATACTGCGGTTGAACGGGCCACCTGCGCGAACGATCTACGCATGCAAGTGCTTGGAAGTACACGCAAGCGCTATTCCGCGTCGCCGGCGTTGGTCAGGCCCCACTCTTTGAGGCGCTTGAACAGCGTAGACCGCCCAATCGCCAGCTCCTTCGCCAGCCGCTCGCGGTTGCCCTCGAGCTTGCGCAGGTAATACTCAATCAACCGGCGCTCGATCTGCGCCAGCATCGCTTCCAGCGTGGTGCCGGCCGGAAAATCAGGCACGGGTATGACCACCCCCGACAAATCGCCTTCCTTCACCGTCAGCTGCGCATCGGTATCGAACAACAGATCAGTCGGCTCGATATGCAAGCCCTTACGCAGCAGCATCGCGCGGTGAATCACATTGCGCAGCTCGCGAATATTGCCCGGCCAGGTGTGCGACTCGAGTTTGGCGATGGTCATTGGGTGCATGCGCACGTTCTGACCCTTGGGGGTGTAGAGCCGAACGAAATGCTCGGCCAACGCCACGATGTCGCCCCGGCGGTTTCGCAGTGGCGGCAACACCAGCGGAATCACGCACAACCGGTAATAGAGATCTTCGCGGAAGCCGCCGTCTTTCGCCCGCGCCAGCAAGTCGCGGTTGGTGGCGGCGACGATGCGCACGTCGACGATCTGCGGCTTTGACGCACCCACCCGCTTGATCTCGCCCGATTCCAGCGCCCGCAACAGCTTCGCCTGCAGATCGAGAGGCAGCTCGCCGATCTCGTCGAGAAAGAGCGTGCCTCCGTCGGCTTCTTCGAATGCACCTTTGCGCGCATTGGTGGCGCCGGTGAAGGCGCCCTTTTCGTGACCGAAGAGCTCGCTCTCAATCAGCTCCTTGGAAATTGCCGCGCAGTTGACGGGAATGAAAGGTTTGTCAGCCCTCGCCGAACGCCCGTGTACTGCGCGCGCTACCAATTCTTTGCCGGTGCCTGACTCTCCCAAAATCGTCACCGCTGCCTGCGAGGGAGCGACCCGCTCGATAAGCTCGCTCAAATGCCGCACCGCGGGGTCAGCGCCGATGATTCCGAAATACGCGCTGTCGCGCCGCGTGCCCGCTCCCACCGGCTCGAGCGTGAGCTCGGTCTCTCCGATGCGCAGTTGGGTGAAGAGCGGCACCTCGACCTGCTGCACCCGGGCGTTGCCCAGCCAGGTGCCGTTGGTCGAATCTAAGTCAGCGATGTGAAAGAGCCCTTCGCGGCGCGTGACCTTGATGTGCCTCGCTGAGAGGAACTTGTCGTCGATGGCGAGATCGCACGCCTTGTCTTTGCCCACCGTGAAAGTCTCTGACTGCAGCCGGTGAATCGTCTCTTTGGTGCCCTGCTTGAGCCGCACCTGCGCAGGGGCGACGCGGGCAGGCTCAGCCGCTTGCGCCACTGTCTTGCCGCCAGATTCCACCAGGGTCACCGCCTCGCCATCAGCGGCGGTGCGCGCACGAAAGACCGCGTTCCAGGGCCCGAAGGAGATGTCGACGCCATCTTTGATCTCGGCGCTGGTCTCGCGCTTTCCCGCGACCAGGGTGCCGCGGCCCGACAAGTCTTCCAAGATGCAGGCGTTGGCGTGCACGGTGATCGCCGCTTGCTGGCGCGATACCTCAGGGTCGGGAATGACGATGTCGCAGCTTTCGCCGCGCCCGATGACGATGCGGTGCGCGTCCAACGCGAACCGCAACACCTCTTCGCCGCGCTTGAAGAAGACGAGCTCAGCCATGGCTGCTGGCTAGCACAGGCACCTTTTC
>CXWL01114128.1_pt1 | contig 18947 bp, 26 predicted proteins | sample 590931 | NCBI WGS metagenome assembly CXWL01 (sample SAMEA3498368, study PRJEB10139) | groundwater metagenome | biome: water well; material: biofilm material | place: Germany | collected 2015-04-27 | reverse complement strand
CAACACCTGGGCCGCAAAGGATCAAGCCGGGCGGGCAATGCGCTGGCCGCCAAGCGCGCCGGTTAAGATAAGCATTTCCCACCCATCAAGGCACACATGAACGACTCCGTCTACGCACCACCAAAAGCCGACCTGCGCAAACCTGGCGACGGGGGCAGCGACGGCGACAACGCCTTTTACGTGGTATCGATCCGCAAATTTTCGCTGCTGTTCTTCCTGACGCTGGGCATGTACCAATTATTCTGGACCTACAAGAACTGGAGCGCGCACAAGGACCGCGCCCACTACGCCGGCGGCGAAGACAAGGATATCTGGCCCATCCCGCGCGCCATTTTTTCCATCTTCTTCACCCACTCGCTGTTCTACAAGGTTGAGGAATATGCGAAGGAAAAGGAACGGCCCTTGAACTGGAACGTGGACACCCATGCCACGATCCTGGTCTTCCTGCTGCTGGCGTCGAGCATTTGCGGCAGGCTGGCGGGGCGGGGCATCGGCACGCCGTTCACCGACTTTGCCTCGCTGGTGCTGCTGGTGCCTATCTACTTCGCCTTGCGCCGCGCGCAGCAGTACATCAATTTCGCCTGCGGCGACGTCGACGGTGTGAGCAACAGCAAGCTGACCGGCGCCAACTGGGCCTGGCTGGTAGGCGGCGCGATCTTTTGCACGCTCGCTGCGATCGGTCTGATGATGCCTGAGGCAGCCGAATAGAAAACAGCAATAGCCGGCATGCGCAAACGCGGTGCTGGCGATAACTTTTTGAAACGGTGTGGATGGTACGAGAAGAGGGGATATGACAGGCTGACGAGGTAATCATTGTCAGCCTGCATAAGAAATACTGGTCGGAGTACAAGGATTCGAACCTTGGACCCCCTGGTCCCAAACCAGGTGCGCTACCGGACTGCGCCACACTCCGAGGACCAGAATCATAACGGCTGGGGGCGAGATGGTCAAGGGCCGCCAGCAAATTAGTTTGGCGGACGCGGAACCGCCCCCGCACCGGTGGCCCGCCTTGCACAGTCCCCCGACATGCCTTGCTCAGCGGGGCGGCACGAAAAGCGGCCCGCGACCATGCTTTGACCGCAGCGTGCGCGCAAAGTGCCGGCTAGGTCTGGCCCTTGATTTCCAGCGCGCGCTCGTACAGCGCGTTCTTCTTGCGCCCGGTAATTTGCGCGGTCAGATTGGCCGCCTGCTTGACCGAGCATTCGGCCAGCAAGATGTTGAGGATGCGCTCGGCCTCGGCCTCTTGCGCATCGCTGCCGCCGGGCGCGCCGTCGACCAGCACCACGTACTCGCCTTTTTCGCGGTGCGCATCGGCCTTGACCCAGGCCAGCGCGTCAGCCAGCGGGCAGCGGTGGATTTCTTCGAACAATTTGGTCAGCTCGCGCGCAAACACCACCTGGCGCTCGGGCTGGAACACGCCGGCAAGCGCTTCGACGCAGTCGAGGATGCGGTGCGGCGCTTCATAGAACACTAGCGTCGCGCTGACGGTGAGCAATTGCTGCAAGGCAGACTCGCGTTGTTTGGCCTTGGCCGGCAGGAAGCCGACAAAGTAGAACTGGTCGTTGACCAGGCCGCTGGCCGAGAGCGCCGTCACTGCCGCCGAGGCGCCCGGCACCGGTAGCACCCGCAAGCCGGCCGCGCGCACGGCGTCGACAATGCGCGCGCCCGGGTCCGACACGCCAGGCGTGCCGGCGTCCGACACCAGCGCGATCCGCTCACCGGCCTGCAAACGATGGATGATCTTGTCGGCCACTTCGCGTTCATTGTGCTGGTGCGCCGACAGCAGCGGGCGCGACAGGCCAAAACGGGTCAGCAGGTTGCCCGTGTTGCGCGTGTCCTCGCAAGCCACCGCATCGACCATGCCCAGCACGTGCAGCGCGCGCAGGCTGATGTCGGTCACGTTGCCGATCGGGGTGGCCACAATGTACAGGGTTGCGGTAGGATAGGACTGCTGTGCAGCCTCGCCCATGACGGGCAAGTGGGCGATCGGACTGGACTGTTCTGTCATTTGGGGATGTGATGCAAATAAAAATGTTGAAAGGCGTGTTTGCCAGTGCTGGCCTGGCCCTGCTGGGCGCCTGCAGCACGCCAATGCCGTGCGATCCGACTGGCGGATTGTGCGCGCCTATCCAGGCAAACACAAGTGCAGCGGCAGCCGTGCCGGCCCCGGTCGTGGCTGCGCCCAAGGCCAGCGTGCAGACCATGCCGGTCGAGTCGCCCGGCACGCCGGCGGTGGCGCCGCCGCCCGCCTTGCGCGTGGGTCTGCTGCTGCCGACCCGCTCCGAAGCGCTGGGCCCGCCCGCCGCCGCGCTGCGCGCCGGCTTCATGGCCGCCCATGCACGCGCACCCGACGGTGTGCAGGTCAACCTGATCGACAGCTCCGACGACACCGACGAAACGCTGACCGCCTACATGATGGCAAAAAAGGCCAACGACATCATTGTCGGTCCCCTGTCGCGCGCGGCGGTGGGCGTGCTCGCCGCCAGCGGCACCGTCAGCCTGCCCACCATCGCGCTCAACCATCCGGACGGTCGCAGCATCGACAATCCGATTCCCCCCAAAATGCTGGTGATCGGCCTGTCGATCGAAGAGCAGGCGCGCAGTGTGGCGCAGTGGGCCGCGGCCGAGCATCCGGGCGCCACCGCGCTGGTCGTCTCGGGCAACAGCGCATGGCAGCGGCGCCTGGCGGCCGCCTTCAGCGCCCAGTGGAAGCAGCTCGGCTATCCGCTGCAGCAGTCCGAACTGACCGCCTCCGGCGGCTACCTGGCCGAACCGGCCATCCACCAGCTCAAGATGCGGGTCGACGCCGAGCCGCCCGGCCTGCTGTTTGCCGCGCTCGACGCCGACCAGCTGCGCCAGGTGCGCGCCATCCTCGGCACCGAACTGCCGGCTTACGGCGCCTCCTCGGTGAATCCGGGCCTGACGGCCGGCAATTCGCTGCCCGAGCTTGACGGCCTGCGCCTGCTCGACATGCCCTGGCAGCTGCTGGCCGAGCAAAGCTACCCGCGCTACACGGCCCAGCCGCACACGCTCGACATGGACCGCCTGTACGCGCTGGGCATTGACGCCTACCGGGTGGCGCTGGAAGTGGCGCGCAAGCCCAATGGCGCCTTTCGCATCGATGGCGTCACGGGCCGCCTGTCGGTCACGCCCGTCAATGGCGCGGCCCGCTTCGAGCGCATCGACACGGGCGCGGTCTACCAGACTGGCAGTTTCACGCTGGTCGAGCGGAAAAAATAGGATGTGGCCATCCCGGCTCAGCGCCAAGCAGCGCCAGGGTCAGGGATGGGAGCAGCACGCGCTGGCGTATTTGCGCCAGCACGGCTTGCGCCTGGTGGAAAGCAATTTCCGCTGCAAATGCGGCGAAATCGACCTGATCCTGCGTGATGGCGAGGCGCTGGTGTTTGTCGAAGTGCGGCACCGCATGGACCGCACCCATGGCGGGGCCGCCGCCAGCATCACCCCGGCCAAGATCCGGCGCGTGGTGCGCGCGGCCCAGTACTATCTGCTGCAATTTCCCCGCGTGCCGCCGTGCCGCATTGACGTGGTGGCCATCGACGGCGACCACCTGGACTGGCTGCGCGACGCAATTCAGGTTTAATTGCCGTATTTACCAGCAAACTGCCCAATTTGTAAGCAATTCCTACCGCGCTTGCCCGGCAAACCCATGCATTGCACTATAATCCTCGTATGAATAATCAACGCATCCTCGCCCACTTTCACGAGAGCGCCGAACTGAAGCTTCAGTGCGCCGCCTCCCTGACCCAACCTATTTCCCAGGCCATCGAACTGATGTTCGGCGCCCTGTCGAACGGCAACAAGATCCTCGCTTGCGGGAATGGCGGTTCGGCTGCCGACTGCCAGCACTTTGCCGCCGAACTGGTCGGCCGTTTCGAGCGCGAACGCTTCCCGCTGCCAGCGCTGGCCTTGACCACCGACACCTCGATCATGACGGCGGTGGGCAACGATTACAGCTACCGCGAAATCTTTTCCAAGCAGGTGCAAGCGTTCGGCCAGGCCGGCGATATCCTGCTGGCCATTTCCACATCGGGCAATTCGGCCAACGTGATGGCGGCCGTGGAAGCGGCGCTCGAGCGCGAAATGCGCATCGTGCTGCTGACCGGCAAGGACGGCGGCGCGCTGGCCAAGATGCTGACCGATGCCGACGTCAATATCTGCGTCCCGCACACGCGCACCGCGCGCATCCAGGAAGTTCACCTGGTCACCATACACTGCATTTGCGACGGGATTGACGTCGCGCTGTTCGGAGGAGATGCAAATGAGTAAATACGGCCGACCGCTGGCCAACGCCACGCTGTGCCTCGCCCTGCTGGCCAGCCTGTCGGGCTGCGTGGCACTGGCAGTGGGCGGCGTGGGGGCCGCCGCTGCCGTCACGTCCGACCGCCGCACGCTGGGCGCCCAGACGGACGACAAATCAATTGCCGTCAAGGCCGATATCCGGCTGCCGAAAATTACCGGTCCCGACGTCCACATCAACGTCAACAGCTTCAACCGCCAGGTGCTGCTGACAGGCGAAGTCAAGGATGAAGCGATGAAGGCCGCAGTCGAACGCGAAGTGCGCGCCATCAACGGCGTGGTGTCGGTCGCCAACGAGCTGACCATTGCCGGTCCGGCCACCTACACCATGCGCGCCAACGATTCGCTGATCACCACCAAGGTCAAGGCCAGCCTGGTCGACATGAAAACCATTTCGGCCACCTCGTTCAAGATTGTCACCGAACGCGGCGTGGTCTACATGATGGGCCGCGTGTCCCAGCGCGAAGCGCAAGTGGCGTCCGACGTTGCGCGCGGCGTGGCCGGCGTGAACAAGGTGGTGCGGATCTTCGAATACATTTCCGAAGAAGAAGTGCGCGCCTTGTCGCCACAAAAGGGCGTGCAGCTCTGACATCATGACAGCCGAAAACTCCCCCCGCTCGCACTGGATCAAGCCGGCCATCATTGGCGCCGTGGTGGGCGCGCTGGCGCTGGGCAGCTATCTGCTCGTGCGCCAGCCGGCACTGGCGCCGGCCGTGACCTTCATCAGCCTGTCGGGCCAGAAGATCAGCTCGGACAGCCTGCGTGGCAAGGTCGTGATGGTCAATTTCTGGGCCACGTCGTGCACCACCTGCGTGAAGGAAATGCCGCAGATGGTCGACACCTACAACAAGTTCAAGGGCCAGGGGCTGGAGTTCGTGGCCGTGGCGATGCAATACGACCGCCCCGACTACGTGCTCAATTTCACCGAAACGCGCAAGCTGCCTTTCATCGTGGCGCTTGACAGCGGCGGCGACATTGCCAAGGCCTACAATGACGTGCAGCTGACGCCGACCACCTATGTGATCGACAAGCAGGGCAAGATCATCAAGCGCTACGTGGGCGAGCCGGACTTTGCCGCGCTGCACCTGCTGCTCAAGGATGCGCTGGCCGGCTAAAACCCGGTCTGCACCGACAGGTACAGGCCGCGCTGGCGGGTCGGATTGAAGATCGTGATGTCGCCCAGCGCGACATAGGCGCCCGTGACCGACACGTTCTTGGTCGGAAACCACGCGACAAACACATCGTAGTACGCTTTTTCCTCGTCCACGCCCAGGTTATGGGGCTTCTGGCGGTATTCCACACCCCCCACCCATTTGCGGCTGAACATGTAGGCGGCCGACACTTCCAGCATGGCCTGGTAGCGGTCCTTGCGGTCGCCGCCAAAGCCGAGCAGGCCCATCTGGTTGGCCTTGGTCGCGCGCACGGTGCCATTGAGCAGCAGGCTGGCGTCGAGCACCAGCTTGGTGGCTGCCACGTAGTAGTCCACGCCATGGTCATCCTTCGCGCCCAGCTGCTTGACGTTGCTCACGCCCAGCGCGCCCAGTCCCCGAATGCCCCGGTTGCGCTTGTATAGCGCGCCAATGGCGATCTGGGGCAGCGCGCGGTCCTGGTCGACAACCGCGTCGCCGGCCACCTTGAGCTTGACGCCCAGGATGTCCTGCTTGATGGCGAGCTGGTCGAGCGGCGCCAGGTCGCCCCGGAAATGCTGCTGCGCCAGCGACACTTCAAAGCGGTCGGCCACGCCCAGCGCCACCCCCGCGCTGTCGAGCGCGTAATCCTGGGTGCGCAAGCGCGTCGCATGCGCGTTCACGCCCCAGCTGTCGCGCGTGCCATAGCCGGTGATCAGGGCCCATGGCGACAGGCCGCCGCCGCCCGCGCCTTCGACCTGGCTGACGCCGCCGGTGGCAGTCAGCTTGCCGCCGTCGGGCCAGCTTTGGGCCATGGCGCCGCAACTGACCAGGCCTAGCAAGAATATTCCTGTCTTCATTGTTGCTCCATTGCCTGAATTCAATATCTTAAAGAGGTGTACGCAAGCGGCCGCCAATTGGATTCAACTATTTTGCAGTATTTTGCAAAAAATAATGTTGTATTTAGGTATGCATGTGGGATAACCTCAGCCTTGCGCGGCCGCGCATGTGCGCGGTTATCCCGACCCTTTCCCAAAGGCTTGCAGTGTCTATCGACGTCCAACCGCTCGACCCGCAGCAACTCAAAACCTGGCTCGCCGCAGCCGGAAAACGCGACGCCAAGGCGTTCCGTTTTTTATACGATGCAACTTCTTCGAAACTGTTTGGCTTTGCGCTGCGTATATTACATAAGCGCGAGCTTGCAGAAGAAGTCTTGCAAGAGAGTTTCGTTGCTATCTGGAACAATGCCGCTTCCTATCAAAGTCATCTGGCCGCACCGATGACGTGGATGGCGACCATTGTCCGGAACAAGGCTTTCGACCACCTCCGGCGCAGCGACGCCGCGGTCGAAATCGACGCGGAACAGTTTGATAGTGAAATCATGAATGCTCTACAGGATCCGCAAAGAACGCCGATCGAGGCACTGCAGCTGAGCGGCGACGCCAAGGCGCTGGCCTGGTGCATGTCGGCGCTCGAAGGCCTGCACCGGCAAACGGTGGCGCTGGCGTTTTACCACGACCTGTCGCACAGCGAAGTTGCCGAGCACATGAAGCTACCAGTTGGCACCGTGAAAACCTGGATCAGGCGCAGCCTTGAAAAGCTGCGCACCTGCCTCGCGAAACGGGAGCAAGCATGAACATCCGCAACAACCCTGTACTGCGCCAGAAGCTGGCGGCGGAGTACGTGCTGGGCACGCTCAAGGGTGGTGCGCGGCGCCGCTTCGAAGGCTGGCTGCACAATGACGCCGACTTGCGCAACATCGCTGCCGAATGGCGCCAGCGCCTGACGCCGATGGCTGAATTCGCCGGCGACGTGACGCCGCCCAAGTCGGTCTGGACTGGCATCGAGCGCAGGCTGAATCTGAAGGCCTCGCAGTCCGGCCTGAAATCCTGGCTNNGCCATGCTGATGGTGGTGGTGCTAAACCAGAGCGCGGTCGACTCGACCAGCATCAACTATGTGGCCACGCTGCAAGATGACAAGGCGCAAAATGCGCTGGTGGTCACCGCTGACAGCCGCCACCACGCGCTGGACGTGCGCGTCATCACCAGCGCCCAGTTGGCCGCTGACAAGAGCTTGCATCTGTGGGCGGTGCCGAAGGCGGGCAAGCCACGCTCGCTGGGCGTGCTGGCGGACAATCGCGGCCGCTTTGTGCTCAACGATAATGCCATCAGCGACGATGTGATGGTGCTGGCGGTAACGCTCGAACCGAAGGGCGGCTCGCCGGATCCGAACGGACCGACCGGACCGATCCTGTACAAGGGTCACTGGGTCCGCCTCTAGACCAGAACGACAAGGTCCTCGCTAGCGGGGACCTTTTTTATTTGGTCACGATTCCGCGCGCCATCGGCGCCAGCTTGGCCACCAGCTTGTTCTGGTAGCGCGAGGGCACGCCCACTTTTTCCATGGCCACCTGTAAATCCTCGGCCAGCGCGTTGAACTGCGCGCGCGTGATGTTCAGGCCGTCGTGGATGTCGACCATGTCCTTGCCCTGGTACACGCAGGGGCCGCCGCTCAGCGCGCAGAACTGTTCCTCCAGCCGCATGGCCAGATTTTTCATGTCGATATCGGTAAACGACTCCTTGATGCGCGCATCGGCCAGGATCAGCGGAATCAAGGTGTCGACAATCTTCTTGATGCCCGGTTTGCCGCCCAGCCCCTGGAAGGTGGCGTCATCGGTGGCGCTTGGCTGCGCCAGCGCAAGTGAAGCGACAGAGAGCAGGGCGCTGCAGGCCCAGCGTGCGGCAGTCTTTTTCATGATTATTTTGGATAAAGAATCATTTGCGTGCAACGGAACATGGCGATGGTCTTGCCGTTCGCCTCGTTGGTGACAATCACGTCCCACACCTGGGTGGTGCGGCCCAGGTGCGCCGGCTTGGCCACGCAGGCAATGGCGCCGTCGCGCGCCGTGCCCAGATGGTTCGACTTGATTTCGATGGTGGTAAAGCTGTTAGCCCCTTCCGGCAGGCTGGCAATGCAGGCATAGCCGGCGGCCGTGTCGGCCAGCGTGATGACCGTGCCCGCATGCAGGTAGCCGTTGGGCGCCAGGTGGTGCGGCTTGACTGCCAGCCGCGCAGAGACTTCGCCATTGCTGATTCCCAGAATCTCGATGCCCATGAAACCGGGCAGGCTGGCTGCGCCAAATTTGTTCAAGGCTTCCGGGCTTAGTTTTTCTGCGCTCATGATCGTTCCGTTTTACGTGTTGTGCATAGGATTGTACGATTTATTCTTGCGGCAGGCGCACTGGAACCCCGAAGCATGACAAGATTGCAGTTCCGGCCACAAATAGAAAAATTCCATGTTCAAAATCGTTCCCGCACTGCTGCTGGCCCTGCTGCCGGCGCTGGTTCAGGCCACGCCCGCCACCGACCTGGTCGCCGCTGCGCGCAGCCAGGTGGGCGTCACGCTGTATTACAACCCGGCCTACGAAAAGCTGTCTTATCCGGGCGGCGACGTGCCGATCGAGCGCGGCGTGTGCACCGACGTGGTGGTGCGCGCCTACCGCAAGCTGGGGCTCGATTTGCAGCAGCTGGTGCACCAGGATATGAAAAAGGCCTGGGACAAGTATCCGCACGCGCAGAAGTGGCAGCTCAAGAAGCCGGACCCGAACATTGACCACCGGCGCGTGCCCAACCTGGCCACCTTTCTGGGCCGCCACGGCACCAGCATCACGCCCAGCAAGGAAGGGCGCGACTACCTGCCCGGCGACGTCGTCACCTGGCGCCTGCCCGGCAACCTGACCCATATCGGCATCGTCGGCGACAAGCGGCTAGGTGCCGTGCCGCTGATGCTGCATAACATTGGCAGCGGCACCCAGGAAGAAGACATGCTGTTCAAGTACGACATCACGGGACACTATCGCTGGCATCCCGCGCCGCGCTAAGCGCTTATTTCAGGCCGATCAGCACGCCTTCCTTCGGAAAGTCGATGCTGTAGGCTGCGCTGAAGGTCGCCGTTTCGCCGGCGGCCAGCTTTTTCTTCCACGCCACCACGCCGCGCTTTTGCTCCCACGCGGTGACGCTCGGCTGCGGCTCGAAGACTGCCTGGACCTTGATTTCCTCGGCCGTGGCCACTGGCGACGCTTCGATCACGACCACCTCCATCGGCGTCTTGTGGCGGTTGACCAGGGTGAACACATCGGCCGTGTTGCGCGCATTGCGCCCGTTGAAGAGTCCCTTGCTGCCGGACATGCCGTCAACTGCGGCCACCTTCACCTTCAGCAGTTCGTCGCGGCCAAAGGCGAACTGCGCGCGCTCGCTGTCCTGCAGATTCCACTGGGTGGCACCGACATAGCTGCCGTCACGGAACAGCTGGATGGTACCGGCCGGCCACACGCCTTCGGGCCGCGCGGTGTCGGCCATGACAATGGCAAACTGTTCCAGACGCGGCGTCACTTGCAGGTGCTGCCTGGCCGCCAGCGTCTGGCTCGACAGGGAGACCGTCACCTGGCGGCCGTCCGACGCCAGGCTGACGCGGCCAGGAACCTCGAACTCGGTGGCAAAGGTGCTCTGCACTTCTTCGACGAACAGCGGCGCTTCGGCATCGCTGCGCGTGCGCCGCCCAGCCNNGTGGCCAGCCGTTCCAGCGCAATGGTGGACGCCACCGAATCGAGCCCGGCGCGGTAGCCCGAGCGCCAGCCGGCGTTGCCCAGCTGGTAACTGAGCGTCAGCGTGCCCGCATTGGCAGCGGCCAGGCGCACCGTCACGGCGCGGGTGTCTTTGGCGCCCGACTGCAGGCGTGCCAGGTCACGCTGCAGCACCTCGGCCTGCAGCGCCAGCTGGCGCTGCTGTACCGTCAGTTTTTCGATCTTGATCAAGGCCTCGCTGGCGCTTTTGCCCAGTGTACCGATGACCGCCGCCATCGACTTGGCGTCGATGCTGGCCGCCGGCTTGTCGTCCGAACCGGCGCCAAAGCGTTCCAGGTAGTTCTTGACGATGCTGGCTGACTTGATTTCTGCGGCCAGCAAGGCTTGCTGGTCCGTCAGCGCCTGAATCTTGACCGTCAGCGCCTGCTCGGCCGGATTGACGGCATCACTGCTGGCGGCATCCTGGGTAACGACTTCGCCGATGCGAATACCCGGCGCCGCCGCCACGCGCAGCGTTTCCACGTTGAAGTTGGCGGGCAAGCCGGTGAGCACGACCTCGGTCGCGCCTGCGGCAACCTGGGCCGTACGCACCACGCTTGCGCTGGTGGGATACAGGACCACGGAGGTAACCGGGGCGTTGCTGGCGGCCAGGCACTGTGTGCTCAGCAGGGCGAGGGTGATGGCGGCGGACTGGGATGGGAGCATGGTGTTCCTCAGGTTGAAAGTTCGATCGATTCAGGCGCTATTATCAATGGAACGGGCAAGCCGGAGAAACGGGGTTAGCCTTTTTCAGTATCTTGGCAGGCAAGCATGAAGGCCTCCACCGCACGCGCACTGGCGGCCGCTTGTGCCTGCAACAGCAGATGCGGGCCATCCAGACGGCAAAGCTGCATGTGAGGCGCGAGTGCGGTCAGAAGGCGCGCGCTGCTGGCAGGCACCACCCGGTCCTGCGCCGCCTGCAGATAGAGCACCGGCAGCGTGACCGCGCGCATTGGCGCCGAATAGTCGAGTTCGAGCACAGCGCGCATCCTGGCCCGCATCACGGGGGCGGCGACGTTGCCAACCGCGGCGCGCAGCGCGCGCGAGGAACCTGTCCCCACCAGCAACGGCGCGATCATGCGCAGCGCCGATGCGGACACCGGCAATGCGCCCAGCAAATGCTTGAACGATCTGAAGAAGGGTATCGGGTTGCGGGCGAACGAACAGCTCAGTATCAATCCCAGCAAGCCGGGCGGCCTGCTGGCGGCCAGCGCAATGGCCACCGGCCCTGAGAACGACTCGCCCAGCAGCACATAAGGGCGGTCGCACGGCAAACGCGCACGCACCAGTTCGGTCAGCGCGGCGTAGCCGAGAACCTGATCGGGCGGATAGGCAATCACCAGCGGCACGGCCGCATCGCCCAGGGCAGCGACCAGCGGGGCGAACAACGCGCCCGTCCCGTCCATCCCGGGCAACAGCACCAGCGTGAGCGCTGGCGCCGTCACTTACGCGCTGATCTGCACGCCGGCGCCGTGCGCCTGCTCGTCCGCGTGATAGGAAGAGCGCACCATGGCGCCAACGGCCGCGTGCACAAAGCCCATCTTGTAGGCTTCTGCTTCGAACATCTTGAACACGTCCGGGTGCACATAGCGGCGCACCGGCAAGTGGTCGCCCGACGGCGCCAGGTACTGGCCGATGGTCAGCATGTCGACGTTGTGGGCGCGCAGGTCGCGCATCACTTGCAGGATTTCCTCGTCGGTCTCGCCCAGGCCGACCATGATGCCGGACTTGGTGACCGCTTCCGGGTACAGCGCCTTGAAGTCGCGCAGCAGTTCCAGCGAATGGGTGTAGTCGGAACCGGGACGCGCTTCCTTGTACAGGCGCGGCACGGTTTCGAGGTTGTGGTTCATCACGTCCGGCAAGCCGTCGGCGAAGATTGCCAGCGCCTTGGCCAGGCGGCCGCGGAAGTCCGGCACCAGTACTTCAATGCGGGTGTTGGGCGAGAGCGCGCGCGTTTGCTGGATGCATTCGACAAAGTGGCCGGCGCCGCCGTCACGCAGGTCGTCGCGGTCGACCGACGTGATCACCACGTACGACAGGCGCAGGTCGGCGATGGTTTTCGACAGGTTGCGCGGCTCGTTGACGTCCAGCGGGTCCGGGCGGCCGTGGCCGACGTCGCAGAACGGGCAGCGGCGCGTGCACTTGTCGCCCATGATCATGAAGGTGGCCGTGCCCTTGCCGAAGCATTCGCCGATGTTCGGGCAGCTCGCCTCTTCGCACACGGTGACGAGGTTGTTGGCGCGCAGAATGTCCTTGATTTCGTAGAAGCGGGTCGAGGCCGACGCCGCCTTGACGCGGATCCAGTCCGGCTTTTTCAGGCGCTCGACTTGCGCGATCGGCACGATCTTGATCGGGATGCGGGACGTCTTGCTGGCGCCTTTTTGCTTGTCGGTGGCGTTGTAGGCGGCGGGGACGGTGCTGTTATCGGTCTCGGAAGTCATGGCTGCTTGCCCGTCAGGGCTGGGTTGAATTGTTCGGTTCGGGCTGCGCGCCCACGGTGGCCAGTTGCGTTGCCAGCTCGGCGGCCAGCTTGCGCTGCACCTCGTCCAGCGGCGCGTTGATGCCCATGCTGCGCATGTCGACTGTCTCCAGGCCTGCGTAACCGCAGGGATTGATCCAGGAAAAAGGCGCCAGGTCCATCGCCACATTCAGCGATACGCCATGGTATGTGCAGCCGTTGCCACGCACTTTCAGGCCAAGCGCGGCGATTTTTGCGCCTTTGCGCGCTCCCCCGGCGATGTAGATGCCAGGCGCGCCCGCAATGCGCTCACCAGCCAGATTATACGCCGCCAGCACATTGATGATTGCCTGCTCGATTTTCTGGACAAACTGGCGGGCGTACAGCTTGCCGCCCGGCTTGTTGCGGCGCAAGTCCATCAGCAGGTAAATCACCACCTGGCCGGGGCCGTGATAGGTCACTTCGCCGCCGCGGTCGGTCTGGATCACGGGGATGTCGCCGCTGGCCAGCACGTGGCTGCGGTCGGCCCCCAGACCCAGTGTAAATACAGGCGGATGCTCGACGATCCACAGCTCGTCCGGCGTGTCGATCCCGCGCGCGTCGGTAAACGCACGCATGGCGGCAAATGTGGGTTCATAGTCGGCGCGCCCGAGGTCGCGCACCAGCGTGCGGGGTGGCATGGCTGCCAATTACATGACGATCTTGACCATCGGATGACCCGACAGCGCGCGATACAGGTCGTCGAGCTGGGCGCGGCTGGTGGCGCGCACGGTGACGGTCAGGCCCGTGTAATTGCCTTGCGCCGAGGGACGCACTTCCATGCGCCCGATGTGGAAGGTCGGGTCGAATTCGAGCACCAGATCGACAATGGTGGCGGCAAAATCGGCATGGGTCGGCCCCATCACCTTGATCGGAAAGTCGCTCGGATACTCGATGAGGGAGTCTTCTGGGGAAATCATACAAATTCCAGTTCTAGAATGAAAACATTGCGCGCGGCCGGCAGGTTGACATTGTAGCCAAAAAGAAGGCCGGCGGTTTGCCGGCCTTCTGTTGCACGCTTAGCGCGACTGGTTTGCGTCTTCCTTGGCGCGCTGCGCTTTTTCGCGCGCCGCGCCCGGGTTTTCACGAGGTTGGCGCTGCTCGACCTGGACCGCNNTGCATCTGGCGCGCCCGCTCGGCCTGCTGTTGTTGCATTTGTTGTTGCTGCTGCGCCTGTTGCTGCTGGGCTTGCTGTTGCTGCTGCTGTTGCATTTGCTGCATGCGCAATTGCTGCTGTTGCTGCTGCTGCGCCTGCGCCTGGGCTTGCTGCGCCTGCTGGGCTTGCTGTTGCTGCATTTGCTGCATGCGCACTTGCTGCTGGGCCGCCTGCTGTTGCTGGAACGACTCGGCGCCACGCGCCCGACGCTCGCGCTCGACATCGGCGTCGCGCATCTCGCCGTCACGCCGGAAGCGGCTGTTGCGATCTTCCGGGCGCGGCGGCTGCACCACCTGCAGCGCCGGCGAACCGGTCACCATGGCGCCGGCCGGACGCACCACTTCCAGTGCCGGCGAACCGGTCACCAGCGCGCCTGCCGGACGCGGCGGCTGCACCACTTCCAGCGCGGGCGAGCCGGCAGTGCGGGCGCCGGAGGTGCGCGGGAACTGGCTCAGCAGGCCGCCGCCGGTCGGATTGCGCGCCGCCTGCGGCTGCGGCTGCGGCTGTTGCTGCTGCTGTTCGTCGCGCTCCACGCGGCGCCCCTCGCGGCTGCGCTGGCGCTCCGTCATTTGCGGCGCTGGCGGCACGGCCTGGGCAATCGCGCCGGCAAACATCTGGGCCGGCGACACCGTGCCGCGCGGCGCGGTTGGCACTTCCACCGTCCCCCGCTGGCGGAAATGGTCGTTCGCCACCACCGTCAGGCCAGGGCGCTGCTGGTCGTCGCGCCGGTAAGGCGTGCGGCCGCGGATATCGGGCTGGGCGTTGCCGGCGTTGCGGTTCAGATAACGCAGGTTATCGTGTCCCATGCGGTAGCTGGGGGTATAGGTGTCGCGCGGGGCCAGTGGATACCAGCCGGTAGCCGGCGCCGCGCGGCGCGCGCTGCCGCTGCCAAAGCTGGCGCTCCAGTTGCTGCCGCCCACCCAGCCCACCAGCGCGGGCGACCATACGGCGCGCGTCACATTGCGCCCCGGCGCCCAGCACCAGCGGCGGTCGACCATTACCCAGCGGCCATAATGGAACGGCGCGTAGCCCCACGACGCGTTATCGACCCAGGTCCAGCCCCACGGCGCCAGATAGGTCCAGCGACCATCACGGTACGGGGTCCAGCCGTAAGGCACGTTACGGGGCGACCACAGCGGACCGTATTCATTGTCGTCGCGCCAGACGCCGTGCTGGTCGAGGTCTTCGTAGCCGGTCATTTCGCTGCTGACATAGCGTACTGATTCGGAACGGTCGTCGCGCAGGTCGCGCAGCATGCTCCATTCGTCGAAGCTGTCGCGCATGGCCAGGCTGGTGCGCACGTCATCGTCGCTGATCTCGGCGCGCTTGCCGCTGCGTACGGTCAGGCGCGAGCCGCCGCCGTCGAGCTGGACCACGCCGCTGAAGACGCTGACCACGGTCGTATCCTGGCGGCGCCCGGCGTCGATCCGGAACTGGCCCGCTTCCTGCAGGCGGATCGACGCTTGCGGCGTGCTCAGGTCGAAGCCGCGCAGCACGTCCGGATTGCGCACCCTGATGCTGGCGCTGCCGTAATGCAGGTGCAGGCGCAGGCTGTCGTCTTCCAGCTCGGTGATGTCGAGCGCCGAATCGGCGTCCAGCCGCACGGCGGTCGAGCCGATCCGGATTTCGGTGCGGCCGTCGCGCCCGGTGGTGATCTGGTTGCGCGAGGTGACCGGCCAGTTGACCAGGGCAGCGCTGGTTTCCTCCCCCTGCTCGCCGCTGATACCAACCTGCCCCTGGGACAGGGCAATGCGGCCGACCCGGGTCGGGGTATCAGCCAGCGCCAGCGTGGAGCAGGCGGCCAGGACCGCGAAAGTCAGGGTGCGAAGAATGCGAGTACTCATGAAGGGCTCCAGAAGGGGCGAGGCAGGGCGCAGCAGCGCCGATTACTCATTACAACGCATCAGTGGCCACGGGGACAACCGCAATTACAAGTCGTTGCACATTGCACGGCGCGTTACATCAGGCGCCGCGCTTGACGAAAAACAGCGCGCTACCCATCAGCATCAGGATGCCGCCAAAAAAACGGTTTTGCTTCTTCACCGCGCCCGCGTCGCGGAAATAGCCCTGCATTGACGCGGCCAGCAGCGCGTAGCCGTGCATGACGACCGTGTCGATGGTGACCATGGTGGCGCCCAGAATCAGCAGCTGCGGCAGCAGCGGCGCGTCGTGCGCGATGAACTGGGGCAGTACTGCCACCATGAAGATGATCCCTTTCGGGTTGGTGGCGTTGGTCAAAAAACCGGTTGCCACGCGCCGCCGCCACGATGGCTGGGCGCCAGGCGCGCTCACGGCGCCGGGCGCTGCAGTGGCGCGCCACTGGGTCAGGCCAAGGTAAATCAGGTACAGCGCGCCGACAGTCTTGACGGCGTTGAACGCCAGTTCCGACGCCAGCAGCAGCGAACCGACGCCGGCGCCGGCAATCGCAAACACCAGAAGCAGGCCCAGCTGCAGGCCGAACACCGTGGCGCTGGCTTTTTTCAGGCCGTAAGCCAGGCCGTGCGACATGGACAGCACCGCGCCCGAACCGGGCGAGACGGCAATGATGGCGCCGGCAATGACGAAGGTGATCCAGGTGGAAAGCGGCATCGGAGGGAATTCGGAAAAGCGGGAAGGCGGGGAGCGCAGCCTGACGCGAAGAAACCGGTCACAGACCGGCGTCGTCGCTTCGGGCCGCGCTGATGCTGATTACTTCTTCTTTGGATTGACCGCTGCTTTCAGGGTCGCGCCTGCCGAGAACTTTGGCGACTTCGATGCGGCGATCTTGATCGCTGCGCCGGTCGACGGGTTACGGCCCTTGCGTGCTGCGCGCTTGGCTACAGAGAACGTACCGAAACCGGTGATACCGACGGTATCGCCCTTTTTCAGGCGCTCGGTGATGATATCGAGCATGGTGTTTACTGCGGAGTTAGCGGCTGCGCCCGACATTTCGGTACGCTTTGCAAATTCCGCAATCAGTTCGCCTTTTTTCATACTTTCCTCCCGAGTTAAAAGAGCGGGAAGATTAGCATAATTATTGCCACGTGTAACAAATTCCGCAAGCTGGGCGTAAAAGTAAGCCCCGCTGTGACTGGATCGCGACGCCGTGGCCGGCAGTTCTTGCTGCAATGGCGGGCGCGCTTGCCCGCCGCGCGCGCTTTATTCGGCCAGNNGTCTGATAGCCCTTGCCGCTCTGCTCGGACAGCGTGCGGAAGGTGGCCAGCACTTCATCGTCCAGGTAGATCGTGATGCGCGTCTTGCGCTTGACAGGACGGGCCACGCGCGCGGCGGCTGGATGGGTGATGGCTTGCTGCGGCTGGTTCATGTTGGCGTTCATGGTCATTTCCCTCATTGAGCAGTGTATCGGCTGGATGCAGGGCCGATGGCGCTGCATGGTTGAACTATACGTATGCACGCGCCAGGCGGCGGCGGAAAGCGACGAGTTGCAGGATTCGGGGGATGAAATGCGAAAAAACGCGCTGGTCCGGGTCCCGGAGTTGGCCGCCGACTCAGGTAAAATGTGTTTTTTCGACCATTGGAGCACGACACATGGCAAGCAGCTTGCTGGCATTACTCGACGACATCGCCACCATCCTCGACGACGTCGCCGTCATGAGCAAGGTCGCGGCCAAGAAAACCGCCGGCGTGCTGGGCGACGATCTGGCCCTCAATGCGCAGCAGGTGTCGGGCGTCAATCCGGACCGCGAACTGCCGGTCGTGTGGGCGGTGGCCAAGGGTTCCTTCGTCAACAAGGCGATCCTGGTGCCGTCGGCGCTGGCCATCAGCGTGTTTGCCCCATGGGCCATCACGCCACTGCTGATGATAGGCGGCGCCTATCTGTGCTTCGAGGGCGCCGAAAAACTGGCCCATAAGTTCTTGCACAGCAAGGAAGAAGACGAGCAGCACCACGCCGAGCTGGCCCACGCGCTGGCCGACCCGGCAGTCGACATGGTGGCGCTCGAAAAAGACAAGATCAAGGGCGCCGTGCGCACCGACTTCATCCTGTCGGCCGAAATCATCGTCATTTCGCTGGGCACAGTCGCTGCCGCGCCGCTGATGTCCAAGGTGGGCGTGCTGGTGGCGATCGCCATCATCATGACGGTCGGCGTGTACGGCCTGGTGGCCGGCATCGTCAAGCTGGACGACCTGGGCTTGCACCTGCAGCAAAAAAGCAGCACCGCCTTGCAAGGGATCGGCAAGCTGCTGCTGCTCACCGCGCCCAAGCTGATGAAAACGCTGGCCGTTGTCGGCACTGCCGCCATGTTCATGGTCGGCGGCGGCATCCTGGTGCACGGCGTGGCGCCGCTGCACCACCTGCAGGAGGCAGTGGCCGCCTCGGCTGCCGTCGTGCCCGGCGGCGGGGTCATCGCCTCGACCCTGTTTGACGCCGTGGTCGGCCTGGTGGCCGGCGCGCTGGTGGTGGTGGTGGTCACCGTTGCCACGCGCCTGTTCAAGGGCAAGGCGGCCTGATCCTCACGAATGACCGCGAAAGCGTTGTTATCCCGCGATCAAAGCGGCGCCGGCAATTGACATTGTGCGGTGCACGCTCCAGTATTGACGTAGGGTAATTAGCAAGATTTCGCAAGTCATTCCATGAGGATTTACTATGCCAGCACGCTGTACGCCTGAAAAACGTTTGCTCGCCGCCGCCATCGGCGCCCTGTTCGCCAGTGCCGGCGCGCTGGCCCAAGTCCAGCCGCCAGCCGCGGTGGCCGAAGCGGCCACGGTGGTGGTCACCGGCACCAGGGTGGCCAACCGCACCGCGCTCGACACCAGCTCTCCGGTCGACATCATCTCGGCCGATGCCCTCAAGATCAGCGGCGTTACCGAAATCAACCAGGCGCTGTCGGTTGCGCTACCTTCGCTCAATTTCCCCCGCCCAGGCCTGGCCGACGGCACCGACACCATCCGCCCGGCCACGCTGCGCGGCATGGGGCCGGACCAGACACTGGTGCTGGTCAATTCCAAGCGGCGCCATGCGTCGGCGCTGATCAACGTCAACGGCACCATCGGTCGCGGCTCGTCCTCGGTCGACCTGAACACGATCCCCACTGCCATCGTGCGCACCATCGAAGTGCTGCGCGACGGCGCCGCCGCCCAGTACGGCTCGGACGCGATTTCGGGCGTGGTCAACCTGCGCCTGCGCACCAACCGCGACGGCGGCGAAGGCAGCGTCACCTATGGCGCCCGGGTCACCGACTACGATTTCCTGGCCGGCACGGCGCCTGCCGGCGGCACCTGGACCAACC
>CXWL01011261.1_pt1 | contig 18949 bp, 13 predicted proteins | sample 590931 | NCBI WGS metagenome assembly CXWL01 (sample SAMEA3498368, study PRJEB10139) | groundwater metagenome | biome: water well; material: biofilm material | place: Germany | collected 2015-04-27 | reverse complement strand
GAACTCGGTGGGATATAATTTCTACAATGATAGCCTCGGCGGATTTAACTCTTTTGTTGCCTCCACTCTTGGTGACCTCAATAATATGTTCACTAATTCATCCTCCTATCTCAATATTGACCCTCTTGTTCTTGACCTTACAGGCGCAGGTATCCAACTTAACAACTATAACGATGCCCATGTGTTGTTTAATATGGATGCTGACGAATATAAAGAACAAACAGGCTGGATTAAAAACGGTACAGGCTTTCTGGTGATGGATAAAAATGGTGACGGCGTTGTAAACGATGTCAGCGAAATATTCTCAGAATATTTCACCTCAGGTGCAAAGAACGGGCTGGAAGCACTAAAAACCTTTGACAGCAATAAAGACGGTGTATTTAACGCCAGCGACAGTGCTTACACGCAGGTGCGGGTATGGCAGGATACTAACAATAATGGACAAACTGATGCTGGTGAACTTTCCACTCTTGATGCCTTGGGGATTACTAGTATTTCACTAGCATCAACCGCAGGTAATGGTGCATTGATTAGTGGTAATGAAGTGCAGGCAACTAGCACCATGGTGCGTAATGGGGCTACCCGTGCTGTAGCTGCGGTTAATTTCCTCACCAATCCCAACGGGCATGAGTGGGATTTAGCCGCGCAAGGGGTGATTATTCATTCCGAGTCTGGAACTTCAAGCTTTAGCGTGAGCGATGCGGCAGGGGCAACAGTGAACGTAGCCACTAAAGGCGTTGTCAGTGCTTATGGAAATGTGGGCAATGATACATTGATTGGTGATGCAAATAGTAATTGGCTGGGCGGTGGTGGTGGTAGCGACACGCTTTCTGGCGGTGCGGGTGATGATGTGTTGATTATTGATGCCGAAGATTTGCAGGCTAATATTGACGGTGGCGCAGGTTTTGACATCGTGCAAGTGGTTGGTGATAGCGGTGTTAATTTTAACTTAAGCCAAGCCCATGTTGAACTGGCTTATGGTGGGATAGGTAATGATATTCTCGTGGGTGGTGGTACAGCGAGCGTGTTTATCGCTGGTGGTGCTGGTGATGATATTGTTATTGGCAGTGGAGCTAATGACGCTCTTTCTGGTAATGACGGCGATGATATGCTCGATGGCGGCTATGGTGATGACTTAGCCCGTGGTGGACGTGGTGATGACCTGATTATTGGTGGCTTTGGCAATGACATTATTGATGGTGGTTTAGGCAATGATGTTTTGCAAGGTGGTGATGGCAAGGATGTATTCATAAGCAGCGGTGGTAATGACACGGTAGATGGTGGCGTTGGCATTGATACGGTAGAACTTTCTGGTGAATTTTCTGAATATACGCGTACAATCCTTTCCGATGGCAGCATTGTTATGACTGATAAAGTGGCTGGGCGTGATGGTGCAGTAACCATGAAAAACGTTGAGTTTTTTAATTTTAAGAACATAGGTGATATAGGCGTTAATATTGATAATCCTATGCCATCTGATGATGTAATTAATATCAATGCCAGCGGCACACAAACCATCCTTGCCTCAACACTTCTTGCCAATGATGTTGATTATCAAGGCAACCCATTACATATAACTACACTTTCTGATGTCGTTGGTGGAACGGCATCTCTTGATGGTTCTGGAAATGTGGTATTTACACCTACAGCTGGTTTCAATGGTGTTGCGTCGTTTAGTTATAAGATTGCTGATAGTTTAGGAAATGCTGGATCAAGTGCCATACAATCTGGCACTACTACATCTGCGGAAATGAAGGGTAATGTTACTCTTACCACGGCTAGCTTACCTAGTGATCCATTGTTTGCTGATGAATGGTATCTTAAAGATACTAATATTGTTCCAGTATGGAAGGATTATACTGGTAAAGGTATTACAGTCGGAGTTTTTGAAACTGATATTTTTGATTACAATCATCTTGATTTAGTTGCTAATGTTTTGGCAAATCATCCAAACAGCACTTATACAGCGGATCAGATAGGATCTCATGCAACTTTAGTTGCTGGTGTCATAGGTGCCGCCCGTAATGGCCAAGGTGGAGTCGGTGTAGCTTATGATGCTAAACTCGCTAGCCAAAATCTAAGCGGGCAAAATTATCCAGGAGAAGATTATAGAGCCGACATAGAAAATTTTGTTCATTATGACGTAGTCAATAATAGTTGGGGATATACCCCAGCATTTCTAGTGAATTTTGCTTTAAATCCAGGAAATCAAGATGTTTTAAAAAATGCTGTTACCTACGGACGCGATGGACTTGGGACAGTTGTGGTATTTGGTGGTGGAAACGATAGGGCAAGCGGTGGCGATGCCAATAGTTTTGATTATAACGCTTCGCGTTTTAGCATTGAAGTTGGTGCTATTAATCAACGTGGAGATATAGGCTCACTGATTCCAACTTTGGCACCGTTTAGCAATCCAGGCTCTTCCATTTTGGTTTCCGCGCCAGGTTCTAACGTTGTATCAACTTCTAAGCTTTTCCAAAATCAGGATGGCGCAAGTTTTGGTGGCGATTATGAGACAGCATCAGGCACCTCGTTTGCTACTCCTATAGTTTCTGGAGTTGCTGCTCTTATGTTGCAGGCCAACCCGAATCTTGGTTATAGGGATATTCAGAAGATATTTGCTTATACAGCAAAATCTATCAACGATCCGAATACAGCTTGGCAAACTAATGGTGCAACTGATTGGAATGGTGGCGGATTGCATGTTAGTCAGGATTATGGGTTTGGTGAAGTTGACGCTCTTGCTGCAGTTCGTCTGGCGGAAACATGGAATACAACCCAGACCTCTATAAATGAAATTTCAAGTATTAAGCAAAGCGGAACTCTGAATTTGAATATTCCTGACGGAACTAGCAGTATAACTAACTCATTGACAGTAACTGACTCATTGCAGGTTGAGCATGTGGAAGTCCAGCTTAGATTAAATCATGCGCAATTGGGGGATTTGGTTATTACACTTATTGCACCTGACGGTACCAAAAGTGTTTTGTTAAACCGTCTTGACAAAGATATTGGTAGCACTGATGCTGCAGATCGTGGTTATGGATCTATAAATGTTCCAATTTTGCTCAATAGCACACATGATTTTGGTCAGAATAGTGTTGGCACATGGCAACTAAAAATTGAAGATAAAGCAGGAAATCAAGTTGGGACACTGGAAAACTGGGAGTTGCATTTATATGGACAAGCTATAAGCTCAGATAATACTTATATATATACCAATGAATTTGCTACAGTATCGGGCACTGCTAGGCAGGCTCTTAATGATAGTTCTGGTATAGATACTATCAACGCAGCTGCAGTTACCACTGCAAGCGTAATAGATTTAGTAGCTGGGCATACTAGCACTATTGCTGGACGTAGCCTAACTATTGGCAGTGCAACAACTATAGAAAATGTTTATACAGGTGATGGTAACGATACAATTACAGGAAATTCCTCAAATAATTACCTAAATGGAGGTAGAGGCAATGACAGCATTAACGGTGGAACAGGCAATGACACATTAGACGGTGGTAACGGAAATGATAGCCTAACTGGTGGTACTGGAGCTGATATATTTGTTATTCGCAAAGAAAGCAGTGCTAGTGATACTATAACTGATTTCCACCCATCTACTGAAAGTGATGTTATAAGCTTGCAAGGTTTCAATAGCACTTATGGCTTTTCAAATCTGGCAATTACTCAGTCTGGGAGCAATGCACTTGTAACCCTTCAAAATGGGCAAGTAATAACCTTAAACAATGTTACTGCTAGCAGTCTTACATCAGCAAATTTCAATTTTGGTGGTGAATTACTTGGCACTACTGGCAACGACACCATTACTGGTACATCTGGAAATGATATTATTAAGGGTTTGGGGGGTAGCGATACACTAAATGGGGGGCTTGGTAATGATACAATAATTGCTGCTGGTAATACTGCCAGTACAATTAATGGAAATGATGGAAATGATATTATCAAAGGCAGCTCAAGCGATGATATTATCCATGGAAATGGTCACAATGACACAATCTATGGCAATGCTGGTAATGATACAATAACTGGGGATGATGGCATTGACACAATCTATGGTGGAGACGGAGCAGATAACATAGATGGAGGAATAGGAAATGATATTATTTTCTCTGGCAATGGATTGATTAATGATGTGAATCTGGTGCTAAATAACGAAAGCAGAGAAAGTGATACTATTCACGGCGGGGATGGTGATGACACAATTCACGGAGAAGGCGGTAATGAAAATCTATATGGAGATGCTGGAAACGATTACATATATGCCGGTAATGGCGGAGATAATATAGATGGTGGTATTGGCAATGATTTCATAGCAGGAGGGTTAGGGGTTGATAATATAATCGGTGGTTCAGGTAATGATATAATACAGGGTGAATTAAATTATGACGATACAAAGGGAGCAGATGATACTATCCATGGTAATGATGGTGACGATGTCCTTATTGGTGGGGCGGGTAATGATATTATTTATGGTGATGCTGGAAATGATAACATAAATGGTGGTATTGGCGATGATGTAATTTATGGTGGTTCTGGTATAATAAACGATCTTTATGGAGATACAAGTGATGTTGGGGGAGTAACTGGTTCGGATCGCTTTGTAATTGAATCTCGGTATGGAGCAAGTAGAGACTATATATGGGATTTTGATACTAATAATCAAAATGAAAGAATAGATCTTACCCAGTTTGGCTTAACCGCCAGTGATTGGAACAGTCGTATTTGGTATGCTACAGGAACAACCTCAAGACTTGATAATAATGGTATAACACAAATTTATAATGCTACATTTTTGTTTGTTAGAGATACCGCTGGTTCAATAAATTTTTCTACGGTTGGCAGCGACCCATCTTTTCAAACAATTACACTTGTTAATGTTGATGCAAATTATTTAAATCCATATCATCTTATGTTTTTAACTAATAATGGTACTTATTTCGGTGTAGATAACGTAGATATTATAGCTGCTTCAGATGATAACGACATAATTTATGGTAATGGCGGAAATGATAACTTAAGTGGCTTGGCTGGTAGGGATCAAGTCAATGGTGGCGCAGGTGATGACACTCTTGCTGGTGGATATGGCTCAGATATACTTGATGGTGGTGCTGGTAACAATACGGCAAGTTACTCCGATACACAGAATTTAACTGGTTCTGTTAATCCAACAGGTGTCACCGTGAATCTACAAACTGGAATCAATTCTGGTGGTACGGCGGAAGGTGATACTCTGATAAATATCCAAAATATTACTGGTTCTGCATTTGCTGATACACTTACAGGTGATGCTAACAACAATACTATCAACGGTTTAGATGGCAATGACACTTTGCGTGGTGGTTCTGGCAATGATATATTAAACGGTGGTTTCGGGGATGATGCCATATATGGTGAAGATGGCGATGATATTTTTATCAGTAGTGCTGGATATGATGTGTTAAATGGTGGTGTTGGTACGGACACAGTATCTTATGCAAGTAATGTTCTTGCTGTTGGTGTAAACCTATCCACTGGAGTCTCTACAGGCAATGCTGGTGAAACATTGGTAAGTGTTGAGAATATTATCGGCTCTGCGTTTAATGACAATCTGATTGGTGATGCCAATGCCAATGTAATTAATGGCGGAACTGGAGCCGATATTATTAACGGTGGTTCTGGAGATGATACAATCACTGGTGGCGCAGGTAACGACACTATCAATGGTGGTGCAGGGATTGATACAGTGTCTTATGCAACATCCGCTGCTGGTGTTATTGTAGATTTTAACCTCGCTACCCAATCTGGCGGTGATGCAGCTGGCGATATTCTCTCCGCAATTGAAAACCTCACTGGCTCTGCTTTTGGTGACACATTAAAAGGTAATATAGCAGCCAATACTATCAATGCTGGTGATGGTAATGACTATGTTTATAGTCGTGAAGGTGATGATGTGATATCTGGTGGCAATGGTGATGATACACTTGATGCTGGAGCAGGTAATGACATCGTTCATGGTGATGCGGGTAATGACACCATCTACGGTCAGGACGGAGATGATATTCTGTATGGGGATGCAGGTGACGATGTTCTCTGGGGGCTGGCAGGAAATAATATTTTGATTGGTGGTGCTGGTATTGATAAACTTTATGGATTCTCAGGCGTGTCGGCTGCTTCATATTCAACATCAGCAACAGGTGTTAATATAAATCTGGCAACTAATGTTAGTACAGGTGGCGATGCTGCTGGTGATTTACTCTATGGCATTAATAACATCATCGGCTCGGTTTTTGATGATATAATTTCTGGAAGCAGTGCTGCCAACAGCATAGATGGTGGCGCAGGTAACGATATTATCAACGGCGGTTCTGGTACTGACACCATTAATGGTGGCACAGGAATTGATACCACTTCTTATGCTGGCTCAACTGCTGGTGTTACAGTAAACCTCGTCACTAACGTAAATACTGGTGGTGATGCACAGGGTGATAATCTCTCTGGAATTGAAAATATTATTGGTTCAGCGTTTAATGATACACTTTCAGGTAATTCTGGTGTCAACGTAATAAATGGTGGTGACGGCAATGATATAATCTTGGGTAATGGAGCAGACACTATAGATGGCGGTGCAGGAATTGACACCGTAACTTATGCATCGTTTAACAACAGTATTGCTGTCAATATGTCGGTGCTTGGTTATCAGCCTCCAGGAACTGACATCCTGTACAACATAGAAAACGTTATAGGTACATCTTATTCAGACACTATATATGCCAATTCGCTAACTAATATAATAGATGGTGGAGTCGGAGGTGGTGATACCATAGGTTTTGCAGGTGCCACATCTGGTGTAACGGTAGATATTTCCTTGAATGTAGCGCAAACATCAGGCGGTGATGCTGCTGGCGATACTTACATCAATTTTGAGAATCTTTCTGGAACAGTTTTTGATGATATTTTATCAGGTAATTCTGGCGCAAATATAATTGATAGTAGTGGTGGGAACGACATTATCATAGGCGGAGCTGGTGCTGACACTATTGATGGTGGGACTGGCATTGATACCGCTTCCTATGCTGGTTCAAATGCTGGTGTTACAGTAAACCTTGCCGCTAACGTAAATACTGGTGGTGACGCACAGGGTGATAATCTCTCCAGCATTGAAAATATTATTGGTTCAGCATTTAATGATACACTTACTGCTTTAGCTACTGGCAGTACCTTAACTGGTGGATCAGGTAATGATACATTAAATGGTGGAATTGGAAATGACACATTGATTGGTGGTGTTGGTATCGACACTATCAATGGTGGTGCAGGAATTGATACGGTGTCTTATGCAACATCCGCTGCTGGTGTTATTGTAGATATTAACCTCACTACCCAATCTGGTGGTGATGCAGCTGGTGATATTCTCTCTGGAATAGAAAACATCACTGGCTCAGCATTTAATGATACACTCAGTGGTAGCATTGGAGACAATGTAATAAATTCTGGCGATGGTAATGACACTGTCAGTAGCCGTGAAGGAAATGATACTGTATCAGGTGGCAATGGTGATGATTCTATCAATGCTGGACTTGGCAATGACATTGTGCATGGCGATGCTGGTAATGATTCCATATATGGTAGGGATGGAGATGACATTCTTTACGGTGATGACGGTAACGATGTAATCTGGGGTGAAATAGGAAATAACATTCTAATTGGTGGTGCGGGCGCAGATTCACTATATGGATTCTCAGGCGTATCAGCTGCTTCATATTCAACGTCAGCAGCAGGTGTTAATGTAAATCTGGCAACTAACGTAAATACAGGTGGCGATGCTGCTGGGGATTTACTCTATGGTATTAATAATATCATCGGATCGGTTTTTGGTGACACATTTATTGGCAATACATCTGCGAACCTATTTACAGGTGGAACAGGTAAGGACACCATGACTGGTGGTGCGGGGGCGGATATATTCAAATATAATGCCATTACTGATTCTGGTGCGGCGTCTGGCGTACGTGATATAATCACTGATTTTGCCGAAGGAACTGATAAAATCGATCTTGGTGATTTTGCGGGGACGTTTGTGTTTAAGGGAACAAGTGCCTTTACTGGCACAGCGCATGAAGTTAATTACGCGCAAGTGGCGGGCAATACCATCCTTGGCATAGACGCTGATGGCAACGGAGTCCTCGACTTCCAGATTGAACTCACAGGCCTGCACACCCTAGCAGCCAGCGACTTCTTGTTGTAGGGTAGCGTTTAGTACGCTAGTAGCGGTTATGTTCTTAGGAATGTTTTGTGCTATTCCCAATAGTCAGGCAATACAACGTTCTATAAATTTGATAGTGGATTAGATAGCTAAAATACCTTGAAAGTTTCCAGTTCGCAACTTGTCCACTAAGTTACGCTATTTCTTTCTCTACACACCAGCCGGTTCAATTCTGGGGCGGTGATAGCATATTCCACCGAAACTGAGGCTTTCTCCCTAAATAACACCATAAAAACAAGCATCACGCCGCCCTCTGCTTTTCACGCTGACGGAAGATTCTTGCCCAATCTTCAAATACCTCGACAACTTGGTTCAATGTATTCGGAGCTAGCTCCACCATTATTTTTCAACAATGCTATAGTAAATATTTGTTAATAATCCTTGCAGATATTAATATAATCGGTTAGAAAAGCAGTTCATTAAGGAGGATATATATTATGGCATTTGATAATGAAAATTGTAATTATGAGGGATTTAGTTGCGGTGAGCAGCCTGTTGTACGCAGCCCGAGTTTTCATCGCATAGATCCACGCGAACATCAAAATGGCTTGCTCGGTGCAGATGGTAAACGTACGCGACCTATCGATCCAGCAGTAAGTGACCGCATTGCTTTCACTATTAGTGTAAGTGGCGATACTGATGGTGTTGGCAAAAAACTTGAATCTACCTTAAAAAAACACGGAGTGCCACACCAGAAAACCGACTGGAAAGATCATAAAGATGGCAAGAAAAGCATCACTTTCCATGATATTCCAGTTGCCCAGCTATCTAATTTAGAAAAGGTGGCTACTGAGATTATTGCGCCAGAACACTCAACACAACGTGGCGTTGCCTGAGCAATAAATAACTTTTCCCAATTATTTAGCTCTGGTATGGTGGCTCGATAATAATTAGGATTGTCCCATGAAAAAAAATATTTTATTTGTCGCGCCCCTGCTTGCCTTGTTGGCTTTCCCATGTTTTGCTGACTCTCTGGAGTTCACCAAAAAAGCTGCTGAACTTGGCGATGCCAAGGCACAGCATACAATCGGGTATATATATGAATACGGAAAAGGTCTGCCCAAAAATCAGAGTGAAGCCGCAAAATGGTATACCAAAGCAGCGGAGCAAGGATTCGCAGAGGCACAAAATAATCTGGGATTCATGTACGCCAACGGTAACGGTGTAATAAAAGACCCAACACAAGCCATGAAATGGTATGGCAAGGCTGCTGAGCAAGGCTTGCCAGCAGCACAATATAATTTCGGGGTGATGCACACCAACTCGCAAGCAGCACCAGCGGATTATGTTAAAGCCTATATGTGGGCAAATCTTGCCGCCGCAAAAAACAATAAAAATGCCATTAAAATGCGTACCATGCTGGAAAAAAATCTAAAAAAAGAACAGATAGAAGAAGGGCAACGCCTATCTAATGAATGGTTAGAAAAACATCCTGAAAAGCCTACAGGAAAAGATGAAAATAAAGCGGAAGAAATTCCAACAGATAAAAAATAATAGTAACTCAATTTTTTTATAAAACTGCTGGTATTAAAAGCGGTAGAGATAAGCACCGCATAAAAAATATGGCTGAAACCGTACTCATAAGTTTAGAAGATATTTCCGTAAAATTTGGTGGCAAGCCGTTATTCGAAAATCTGCGGATGCATATTATCGAAGGTGATAAAATCTGCTTGGTAGGAAAAAATGGCGCGGGAAAAAGCACCCTCATGCGCCTTATTCTGGGCGAGTTGGAACAAGATAGCGGAACTCGTTTTTGCCTTCCCAATACCAGCATGGGTTATCTGGCACAGAACGTAGAATTTAACGCCAGCGACAACGTGCATCAGTTTGTAATGTCTGGTTTAAAAATTGATGAGAGGACAGAAAACAAACATCATCTCGCGGATATGGTTATAGAGCCACTAGATTTGGACAGCAACGCCATAATGGGAACTCTTTCAGGTGGACAACTCCGCCGTGCTGCACTTGCTCGCTCGCTTATCACCGAGCCTGATATTTTGCTGCTCGATGAACCAACCAACCATCTCGATTTAAACGGCATCGAATGGCTGGAAAAATATCTGGCAAATTATCGTGGCGCACTGGTTTGTGTCAGCCATGACAGGGCGTTTCTAGCAGCAATTTCCCGCAAAGTTTTCTGGATAGATAAAGGCATGATTCGCACCTGCCCCACTGGCTATAAAGGCTTTGAAGATTGGGCTGAACAAATCATCGAACAAGAAGCCCGCGAATTGCAAAATATGAAGAAGAAACTCGCTGCCGAAGTAGATTGGACTCAAGGCGGGGTGACAGGCAGACGCAAACGCAATCAACGTCGCCTCAGCGAATTATTCAAGTTACGCGACAAACTCAAAGCCGATAAAGCCGCTTATAACCAGCGGATGCAAAGGGTGGATGCAGATTCTCTTTCTACCACGCAAGCTTCAAAAATTATTGTGGAATTCAAACATATTGATAAATCATTCACCAATGAAAATAAAACTATTCCTATTCTGAAGGATTTTAATTTGCGTATTTTTCGCGGAGATAGAATTGGCATTTTAGGAAAAAACGGTTCAGGAAAATCAACTTTCATCAAATTATTGGTTGGCGAAATTGAGCCAGATAGTGGGCGTATTTTCCGTGGAAAAACCATCGAGATTGCTTATTTTGATCAAAGCCGTATTGCCCTAAATCCCAACAAAACCTTGTGGGATACTCTCTGTCCTGATGGTGGCGACCAAGTGTTTCTAGGTGGAACGAAAGAACGCAGCATCCATGTTTGCGGTTATCTGAAAGATTTTATGTTCGACCCGAAAATGGCGCGTAACCGTGTCAGCACACTTTCAGGCGGGCAGCAAAATCGTCTTATGCTGGCAAAAATTCTCGCCAATCCGGGTAATGTTCTAATTCTCGATGAACCGACCAACGATCTTGACATGGACACGCTGGATATGTTGCAGGAATTACTCTCGGAATATAAAGGTACATTACTGATTGTAAGCCATGACCGCGATTTTTTAGATAGAACCGTAACCGAAGTCTTAGCGTTTGAGGGTGATGGAATTGTCGAGGGTTATATTGGCGGATATAGCGATTACGCTGCAAAGAAAAAAATCATAGCTCCCAAGAAATCTTCCGAGAAAAAATCTCCTGAAAAAATTGAAATAAAAATTCCTGAGAAAAAAATAATGTCAGGTAAAGAACGCCACGAATTGGAGAAATTGCCAGAGAAAATTGCAAAATTAGAAGCGGAAACAAAAACCCTACGCGAAAAATTATTAGACGTAGATTTTTACACTAAAAATCCTACAGAATTTGATAGCTCCTCGCGCCGTTTCGCCATCGCCCAGCATGAGCTAGAAACCGCAGAAATGCGTTGGCTAGAGCTGGAAGAGAAGAAGCAGTGATTCCCTGCTCCCCACGACAAATAACAGCCTACTGCAATTTAGTAGGCTGTGGAGCTGGAGCTTGGACAGGTGTTGTCAACGACACGCCACCTGAGGTAGTAAATCTTATCTTATGTAGTAAAATATCAGAAAACGCAGCCCATGCTTTTCCCATCAATTCATCACGATTTGGCGCACTAACCACAAACATAAACACATGTGTTCCACCATCAATATAAGCCACCACTTCCATATTTCCTAAACTGCTATTACTGAGCATGCGAAGGTGAGCTGTAGAAAGTGGCTTATTATCAATTGTCAAAGAATCCATCGGGGTTACAACAATATTAGGATGTTTTGGACGCAAGTTAGTGTCAATAAATTTAGTAATAAATGTTTCAATAGTGTCACTAGGATCTTTCTTAAACACTTCATGCATCATGATTACTCGTGAATCAGGCACGATACGATAGCCTTTAAATTCACGTTCAGAAAATGTATGGATTGTTAAATTTGCATCTGCTGGGTTATCCTTAAATTTTTTTGCTTCCCAGCCCTGCGGATATGACAAGCTTGAGCTGTAATTACTTTGAGGAGCAATTACTTGAGATGATTTCACAGTTTTCATCTCATTCGAATCAGTTTTTTCAGGACAAGCACTAGGATTTACGGTACATATGACTATACCCCATAATATCGGACTAGTGGCGATCCCAATGGCAGAGATGCTGGTTCCAATAACACCAGTTATTTTTTGCTTTTTAACTAATGCGATTATTCCAAGAATCAACCCAATCGGAGATACAACGCCCAAAAAGGGCAACATTGATATTCCACCAAAAACAATCGACAGAATCCCTAAAACAGGTGTAGATTTACTCAAATCCTGCACAGTGGTAGCGTCACTCTGTTTATTCATTCTGGGTATCCTTTCAAATTACAAATAAAACTTAACGTCTAAAAATATAGTTAAAACAGAGTATTTGTCAAATATATTCAAAGCGCGCTTAAGCCATAACATCCTCAATATTAAGGCTAACCGTTTGTTTTCCGTTCCATTCTTGCAGGCGCAACTGCCCTGCCACATCAATAGTTTTTCCTACAGTTGCAAGCAAAGCATCACCTAGTTTTGTGCCGACACAGCGAAAAGTTATAGCAGAAAGTCGCGTATTGCTGAGTCTATCAATCAATAAGGTTTTGACATGGTGTTCACCGACAATATCCGATTTCAGATTCACCACTTGCTGAATACATAAGCGTAGTTGCGGGTTGCCCTGCCCGAATGGCGCGAGCTTTTCTAGTTGCGTGAGTAGTTCCACACTTGCACCACTAATGCTCACGATACCATCTAACATCAATTTTCTTTGCCCTGATACCAACTGCAACTGGCTGTTCATCCTCGCTTGCAGAAAAGCGGAGAGCGCAGGAATTTTTTCTTCTTCTACAGTAAACCCTGCTGCCATGGCATGACCACCACCAGCAAGCAGTAATCCCTCTTCCAAAGCAGCAATCACTGCCGCGCCAAAATCAACACCCGTTACGCTGCGCGCTGAAGCCTTGCCCACACCATCCACCACGGCAATCACCGCCACAGGCTTGTGGAATCGTTCTTTGAGCCGTCCAGCGACAATGCCGATTACGCCAGCATGCCAGCCCTGCCCTGCAATTACCAAGAGTGGTAAATCAGCATCCATTCTTTCTGCTTGCGCCATCGCCTGTTCCAGCACCATTGCTTCTATGGTTTTGCGTTCAACGTTATATTGTTCTAGTTCAGTTGCCAGTTGTTTGGCTTCCTGTTCATCTTCCGTTGCAAGCAAGCGCACACCAAGGTCTGATTTTCCCACGCGCCCGCCAGCATTAATGCGTGGACCTACAATAAACCCGCAGGAATATACGTTAGGTTTTTCATCCGACTTTGCTATATCAAGCACTGTCGAAATTCCTATATTCCTGCGCGCAGCCATAACTTTCAAACCCTGCGCTACCAATGCGCGGTTTACGCCTGTAAGAGGCACAACATCACACACCGTTCCCAACGCAACAATATCCAACCATTGCTTTATATCTGGCTCATTACGCTCCGCAAAAAATCCTCTACCCCGCAGCTCGCGGTTCACTGCCACCAATAATAAAAACGCAACACCAACTGCTGCCAGTTGCCGATGTGGCGAATTTTCGTCCAAACGATTGGGATTTATTATGGCAACAGCCTCGGGCTTTCGCGCTTCACCAAGATGATGATCCACCACAATCATATCGAGCCCAGCTTTTTTAGCTTCTTCCAGTGGTTCAAACGCCAGCGTCCCGCAATCAACAGTTATGGCAAGTTTTGCCCCCTGCGCGCGGAGTGCAAGCAGGGCTTTTGTGTTAGGTCCATAACCTTCTTTCATTCGGTCAGGAATATATAAAATTGGTACAATGCCAAGCGCACGAAAATAGCGCGCAAGCAGCGCAGATGATGTCGCGCCGTCCACATCATAATCACCAAAAATAGCGATTTTTTCTTGGTGGGTAACTGCGTCAGCTATGCGCCTAGCGGCTTTATCCATATCCAACAAATGTGACGGATCAGGCAGAGCATTGCGCAATGTCGGATTCAAAAAATCCTCAACCTCATCTTCCTCAACGCCACGCGCAACCAGCACCCGCGCTACAATCTCTGGCAAATCATGCTCGCGGGCAATCGCCACCACCAAACGCTCATCCACCTCCCGCACTTGCCACGTACGACCAGCCACCGACAAAGGCTTCTTGCTTTCTGCATCAATCATTTTATAATCCGCCCATGTCACGCAATGAACCAACACCTGCCATCGACTATATACGCAGCCTTTACGCAGCGCAAGACAGCTTGCTTGTAAGCATCAATACAGAGCTAGAAAAGCGCAATATCGCCATTCAGATAGGCGCGGAAGAAGGCAGATTGCTGCAATTACTCATCGCTCTGCATGGCACGAAAACTATCGTAGAAATTGGTACATTGGCTGGATATTCAACAATATGGATGGCGCGCGCCCTGCCTGAAAACGGGCATATCTACACCATAAATAAAGACCCTGAGCATGTTAAGATGGCGGAAGGTTTTTTTGCCAAGTGTGAGTGTGGCAGTAAAATAACCCAGCTTGCTGGCGATGCTCATGTTGTTCTGCCAGAACTGGCAAAAAAAGCTCCCAGAAATGAAAAGTTTGATATGGTATTTATCGATGCTGACAAAATTAGCTATTTAGAATATCTGGATTGGGCAGAACAAAATATCCGTAAAGGCGGACTGATTGTTGCCGATAATACACTTTTAGGAGGAGCTGCGGTAGATAACATCCCACCAAAAGATTACGCGCCGACTACATGGAAAAATATCCGCATGTTCAACGAACGCCTTGCCGATAAGAGCAAATATAATGCAACGATGATTCCCACCAGAGAAGGCTTGAGCGTGGCAGTGAAGCTGTTTTAATAGCCAAGCACGTCAATAATCTCTTCCAACTCATCCACCACATGATAGTAAGTAGCGACTTCGGCTTTGGCAAATCTTGATTCGATGATGTTTTTCATCAACGCAATTAATGGATCCCAATAGCCCTGATAATTAAAAATTACTATTGGCTTATTATGCAGCATCAACTGTTTCCAAGTGATTATTTCGAACATTTCATCCATTGTTCCAAAACCACCAGGGAAAACTATAAACGCATCGGAGCGTTCAAACATATTCTGTTTGCGCTCATGCATAGTATCCACAATTGTGATTTCGGTAAGCGATTGATGTTCATTTTCGATGTTACGCAGCGAACGCGGAAAAACACCGATAGCATAACCGCCATGTTTCATGGTAGAGTTAGCAACCGCGCCCATCACTCCGCAATCACCGCCACCATAAACAAGGTTTATATCACGAGCAGCCAGCAACTTTCCAAATTCTGCACCAATATCAAGAAATTTTTTATCAACATTATTAGATGCGCCACAAAAAACGCAGACAGATTTTTTTCCAGACATGAATTCCTACTTTTTTGTTATTTTATTGTTATAATTATTCTTCTATATTCCACCTCTAATATTAGCCATAAATTGATTAACTTTTTATGAAAATTCCCAAAAATATACTGATAACTGGCGCAAGCAGTGGTCTTGGCGCAGCCCTAGCCCTTGAATATGCCAAATCTGGCAACAAGCTGTATTTACAAGGTAGAAATCCAGAAAGATTGGCGGAAACAGCCGATAAATGCCAAAAATTAGGGGCAATAGTGCATACACAGATAATCGATGTTAATGATGCTGCTTCCATGCAGAATTGGATAGAACAGGCGGATGAACAGAATCCTTTGGATTTAGTTATTGCCAATGCGGGAATTTCTGCAGGAACTGGTGGAGATGGTGAAAGCAACGAGCAAGTGCGACGAATATTTGCGACCAATATTGATGGTGTAATAAACACAGTACAACCAATTATTCCTTTGATGCTCGTGCGCAAATCTGGTCAAATTGCAATTATGAGTTCTCTGGCAGGAATACGCGCCCTACCCAGCGCACCAGCCTATAGCGCAAGCAAGGCTTGCATCCGTTACTATGGCGAATCACTACGCGGCGCGTTATTACGCGATGGTGTATGCGTAAGTGTTATTTGCCCCGGATATATCAAAACCCCAATGACTGCTGTAAATAATTTCCCCATGCCGTTTATTATGACGGCACAAAAAGCAGCACGAAAAATAGCTAAAGGTCTGTCACGAGGACGCAGTCGTATCGCTTTTCCATTATCGCTTTACATTCCGTTATGGTGGATTTCCTGCCTGTCACCAATCATAACTGACCCTATATTTTCCCGCCTACCTGCCAAGCCTTCTGCGTAAATTACCGCCCTCTTCCACCGCCATCTTCTGTTCCAGCGAAGCGATTCCAGCGATCGTCAGTGGTGCGTTTTCTATCTGTCAAACGGCTACGGATAGTAGAAACTTTAACACTCCAAACTTCTTTTTTATCGTCCCTTTTTTCTTCTTCCCGACTTCTTCTTTTCTTTTTTTCTTTGTCAGCAACTTCTTTTAGGTCTTTTATCCTATTTGCTTCACCACGGCGCATCCGCATCAAATTATAGACTCCCTGATGCATCTCATTCTTACGCATCAAGGCCTTCTTTTTTTGCTTTCTTGTAAGATGGAGATGGTGAAAAATATTCATTCAGAGGAATCCTCAGCGTTAGAAACAGATGGAGCAGTAACAGCAACCTTTCTGCGACGCAAATTATCACGCAGTGCAGATGCAAGCTTTGCCTTTTTTTCCTGCTGCTGATTTTTTGTCTGCAAACGAACAGCACCCTTTTGATCTAGTGTAATTTTATGTGTATCCATATCCTCATTTTGCCGAAAAGATACTGATATTGCAAATATTTAATAATGAATTTATAAGCACTTACACAACAATTACAACTCCGTGCTTGCACTTGGCTGATTCTTATGGCATTTTCCCCTGCCTTAATAATTATCTTGATACTCATTTGAGAAAGGAATTCCCCAAGAAAGGCAAGGCGATGTGTACGCTTTAGTACATGAGCCGAAGCCTGACGTAGGGGAAAACTTAAATCAAATGAGTATAATTGCTGCTGTAGCTCAGTGGTAGAGCACGTCATTGGTAATGACGGGGTCGGGTGTTCGATTCACCTCAGCAGCACCATTACTTTCAATAGGTTATAGTGAATACAATTATTGCTATATTGTGTTGTTCTACACATGTTCTACAATTAACCGCAATCAACTAGCATTTAAATTTAGCCCATATCCTACTGTTTAATTTTTATCTGTTTTTACCAGAATTGACTATCGTTATTTATACCAAACAATAGGAATGGCTAGGGAATGATACCTAAGCGCATGGCTGCTTTAAATAATGAATTATTATGAATCTCCTCCATTCCCTCTGCTTTCCGCTCATATGTTTTCCAGTGCATGCCTTTTGGCTTAGGTGGTCTGCCATCGACTATGCCGTCACCACCTAACTGTTGGTGCATTTTTTGTGACTTACTCAGAAGTCGGAAGTGAGGTGCTTCATTCTGTGAAGCATAGGTAAAATTACAGCAGATTCTGCATGCGAATATATGAGCTAAATACAGAACGCTGACACGCTTGCCACATCCTTGTGCTGGGCAATTAAACCACCAGCGTTCACCGCCATAATTTGGTCGGGTGGTAACGAGATTGATTTTGTAATCATATTTTTTACCAGTACCTTTATTGTTATACTCAACGCGCAGCCAAGCTGGTGTGCTCAGAGTATTAACTTCATAACTAATAGAGCAGCATTTTTGTCCATTGCGCAGCCAATTCCAACCACCTGATGACCATTTGCGCTCTCCAATTACTCCTTTATTCCTAAGAGTAGCAATATCAAACCGCCAGAAGTTCTCCTCAGTGGGTTTTGTGCTGTATCTATACCACTTGCTTGAACACTGGTCGGTCGTGGTAAGCGTTAGCTTACTAGTGCCGAAGGGTTGCACAGAGGGGGGGGGTGAAGCGGTTTAATTTTGCTACTTCACAAAGAAATGAACAAGTGATAAAAATTTTAAAATTATTAGAAAAAAATAATACTTAGACAAATTGCAGAATGGCAAAGGAGAGCCAGTGAGTGGAAGTCTAGTAAACAAGAAAAACGAAGTGATGAGTCCGAGCGAAACACTAATTTTATTATGAAAGTAATCCACATGAAATATATAGCACCTTCGTATTTTAAAGTAGCATATTGTCTTGCAATTCTTACTACAGTACTACCTGTTAGCCTTGCTCGTCTTAATTTTGGTAATCTCACAATGGGATTGGGTTCTGCTGGACTCGTTTTTTTGCTCCCACTATTATTTAAAATATCTGTTGGAATATATAGAGTTTTTCTTGTAGCAAAAATAAAAGGTACGCTAAATTCTTTTACCGTAACTGGGTTTGCAAAAGTATTACGTAAAATTGGGGTTTTTTGTATCTATGTAGGTGCAGCGGTCGGTGTTTACTCGTGGCTGTCTTTTTTGATGGGTGATGAAAAACTAATCTCAGCCATTCAGTGGGGTTTATTTTTAGGATTATACATTACTTCTATTACAGGCATGGGGTTTGCAATGATTGGAGTTTTTCTATTTGAGTTAAGTCGATTAGTGGCATTCGAAAATAATGCTAAAACAACTGACGATAATGCTCTAGACCTCAAAGTAACTTGATGGGTTTTTGAAATGTCTGTTTGTCGCTACTGAAGATTTACAAACATAGCTTTCTATTAATATCAAGCGATAAGCGTAAGCAATAACTTATGGCAAAATATCGCAGTAACTATATGATTTATTAGCAAA
>CXWL01024833.1_pt1 | contig 18956 bp, 19 predicted proteins | sample 590931 | NCBI WGS metagenome assembly CXWL01 (sample SAMEA3498368, study PRJEB10139) | groundwater metagenome | biome: water well; material: biofilm material | place: Germany | collected 2015-04-27 | reverse complement strand
CCTCAATATCCTGCAGGCCACCATGCTGGCCATGCGCCGGGCAGTGGAGGGATTGCGGCTCAAGCCTAAGCTGGTACTGGTAGACGGCAACCGCATCCCCGCCTTGGATGTGCCCGCGCAGGCCATTGTCAAAGGCGACGCATTGATCCGTTCGATTTCCGCTGCGTCCATACTGGCCAAGGTCTATCGTGATCGCTGGTGTGTTGACTTCGACCAGCAGTACCCGCAGTATGGATTTGCTGCTCACAAGGGGTACGGAACCGCGCAGCACTTGGCTGCCTTGCGCGAGCACGGCGCCTGTCCGCAGCACCGCACCAGTTTCCGCCCGGTGGCGGAGGTTATGCGGTGACCGAGACTGGCCCAACGCGCATATGCTCGCGTGACAACGGCTGGTTGAAGGAGCTGCGTCGCCTTACCCAGGACAGCAGTGCTTACCGCAAGCAAGCTCGTGTCTGGTTGGAGGGGGATCACCTGTGTCGGGCGGCTTTGCAGCGCGGTGTGTTGCCGCACACCGCTGTATTCGCCGAATCGTTTTGGCCGCGTGCGCCCAAGACGTTGGCGCAGCATGCGTCAAAGGTGGTGGTGCTGGAGGATCGCTTGTTCGCGGACATCAGTGCCCTGGAGTCACCAGCGCAGGTCGGTTTTGTACTTGACCTGGCCAGCTTGACGCCTGAAATCACCCGTATCGAGTCCACCGCAGCATCCATTGTTCTGGACCGGGTTCAGGACGCGGGCAATGTAGGTTCGATTTTGCGAAGCGCTTCTGCGTTTGGATTCAAGCAGGTGTTGGCGCTTAAGGGAACGGCCGCGCTGTGGAGTCCAAAGGTGTTGCGTGCCGGCATGGGTGCGCATTTTGATCTTCATTTGTTTGAGGGCCTCGACGTTCGCGAACTTGATCGGCTTGGCGTGCCGCTGATCACCACCAGTTCGCACCAAGGTGGTTTCTTGCATCAGCAAAGTCTGCCCATGCCTTGCGCTTGGGCCTTGGGGCATGAGGGGCAGGGCGTTGGGGAAGCCGTCGCCGCGCGTGCTACCCTGCACGTGCGCATTGCCCAGCCGGGCGGTGAGGAATCGCTCAACGTGGCGGCCGCAGCGGCGATCTGCTTGCACGCCAGCGCCACGACCGCGCCAGCATCGGCGTGATCCCTGAACCGGCGCCTACGGCGCGGCCTCAGCTATAATGAGAGGCTTTCCAGCATCCACTTCGCCCTTAGCGCATTTCAAGCCAACTCCCACTACAAAGCAGATCAAGAGTCGTCTCTTGAACACGCTGGGGCGTACCCGTAACCAACCCGGAGAACCCAGTGCTTTTGTCTCTACAGGGAGCTACGCCCCAAGCCATTCTGGCGCTTGCTGACGGCACGGTCTACATCGGCAATTCCATCGGTGCCGCTGGCACCACGGTCGGAGAGGTAGTCTTTAACACCGCCATGACCGGTTATCAGGAAATCCTGACCGATCCCAGCTACTGCCGCCAGATCGTCACACTGACCTACCCGCACATCGGCAACTATGGTGTCAATGCCGAAGACGTTGAGGCCGACAAAGTCCACGCCGCTGGCTTGATCATCAAGGACTTGCCGCTGGTGTCGTCGAATTTTCGCCAGTCAATGCCGCTGGCCGAGTACCTCCAGCGTGAAGGCACGGTGGCGATTGCCAACATTGACACCCGCAAACTGACGCGCCAGTTGCGTACGCAGGGCGCGCAAAACGGCTCTATCGTGGCGCTGGTCGAGGGACAGACGGCGACCCAGGCGGCGATGGACCAGGCTGTCGCTCTGGCCAGGGGCACGCCTTCCATGTCCGGGCTGGACTTGGCCAAGGTCGTGTCGGCACGCCAACCCTACCCCTGGTTACAAACCGAGTGGGCTTTGTCCAATCCTGTTTTGGGTGGCAAGCCTGGTTACGGCGAGCAGATCTCGCCCAGGTTTCATGTGGTGGCTTTTGACTTTGGCGTCAAGAAAAACATCCTGCGGATGTTGGCGCAACGTGGTTGCCGCATCACCGTCGTGCCGGCCCAAACCTCTGCCGCCGAGGTGCTGGGGCTGCGTCCCGACGGCGTGTTCCTGTCCAACGGCCCGGGCGACCCCGAGCCGTGCGACTATGCCATCGCGGCAACCACAGAACTGATCAACAACGGCGTTCCCACATTCGGCATCTGCCTGGGTCACCAGATCATGGCCTTGGCCTCGGGAGCCAAGACCTTCAAGATGAAGTTTGGCCACCACGGTGCCAACCATCCGGTCAAAGACCTCGATAGCGGCCGCGTCTCCATCACCAGCCAGAACCACGGTTTTGCAGTCGACGAGAAGACTTTGCCAGTCAACCTACGCGCTACCCATATCAGCCTGTTTGATGGCACTTTGCAGGGCCTGGCTCGCACCGACAGGCCCGCGTTTTGTTTTCAGGGCCATCCGGAAGCGTCCCCAGGGCCGCACGACATCGCCTACCTGTTCGACCGTTTCACCGCGCTGATGGAAAAGGCCCAGAAGGAGAAGACGAATGCCTAAGCGCACTGACCTCAAATCGATCCTCATCATCGGTGCCGGCCCGATTATCATCGGCCAGGCCTGCGAGTTCGACTACTCCGGCGTGCAGGCCTGCAAGGCGCTACGCGAGGAGGGCTACAAGGTCATCCTGATCAACAGCAATCCGGCCACCATCATGACCGACCCGGCCACGGCGGATGTCACCTACATCGAACCGATCACATGGAAGACGGTCGAGAAGATTATCGCCAAGGAACGGCCCGACGCCATTCTGCCAACCATGGGTGGGCAGACCGCGCTCAACTGCGCCTTGGACCTGTGGCACAACGGTGTGCTGGACAAGTACAAGGTCGAGCTCATTGGGGCCAGCCCCGAGGCGATCGACAAGGCCGAGGATCGGCTCAAGTTCAAGGATGCCATGACCAAGATCGGTCTGGGTTCCGCGCGTTCAGGTATCGCCCACAGCATCGACGAGGCTTGGGGTGTGCAGAGGAACTTGGGCTTCCCCACCGTCGTTCGGCCCAGCTTCACCCTTGGCGGCACCGGTGGTGGTATTGCCTACAACCCGGAGGAGTTTGAGACCATCTGCAAACGCGGGTTGGAGGCCTCGCCTACCAACGAGTTGTTGATTGAGGAGTCCCTGTTGGGTTGGAAAGAGTATGAGATGGAAGTGGTGCGCGACAAGGCGGACAACTGCATCATCGTCTGCTCGATCGAGAACCTCGACCCAATGGGCGTGCACACGGGTGACTCCATCACGGTGGCGCCGGCACAAACTTTGACGGACAAGGAGTATCAGATCCTGCGCAACGCCAGCCTGGCGGTGTTGCGCGAGATTGGTGTCGATACCGGTGGCTCCAACGTGCAGTTCGCCATCAACCCCGAAGATGGGCGCATGGTGGTGATCGAGATGAACCCGCGTGTTTCCCGATCCTCAGCCTTGGCCTCCAAGGCAACCGGTTTCCCGATTGCCAAAGTGGCTGCCAAGCTGGCGGTTGGTTACACCCTGGATGAGTTGCGCAATGACATCACCGGGGGCGCCACGCCGGCCAGTTTTGAGCCCAGCATCGACTACGTGGTGACCAAAATTCCGCGTTTTGCCTTCGAGAAGTTCCCGGCCGCCGACAGCCGCCTGACCACACAGATGAAGTCGGTGGGTGAGGTGATGGCGATGGGGCGCACCTTTCAGGAGTCCTTCCAGAAAGCGCTGCGTGGTCTTGAAGTCGGCGTGGATGGCATGAATGAAAAGACGCAGGACCGCGAGGTGCTGGAGAAAGAACTGGGCGAGCCCGGCCCGGAGCGCATCTGGTACGTGGGCGACGCGTTTGCGGCTGGCTGGAGCGTCGACGAGGTGTTTGCGCTGACCAAGATCGACCGTTGGTTCTTGGTGCAGATTGAACAGATCGTAAAGATCGAGTTGGAACTGGAAGCCACAACATTGGACGCCATCGACGCGCCCACGTTGCGGGCGCTCAAACAGAAAGGCTTCTCGGACCGCCGTCTGGCCAAGCAGTTGAAGACCACCGACACGGTGATTCGCACCAAGCGCCGCGCCCTGGGTGTGCGTCCCGTCTACAAGCGGGTGGACACCTGCGCGGCCGAATTTTCCACCAACACCGCTTACATGTACTCGACGTATGAGGCAGAGTACAGCGAGTGCGAAGCTGCGCCGACCGAACGCAAGAAGATCATGGTGCTGGGTGGTGGGCCGAACCGAATCGGACAGGGGATCGAGTTTGACTACTGCTGTGTGCATGCGGCCCTTGCGCTGCGCGAGGATGGTTACGAGACCATCATGGTCAATTGCAACCCAGAGACCGTGTCGACCGACTACGACACGTCGGATCGCCTGTATTTTGAGCCGCTGACGCTGGAGGACGTGCTCGAAATCGTGGACAAGGAAAAGCCGCTCGGCGTGATTGTTCAGTATGGTGGCCAAACCCCTTTGAAGCTGGCGCTTGATCTGGAAGCCAACGGCGTGCCCATCATAGGCACCAGCCCGGACATGATTGACGCCGCCGAAGACCGCGAGCGTTTCCAGAAGTTGCTGCATGAGCTGAAACTGCGCCAGCCGCCCAATGCTACCGCCCGNNCGTCCCAGTTACGTGCTGGGTGGTCGCGCCATGGAGATCGTGCACGAACAGCGCGACCTGGAGCGCTATATGCGTGAAGCGGTCAAGGTCAGCCACGATTCACCTGTGTTGTTGGACCGCTTTTTGAATGACGCCATCGAGTGTGATGTGGACTGTTTGCGCGATCCGCTTGGCGTCACGTTTATTGGCGGTGTCATGGAGCACATCGAGCAGGCCGGTGTCCACAGTGGCGATTCGGCTTGTTCCCTGCCACCGTATAGCCTCAGCGCTCAGACCGTCACCGAGATCAAACGGCAAACCGCCGCGATGGCGCAGGCGCTAAACGTCGTTGGACTGATGAACGTGCAGTTTGCGATTCAAAACATTGATGGCCAGGATGTGATCTATGTGCTGGAAGTCAACCCGCGTGCCTCCCGCACCGTGCCCTTCGTTTCCAAGGCCACTGGCATCCAGTTGGCCAAGGTTGCGGCGCGCTGTATGGTTGGCCAGAGTCTGGCGTCTCAAGGCATTGTGGCCGAAGTGACACCACCGTACTTCAGCGTCAAGGAAGCGGTGTTCCCCTTTGTCAAGTTTCCTGGCGTCGACACGATCCTCGGTCCGGAGATGAAATCAACCGGCGAGGTCATGGGCGTGGGCAAGACCTTCGGCGAGGCCTTCGTCAAGTCGCAATTGGGTGCGGGGACCAAACTTCCGCGCGCCGGCAAAGTGTTCATCTCGGTCAAGAACGGCGACAAGCCACGCGCCATTGACGTTGCGCGCGAGCTGGCGGCCATGGGTTTCGTGTTGTGTGCCAGCAAGGGCACGGCCGCTTCGATCAACGCCGCCGGCGTGCAATGCACCACCGTGAACAAAGTAGCCGAGGGCCGGCCGCACATCGTGGACATGCTCAAGAACAACGACATTGCGTTGGTCATTAATACGGTGGAAGAACGACGCAACGCGATTGCCGATTCGCGCCAGATTCGTACCTCGGCCCTGTTGGCCCGCGTTACAACGTTTACAACCATCGCTGGCGCCGAGGCAGCGGTTGAAGGAATGAAACACATGGACCATTTGGGCGTGATTTCGGTCCAGGAAATGCATGCGCAACTCGTGACGAACAGAGGCATGGCACAAGCCGCGTCAATCACGGCATAATCACGCCATTCAAGCACCGCCGATCGGCAACGGTCGGCGGTTTATTTTTGACACCCCATTTTCAGAGCATTCGGAGGAGACCGTGGCGACTATTCCCATCACCAAGCGCGGCGCGGAGAAACTCAAGACTGAGTTACATCGCCTCAAAACAGTCGACCGCCCCGGCGTGATTGCGGCGATTGCCGAGGCGCGTGCGCAAGGTGACTTGAGCGAGAACGCCGAGTACGAAGCCGCCAAGGACCGCCAGGGTTTCATTGAAGGCCGTATCCAGGAAGTGGAAAGCAAGTTGTCGGCCGCTCAGATCATTGACCCTAGCGCACTGGATGCCGGCGGATTGGTCGTGTTCGGAGCGTCCGTCGAGTTGGAGGATGAGGTCAGCGGTGAGCGTGTCAAGTACCAGATCGTTGGCGAGGATGAAGCGGACATCAAGCTCGGACTGGTCAACATTGGCAGCCCGATTGCCCGCGCCCTGATCGGCCGGGCGGAGGGTGACAGTGCCGAAGTACAGGCGCCGGGCGGCGTCAAGCGCTTTGAAATCGTGGCTGTCAGCTACGCCTGATCCTTGGCCCGCCAAGCTGAGTCGAACCTGCCCATGCGCCTGACCATTGCAGTCGCGGGACCGAGTTTGACGCAACGACTCGCCCTTGGGGGGCGCATCTTCGCCGCGGCGCTGTGGTGGGGCAGTCTCACCACGGTGTGCTTTCTGATAGCACCGCTGCTGTTTGTTTACCTGCCGACTCCCACGCTGGCCGGCCAACTGGCGGCCAAGTTGTTCACGGCGCAGACCTGGGTGTCGGTTGCCTGCGCGCTGGTGCTACTGTTGGGACTGCGATCAAAGGCGGCTTCACGGGACATGACTCGGTCGCAGTCCACGATGCTGTTTATTGCACTTGGGATGTTGCTTGCCTTGGTGGTGGAGTTTGCTATTGCACCGCGGATCGTGGCGCGGGTGAATCACCGCGTATGGCACAGTGTCGGCGTGCTGCTGTACAGCTTGCAGTGGTGCTGCGCCGCCTTGGTATTGTGGAAGACGGCGCTCAGGTCTGAGACCGCCGNNCACTTTGACATCGCGCGGACCGGGCATGCGGTTTTCATCTTCAGGCCGTTCCTTTTGAACCTTGGGACGCCACAACACCAGCAGCTTGCCAATGTGCTGAATCGGCGCTGCGTTCAAACCGTCACAAAGGGTCTGAAACATGGTTTCACGCGCGCCGCGGTCATCGGAGAACACGCGGATCTTGATCAGCCCGTGCGCACTTAGCGCCGCTTCAGCCTCTTTGGTCACCGCAGCGGTCAGACCATCGTTGCCAATCATGACCACGGGGTCGAGGTGATGCGCCAGGGCGCGGTGTTCCTTGCGTTGGGCAGGGGTCAGTTGTATTTGAGGCATGCCGCTATTATCGACGAGTGAGGCCAGAATGAAAATCAAGACCAAGAGCAGCAAAGTCAACCGGGCGTGGATCAATGATCACGTTAATGACCCCTACGTCAAGCAGGCGCAGCGTGACGGCTACAGGGCGCGGGCGGCCTACAAGTTGCAGGAAATCGATGCAAGTCTAGGCTTGATCAAGCCGGGTTATCTGGTTGTTGATTTGGGCTCGGCGCCAGGGGCATGGAGCCAGTACCTGCGTCGAAAACTGCTACCCAAGTCGATTGCCACCGGTGAGTCGCCGAGCGCGGCACAGGGCAGCATCATCGCTCTGGACCTGTTGCCCATGGAGCCCGTTGAAGGGGTGACCTTTTTGCAAGGTGATTTCCGCGAGCCGGCGGTGTTGCAGCGTCTGGCAGATGCCATGCAGGGCCGCTTGGCCGATGTGGTGGTGTCCGACATGGCGCCCAACTTGTCGGGTATCGCGTCCGCGGATGCCGCCAGGATTGAGCACTTGATCGAGCTGGCCATCGATTTTGCTCAGAACCATATGAAGCCGCAAGGCGCGCTGGTAGCGAAAGTCTTTCATGGCGCGGGTTACGACCAACTGGTGAAGCTGTTCAAGCAGGCGTTCAAAGTGGTCAAGCCGATCAAACCGAAGGCTTCACGCGACAAGTCGTCCGAAACATTTCTGATTGGCGTTGGGCTGCAAACTCATTGAATTGGTGTAATTTCCACGCCAGGGGCGGGGATGAAAATACACTTTGATGCTGCGGGAAGGCTTGAAACGCCTAAAATGGGCACCAAGTGCGTCTTGTCCCGTCCTATTTGTTGCGCCCGTACTGGAGCCTCGTTTGAACAATCAGTGGTTTTCAAAAATTGCCGTCTGGCTTGTGATCGCCCTTGTGCTGTTCACGGTCTTCAAGCAATTCGACACGCGTGGCGTGGCGGGTGCGGGCAGCCTGGGATATTCCGACTTCCTGGAAGAGGTGCGCGGCAAGCGAATCAAGAGTGCCATCATTCAAGAGGGACAGGGTGGCACCGAAATCATTGCCGTGACCACCGATGACCGCAAGGTACGCACCACCGCTACTTATCTGGACCGTGGCTTGGTGGGTGACCTGATCGCCAATGGCGTCAAGTTCGATGTCAAGCCGCGCGAAGAAGGCTCCTTGCTCATGACGCTGCTGGTCAGTTGGGGCCCCATGTTGTTGTTGATCGGGGTCTGGGTCTATTTCATGCGCCAGATGCAGGGTGGCGGCAAAGGCGGCGCGTTCAGCTTTGGCAAGAGCAAGGCACGCATGCTCGATGAAAACACCAACCAGGTTACCTTTGCCGATGTCGCAGGCTGCGACGAAGCGAAGGAAGAGGTCAAGGAAGTAGTGGACTTCCTGAAAGATCCGCAAAAATTTCAGAAGCTGGGTGGTCGTATTCCACGTGGCTTGCTGCTGGTCGGACCACCCGGAACCGGCAAGACTTTGCTGGCCAAGGGTATTGCGGGCGAGGCCAAAGTGCCGTTCTTTTCGATTTCCGGCTCTGACTTCGTGGAGATGTTCGTTGGCGTGGGCGCGGCGCGTGTGCGCGACATGTTCGACAACGCCAAGAAGAACGCGCCCTGCATCATCTTCATCGACGAGATTGATGCGGTGGGACGCCAGCGTGGTGCCGGCTTGGGGGGCGGCAATGACGAGCGCGAGCAAACGCTCAATCAAATGCTGGTCGAGATGGACGGCTTCGAGACCAATGTTGGTGTGATCGTGGTGGCCGCCACCAACCGCCCGGACATTCTGGACGCCGCCTTGTTGCGACCGGGCCGTTTCGACCGTCAGGTCTACGTCACGCTGCCAGATATTCGTGGCCGCGAGCAAATTCTCAATGTGCACATGCGAAAGGTCCCCTTGGGCCAGGACGTAAATGCGTCGGTGATTGCGCGGGGCACGCCCGGCATGTCTGGGGCGGATCTGGCCAACCTTTGTAATGAAGCCGCATTGATGGCGGCCCGTCGTAGTGCCCGCACGGTGGAGATGCAGGACTTTGAAAAGGCCAAGGACAAGATCTTGATGGGTCCTGAGCGCAAGAGCATGGTCATGCCCGAGGAAGAGCGGCGTAACACCGCGTACCACGAGTCCGGCCACGCCTTGATTGGCAAGCTGTTGCCCAAGTGCGACCCAGTTCACAAAGTGACCATCATTCCGCGCGGCCGTGCCTTGGGCGTCACCATGAGCCTGCCGGCGCAAGACCGCTATAGCTACGACAGCGAATACATGTTTAGCCAAATCAGCATGCTGTTTGGCGGGCGTATTGCCGAAGAAGTATTCATGAAGCAAATGACTACTGGTGCCTCCAACGATTTCGAACGTGCCACCCACCTGGCGCGCGACATGGTCACGCGTTATGGCATGACCGATGCACTGGGTCCCATGGTGTACGCCGAGAACGAAGGCGAGGTTTTCTTGGGTCGCTCGGTCACCAAGACAACGAATATGAGCGAGCAAACCATGCAAAAAGTCGACGCCGAGGTACGCCGCATCATCGACCAACAATACACGCTGGCGCGCAAGTTGATTGAGGACAATCAGGACAAGGTTCACGCCATGGCCAAGGCCCTGCTGGAGTGGGAAACCATTGACAGCGATCAGCTCGACGACATCATGGCTGGCAAGGAGCCTCGTGCTCCTAAGGACTGGACGCCACGTGCCAACGTCTCCGGCGGTGATGGCGGCACTGGGGGTGCGCCGACGGTCAAGCCTGATGCCGCGCCCACGGCCGCGTAAAAGGTCAATTTTTTCACACAAAGCGGGGCTTCTTGCCCCGTTTCTCATGGCGCCAACGACAGGCCACTCTCCAACCGCGACAATGGCACTTCGCCAACGATTTGGGCATTTCCGTGCACTGGCAAACGAGCCGATTCCTGATTGATTTGTCGAGGCCCAAAGTCATGGGCATCGTGAATATCACGCCGGACTCCTTTTCCGACGGCGGGCGGTATCACGCGCTGGCGGCCGCATTGCGTCAATGCGAGCGTTTAATTCTGGACGGCGCGGACATTTTGGACCTGGGTGGCGAGTCGTCGCGACCGGGCTCCTTGCCAGTGCCGCTGGATGAAGAACTGGCGCGCGTGTTGCCGGTGGTGCGTGAGGCCGTCAAGCTGGGCGTGCCCGTGTCGGTCGATACGTACAAGCCCCAAGTAATGCAGGCCGTGTTGGAGCTGGGTGCGGACATCATCAACGATATCTGGGCACTGCGCCAAGGTGCCGCAGGCGACCCACGCACCGCGGTGGCGGTGGTGGCCAGCCACCCCCACTGCGGTGTGTGCCTGATGCACATGCATGGCGAGCCTGTCACTATGCAGTTGTCGCCGATGGATGGCGATGTGCTAGCCCCGGTGCGCGAGTTTCTTGAACAACGCGTTCATGTTCTGCGGGAAGCGGGTGTGGCGCCAAACCGGATCGTGATTGATCCCGGTATCGGGTTTGGCAAGACGGTGGCGCAGAACTTTGCCTTGCTGTCACGTCAGCGGGAGTTGCTGGTGCTCGGCCATCCGCTTTTGGCAGGGTGGTCGCGCAAATCCTCTTTGGCCGCGGTGAGCGGCAAGTCGCTGGGGTCGGTGGCGACGCTGGATACCAGGGACCGAATGGTGGCCAGCGTGGCGGCGGCCTTGCTGGCGGTGGAGCGCGGCGCCAGCATTGTGCGGGTGCACGATGTCGGCGACACGGTGCAGGCCATGCGCGTTCTGTGCGCTATAAGGTAACCCGCGACGCAAGTCGCGGTTGAGTGGTTCAACGAAGGACAAAGGGACGGATGATGAGCAGAAAATATTTTGGCACCGATGGCATCCGCGGAACCGTCGGCATTGATCCCATCACACCGGACTTTGTGTTGCGGTTGGCGCATGCGGTGGGCCGCGTGTTGAAGAAGACCGAGGTGCGTCCCACCGTTCTGATTGGCAAAGACACCCGAATATCAGGCTACATGCTGGAGAGCGCGTTGGAGAGCGGCTTCAACTCCGCTGGTGTCGATGTGGTGTTGCTGGGTCCGCTGCCGACCCCGGGTGTGGCCTACCTCACGCGGGCGCAGCGCGCCTCGCTGGGCGTGGTGATCAGCGCCAGCCACAACGATTACCCCGACAATGGCATCAAGTTCTTCAATGCCCAAGGCAGCAAGCTGCCCGACGCATGGGAAGTCGATGTCGAGGCAGAGTTGCAACGTCCCCCGGTGTGGGCCGATTCGGCCAATCTCGGCAAGGCGCGACGCCTTGATGACGCAGCCGGTCGCTACATTGAGTTCTGCAAGAGCACTTTTTCCAACGACCTCACGCTCAAGGGCATCCGAATCGTGGTCGACGCGGCGCATGGCGCCGCCTACCAAGTGGCGCCCAAGGTGTTCCACGAACTGGGTGCCGAGGTAGTGGCGATTGGTTGTGCGCCAGATGGGCTGAACATCAACCACGAAGTGGGCGCCACGCACCCGCAGGCGTTGGTGGCGGCTGTCAAAGCCAACCATGCTCACTTTGGCGTGGCGCTCGACGGTGATGCGGATCGACTGCAGTTGGTGGATGCACAGGGGCGCTTGTACAACGGCGACGAACTGCTCTATTTGATGGCGGATGACCGTCTGGGTCGCGATGAGCACGTGCCCGGTGTGGTGGGTACGCTCATGACCAATATGGCGGTGGAAGTCGCGCTGAAAGCGCGCGGCGTACAGTTTGTGCGCGCCAAGGTGGGGGATCGCTATGTATTGGAAGAGTTGGAAAAACACAAGTGGCTGCTCGGCGGCGAGGGTTCCGGCCACCTGTTGGCGTTGGACAAACACACCACCGGGGATGGTTTGATATCGGCGCTGCAGGTGTTGCAAGCGGTCCAGCGCAGCGGCAAGACGCTGGCGCAATTGCTGGAGGAGATCACGCTGTTCCCGCAGACCTTGATCAATGTGCGCTTGCGCGCCGGACAAGACTGGCAAGCCAATACCCGATTGACCCAAGAGGCGCATGCGGCTGAAGCCGAGTTGGGCGACAGCGGGCGGGTGTTGATTCGCCCCAGCGGGACCGAGCCCTTGTTGCGGGTCATGGTGGAAGCGCGTGATGGCGTACAGGCTCAAGCCTGTGCGCAGCGTATTGCCGACACTCTGGCGGCATGACTACCCTCGCGATTCGTGTTTGCCAGGCCGACTACGACCGAGCCGACCACGCGGCGGCCGTGGTCAGCCTGCTGGATGCCTACGCACGCGATCCGATGGGTGGCGGCGAACCCTTGAGCGACTTTGCCAAAGCCAACCTGGTGGCGGCGCTGGCAGCGCGGGCGCAGGCCTACTCGGTGTTGGCCTTTGGTGGGGCGGATGGTGAAACCCCGGTGGGCTTGGTCAATTGCATCGAGGGCTTTTCAACCTTTGCCTGCCGCCCACTGGTCAATATTCACGATGTCGTGGTGCTGGACAGCCACCGTGGTCAGCGGGTTGCCGAGGCCATGCTGACCTTGGCTGAAGAGATCGCGCGCGAACGCGGTGCCTGCAAGCTGACCTTGGAGGTTCTGCAAGGCAACTCGGGTGCCATCCGTTTGTACCAGCGCGTCGGCTTCACCAACTACCAACTCAATCCTGCCATGGGGTATGCCCAGTTCTGGCAAAAGTGGTTGTGAGCCGCTTGCGGTACAGGCCACGTCGCAAAGGCCTGGGTCTCAATTGACTTGTTTCTTGGGCGTGAAGCCCATCTCGATCAGCGGTGGAACGCGCCCATCCGTATCGCGCGGGATCGATTCGGTTTTTTCGATCGCGCGTAACACCGCATCGTCCCAGGCCTTGATGCCGCTGGTAGTCTTGAGACGGGGTTTACCGACAACCGTACCGTCCGGGGCGGCGTTGAACAAGACCACGGCGCGCGGGTTGCCCGCTATCTCGTCACTGAATACGATGTTCGGCCGAATCCGCGCTTCCAGTCTGGCACCGTAGCTGGCAGATGGTCCGGATGATTGCAATGCGGTGCCCGTCGCGCTGCTGCCGCCGGAGGCGTTGGCCAGGCCGGTCAGTCGCTTGATGTTTTCTTGCCGTTGGGCTTCCAACTGCTTCGTCTTCTCCTGTGCCACCAGAGCTTCTCTGCGTTTGGCTTCCTGCTCGGCCTGACGCTTGTCGGCGGCGAGCTTCTTTTCCTTGTCGCGTTTCTCTTGCTCGCGCTTCTTCTCTAGCTCAAGCTTCGCCAGCCTTTGTTGCAATTCAAGCGCCTTGCGTTCGCGCTCCTTGTCCTCCTGCCGGCGCAGCTTGTCGCGTTCGATGGCAATTTCCGCATCCGAAATTCGCGGTGGCACGGGGGGAGGCTCAACTTGAACTCGTGGCGTGGGGGGTGGTGGTGGTGGCTCGATCAATTTCGGGGCGGCTTCGATTGGCACGGCGGACCACAGTTCGGCCTCGGCGCTGACCAGTTCGGCCTCGTGTTTCCAGGTCAAGCTGGTCGTCAGGGCTACCATCAGCAGCACATGCGCAACGATTGCCAGAAGCAGCGCGCGCGCCAAGCCCGGTGTAGGCGGGGGGGCAAATTCGAGTCGCTCCGCGGCGGCGTTCATGGCGCGGTCAGGGCTCCAGTTGCACCGACAAGCCGACCCGCTGTACCTGGGCGCGCTGCAGCGTATCCATTACCTTGACGACGGACTCGTACTTGATGTTGCGGTCGGCGCTGATCACTACAGCCGAATTGGACACGCCACGTTGCGCCTCGGCCACCGTCTTGGCCAAGTCCTTGAGGGTGACCGCCACCGTCTTGCCCGCAACTTTGAGTTCAAGCGTCTCGTTCTTGCCAAGTACCACTTGAATCACTTGGTCCGGCTGTTTCTTGCCCTTGCCGACGCTGGGCAGATCGATCATGCTGGGTGTGATCAGGGGAGCCGTGACCATGAAAATGATCAACAGCACCAGCATGACATCGATGAACGGCACCATGTTGATCTCGCTGATGGTGCGCCGCCTGCGGCCTCGGCTGATCAATGCTGGCATAGTGTTTCCTCAGTGTCCCGAGGCCGACGTAGTGCCAACGTTGCGTTGCAGGATGTTGGAGAACTCTTCGATGAAGGTCTCCAGCCGGTTGGCGATTCGGTCTATGTCGCGAGCAAAGCGGTTGTAGGCCACCACGGCCGGAATGGCCGCAAACAGACCAATGGCGGTGGCCACCAGCGCCTCGGCGATCCCCGGCGCCACCGTGGCCAGCGTGACCTGCTGCAAGGCGCCCAAACCGGTGAAGGCGTGCATGATGCCCCAGACCGTGCCAAACAGCCCCAGATAAGGGGACACTGAACCGACTGAGGCCAGGAACGACAGGTGAGTCTCCACCACGTCCATCTCGCGCTGAAAGCTGGCTCGCATGGCGCGCCGGGCCCCATCCATAAGGGTGCCACTGTCGACAATGCGGCGCTCGCGCAGTTTCTGGAATTCGCGCATGCCGCTGGCAAAGATACGTTCCATCGGACCGCTGCCCTTGGCGTTCTTGGCCGCTGCCGCGTACAGGTCGTTCATGCTGGTGCCNNCACCAGCATCAGCATGACGACTTGGACGATCCAACTCGCATGCAACACCAATTGGACAATGGACAGGTTTTGATTCATCTCGGCAAGTCTAGAGTGTTGGGGAGGCGGTTGGTTCCGCACGTTGCAGCGCAGTCTGTCCTAATTGGTCAAGCAGGGCCGGCGGAAACCGATTGGGTTTGAGCGTGTTGGCATCGACCCAGCCAACGCGGATGGTGCCGTCACACAGCACTGTGTCGTCAGTTTCCGATTGCAGCAACACCTGTTGGCGTATTGTCAGCGAAGCGCGGCCCTGTTCCACCAGACAAACGGTGACAAGGAGTTGGTCGTCCAGCCGCGCTGGGAGATGGTAGCGAACATCGGTCTGGCTGACCACAAAAATGCCTCCTGTCCGGTCACGCAGTTCTTGTTGCGCGATGCCCATTGAGCGCAGCCACTCGGTGCGCGCCCGCTCAAAGAACTTGAGGTAGTTGGCGTAGAAGACGATGCCCCCCGCGTCGGTGTCTTCCCAGTACACGCGCACTGGCCAGACAAACTCCGGTATTGCGGATCGGGTTGAACCACTCATGCGAGCAAGGCCCTGAGTCGGGCCACCGATTCCTGTAGCTGCGCCATGTTGTTGGCGGTCGAGAAACGAACAAAGTTTCGGGTTTGATCGGTTCCAAAATCGCGCCCCGGCGTCACCGCAACATGGGCACGGTTCATGACTTCGAAAGCGAAGTCCCAACTGTCGCGCACGCCGAGCCTGGCGCACGCTGCCGAGCAATCGGCCCAGGCGTAAAAGGCGCCGTCGGGCAGCACGGGAACGGACAGCCCCAGTTCATTGAGGGCGGGGATAAAGAAGTCGCGCCGCGCCCTGAACTCAGCGCGCCGCTGCTCGTACAGCGCCAGGCTGTCGGCCTCAAAGCAGGCCAGCGCCGCATACTGCGAGACGGTGCTCGGGCAGATGAACAGGTTCTGCGCCAGGCGCTCGATCACCGGGACCAGTGTCTCCGGCACCACCAGCCAGCCCAGGCGCCAACCGGTCATGTTGAAGTACTTGCTGAAGCTGTTGACGCTGATGATGTCGTCGCCCAGCGCCAGACAGGATTGCCCGTACTGGGCGTCGTAGCTAAGCCCGAGATAAATCTCGTCGACTATGGTGATGCCGCCTTTGCGGCGCACCACCTCATGGATACGGCGTAACTCGTCCGGCGCAATGGAGGTGCCGGTCGGGTTGGAGGGTGACGCCAACAATACGCCACGGGTGCGTGGTCCCCACGCCGCCTCCACCTTGGCGGCGCTGAGCTGGAAGCGCTCTTCGGCAGTGGTTGGCAGCAACACAGCGGTGCCCTCGGCGGCGCTGACAAAGTGGCGGTTGCAGGGGTAGCTGGGGTCCGGCATCAGGATTTCGTCACCGGCTTCAATCAAGGCCAGGCAGGCCAATTGCAGCGCGGCCGAGGCCCCGGCGGTGACCACGATGCGTTGCGCAGGCACGGTGATGCCAAAACGCGCCTGGTACCAGCCGCTGATGCGGTCGCGCAGCGCCTCCAGCCCGGTGGCCTGCGTGTAGTGCGTGCGCCCATCACGAATCGCCTGAATGGCGGCTTCCTGCACCAGGGGTGGCGCGGTGAAATCGGGCTCACCAATGTTCAGGTAGATCATTGGCGTGGCGCTATCTGCCACCTGTTTGGCCAAGCTCTGCGCCGCTTTGGCCACCTCCATCACATAGAAGGGCTCGATACGTCGCGCCCGTTCGGAAATCCGCATGGCCGGGTGTTGGGGGTTCACGCGCGGGACGGCTTGGCTGAGCGGTCAGCAGCTACTTCTGCCCCCCGCAGGGTCGGTGCCAGCCCGTTGAGCACGGCGTTGACGTATTTGTGGCCGTCGGTGCCACCAAACTCCTTGGCCAGTTCGACACACTCGTTCAGCACCACCCGCCAGGGCACGTCCAGGCAGTGCTTGAACTCGTAGGCACCAATCCACATGACCGCATGCTCGATGGGCGAGATTTCGGCCAGTTTGCGGTCCAGCAGGGGCACGATCAGCGCGTCCAGTTCACTGGCCTGTTCCACGCAGCCGTGCAACAAGGCGTCGAAGTGCACTGCGTCGGACTTGGCGAAGCCTGCCAGGTCCCGGGTGAAGGCATCCACATCGGCCACCGCATTGCCGCCAACCAGGCTTTGGTAGAGCGCCTGCAGGGCGAACTCGCGCGAACGGCTGCGGCTGGATTTGCTGCCAGCCTTGCGCACGCCGGTGCTGGTCAGCCCGGTGCGGGACTGGCGTGGTGGGCGTTTGTTGTCGGTCTTTGGGGCGGCAGTGCTCATCAAATCTCCTGTATCAAGTTGGCCATTTCCACGGCGACGCGGGCCGCGTCGCGCCCTTTGTCGGTCTTCCTGGCAATGGCTTGTTCCAGGGTCTCGGTTGTGAGGATCGCGTTGGCAATGGGAATCTGGTAGTCCAGCGCGACCCGGCTCACGCCGGCGCCCGACTCATTGGCCACCAGCTCGAAGTGGTAGGTTTCACCCCGGATGATGCAGCCCAGCGCCACCAAGGCGTCGTACTTGGCTTTTTCGGCCAAGGCCATCAGGGCCACCGGGATTTCCAAGGCGCCAGGGACCATGATGTGGTCGATGTTCTTGTCCTGCACACCCAGCGCGATCAGCTCCGCATGGCAGGCCTGCGCCAGCGCGTTGGTGATGGGCTCATTGAAACGGGCCTGCACAATGCCAATGGCCAGGCGTTTGCCGTTGAGTCGCGCGTCGCCTGGCTGCAGACTGCCTTTGTCGGCATTGAACATGGGTGAATCCTCTGTTATTTGGTGATGTAACCCGTGATTTCCAGCCCATAACCGGTCATGCTGGGCATGCGCCTGNNGTCATCTTGTGCACGCCACATTCACGCAGGATTTGCGCACCCACCCCGTAGGTGCGCAGGTCCATGCGTTCACGTTCCGGCCCATGGCTGGCCAGGGCGGTGCCTTCAAATTGGGACAGCAGTTGCTCTGCCGTCTCGCCACAGTTGAGCAGCACGACCACGCCTTTGCCCTCGGCGGCAATGCGCGCCAGGCTGGCATCCAGACTCCAGGAGTGCATGGACCGATTGGTCTCCAATGCGTCAAAGATCGACAACGGTTCATGCACGCGGGCCGGCACCGTGTCGCCCGGTAGCCACTCACCCTTGACCAACGCCAGGTGCACGCCTTGTGCCGGCTTGTCCCGAAACGCGTGGGCCGTGAATTCTCCAAATGCGGTGTTCAGCGTGCGGGTGCCGACTCTTTCAACCAGCGATTCGACCCGGCTGCGATGTTCGATCAAATCGGCAATGGTGCCGATCTTGAGCCCGTGCTCGGCGGCAAACAATTGCAGGTCGGGCAGGCGCGCCATGGTGCCGTCGTCCTTCATGATCTCGCAGATCACGGCCGCTGGTGAGCAGCCTGCCATGGCGGCAAGGTCGCAGCCGGCCTCGGTGTGTCCGGCGCGCATCAAGACCCCGCCGTCGACCGCTTGCAGCGGGAAGATGTGACCTGGTTGCACCAGGTCATCCGCCTTGGCAGCCTTGGCAACGGCGGCTTGCACCGTGCGGGCGCGGTCAGCCGCCGAGATACCAGTGGTCACGCCTTCGGCGGCCTCGATGGAGACCGTGAATGCGGTCGCCAGCTTGGTGCCGTTGCGCACCGCCATGGGCTGTAGCTTCAGGCGCTCGCAGCGCTCGCGGGTGAGCGTCAGACAAATCAGGCCTCGGCCAAAACGCGCCATGAAGTTGACGGCTTCGGGGGTTACGTGGTCGGCGGCGAGAACCAGGTCGCCTTCGTTCTCGCGGTCTTCTTCGTCGACCAGGATCACGATGCGCCCGGAGCGCATGTCGGCCACGATGTCTTCGACCGGAGAAATGGAAACAGGGGAGGGTGCGCTCATGCGAGGGCTTTCATTGAATCGTAAAGGGGAGGCAAGTCGAGCCGTGGCTTAGCCCGCGACGGCGGCATCGGCTGCAAGCGTGGCCAGTTGCGGCTCCAGGCGGAGCATGCGTTCAACATAACGCGCAATCAAGTCGATTTCGAGGTTGACTTGGGCGCCTGGTTGGAGGGCGTTCAAGGCGGTGTTGTGCACCGTGTGGGGAATCAGGTTGATGCGACATTCACAACCGTCTGGCAGGTCCTGCACGTGGTTGACGGTCAGGCTCACGCCGTTCACGGTGATCGAGCCTTTGTAGGCCAGGTACTTGGCCAACTCAGGCGGGGTGAGGATGCGTAGGTCCCAGCTTTCCCCCACCTGGGCGAAGCGGATGAGGGTGCCCACACCGTCAACATGCCCGGACACCAAGTGCCCGCCGAGCCGGTCGTTGGCGCGCAAGGCCTTCTCCAGATTGATCGGGCCGGGTTGCGACA
>CXWL01023764.1_pt1 | contig 18957 bp, 14 predicted proteins | sample 590931 | NCBI WGS metagenome assembly CXWL01 (sample SAMEA3498368, study PRJEB10139) | groundwater metagenome | biome: water well; material: biofilm material | place: Germany | collected 2015-04-27 | reverse complement strand
ATCCTACGCCGGCCAACTCATCGTGATGACCTGCCCCCAGATCGGCAACTACGGCATCACCCGCGACGACGCAGAATCTCGAAAGCTCTTCCTAAACGGCATCATCGTCAAAGAACGCAGTCGCATCGCGAGTAACTGGCGAGCGGTGCAGGGACTCGACGAGTATGTCGATGAGAACGGTATCCCCGGTCTTGAGGGGATCGATACGCGCGCGCTGGTTCGGCATCTTCGCTCGCAAGGGGCAATGCGCGGCGTTCTCGCGGACATCGACCGTGACGATCAGGAGCTTCTCAGCCGGGCTCGCGCGCATCCATCGATGGCCGGCATCGACCTGGCCAGCGGCGTCGCGCGCGGTGATATCTATTCGTGGGCGGAGCAAGCAGTGGCGGTTAGCGGCACATGGACACAGCAGAGCCTCTTTACCTCGGGGCAGTCGTCGCAATTTCATATCGTGGTGTACGACTATGGAGCGAAATGGAACATACTGCGCTGCCTGGTCAAAGTTGGCTGCCGGGTGACCGTTGTTCCCGCTGATGCTGCGGCCCGAGATATACTCGCGCTTCACCCCGACGGAGTCGTGCTCTCAAATGGTCCAGGTGATCCCGATCCACTGCGGTACGCCGTGCAGAATATTCAATCACTGCTCGGACACGTGCCAATCGCCGGTATCTGTCTTGGCCATCAGCTTCTTGCCCTCGCCGCAGGAGGCAGGACCTACAAGCTCAAGTTCGGCCACCGCGGAAGCAACCATCCTGTCTTGGAGTCACGCACCGGACAGGTCCGCATCACGGCGCACAATCACGGTTTTTCGGTCGATGCCGATTCACTCCCCGACAGAACAACGGAAATCACACATATCAATCTCAATGACAACACGGTCGAAGGACTGAGGTTTCGCGATCTGCCTGCGTTCAGTGTACAGTATCACCCCGAGGCCTCACCGGGGCCGCACGACTCTCTGGATTTCTTCACTGACTTTGTCGAGATGATCAAACTCTGGCGCGGAAGTGACACTCATGCCAAAACGCGCTGATCTCAAGCGGGTGTTGGTGATCGGTTCCGGTCCGATTGTCATCGGGCAGGCGTGCGAATTCGATTACTCCGGCACGCAGGCCATCAAAGCGCTGCGCGCCGATGGGATTGAAGTTGTTCTGGTCAATTCCAATCCGGCGACAATCATGACCGACCCGGATCTGGCTGATCGCACCTATATCGAGCCGCTGACGGTAGAGTTTCTAGAACAGGTCATTGCGCGCGAGCGTCCCGATGCTGTCCTGCCTAGTGTCGGCGGCCAGACCGCGCTCAATCTGGCTCTGGCCTTGCAGGAATCGGGTGCACTTGACCGCTACCATGTCGAGCTGATCGGCGCCAGCGCCGAGGCGATCAGAGTGGCCGAAGATCGAGAACTGTTCAAACAGGCGATGCTGGGAATCGGGCTTGATGTTCCGCGGAGCGTTCTGGTCTCGGATTTCCAGCAGGCCAAAGCTTTTGCCGATGAAAACAGCTTCCCGATTATTGTGCGGCCATCGTTTACGCTCGGCGGCTCCGGCGGGGGAATCGCGTACAATCTCGAAGAGCTCGAAACCATCGTCAATCGCGGGCTCGGCCTCTCCCCTGTTCGTGAGGCGCTCGTCGAGGAATCCCTGATCGGGTGGAAGGAATACGAACTGGAAGTCATGCGCGATCGCCGCGACAATTTCGTTGTGGTCTGCTCGATCGAGAACTTCGACTCTCTTGGCGTGCATACCGGCGATTCACTGACAGTCGCGCCGGCTCAAACCCTGACCGATCGGGAATACCAGCGCATGCGCGATGCCGCAGCGGCGATCCTCCGCCGAGTGCGGGTGGATACGGGCGGCGCGAATGTTCAGTTTGCGGTCAACCCGCAGACTGGTCGACTGGTCGTGATCGAAATGAACCCTCGGGTTTCGCGGTCCTCCGCGCTCGCGTCCAAGGCAACCGGCTTTCCGATCGCCAAGATCGCGGCCAAACTGGCGATCGGCTATACGCTCGACGAAATCCCGAACGACATCACGCGCAAGACACCCGCGGCCTTTGAACCGTCGATCGACTATGTTGTCACCAAGATGCCAAAGTTCGCCTTTGAGAAATTCCCCGGGGCCGACGCTGCGCTCGGTATCCAGATGAAGTCGGTCGGCGAGGTGATGGCGATCGGCCGCACGTTCAAGGAGTCCCTTTTCAAGGCGCTTCGTTCACTCGAAGCCGTGAAACCGTTCCGGCCGAGCGCGATGACCCGCGAACAGCTTTCAGCCGCCTTGGCAACTCCGAACGAATTCCGCCTGCACTATATTGTCCATGCACTGGATTCGGGATGGAGCGTCGGTGATATAAACCGCCTCACCCAGATTGATCCCTGGTTTCTCGACCAGATTTCTCACTTTGCCGCTTTGCAGAAACAGCTGAGAGGCAGAGCGCTATCGGAAATTGCCGATTCCGAGCTGCGACTGGCCAAGGAATACGGCTTTTCGGATCGTCGCATCGGGTACCTTACCAACGCTGAAGAAGAGATTGTGCGAAAGCGCCGCTTTGACGCCAATATAAGACCGGTCTACAAACGCGTCGATACGTGCGCCGCGGAATTTGAATCGTTCACGCCGTATCTCTATTCCACCTACGACGAGGAAGACGAGAGCGATCCTCAGGCGGTCAGGAAGGTCATTATTCTCGGGAGCGGACCGAATCGCATCGGGCAAGGGATCGAATTCGACTATTGCTGCTGTCACGCCTCGTATGCCATTCGCGAAGCCGGCATGCAGAGCATCATGGTCAATTGCAACCCGGAGACCGTCTCGACTGACTATGACACCAGCGATCGGCTGTACTTAGAGCCGCTGACGCTCGAAGATGTTCTTGAAGTCTATCACCGCGAACAACCCGACGGCGTGATTGTGCAGTTTGGCGGGCAGACGCCGCTTATGTTGACACTGCCGCTGGCCAAAGCGGGCGTCAAAATCTTAGGCACACCACCCGATTCGGTTGATCTCGCTGAAGATCGGGAACGATTCGCGGCGTTTCTGGACAGGCTCGCCATTCGGCATCCGGCGCATGCCATCGGGCGCAACATCGAGGAAGGGGATAAAGCCGCGCGCAACCTCGGCTTTCCGCTGCTTCTGCGCCCCTCCTATGTGCTTGGCGGGCGCGGCATGGCGATTGTGTATGGCACACAGCAGCTTCATAGCTACCTCACGGCCGCATTCGACGCCGCTCCCGGACAGCCGGTGCTGATCGACAAATTCCTCGAGGACGCCTTCGAAGTCGATGTCGACGCTCTCTCGGACGGCGAACAATGCATTCTGGCCGGCGTCATGCAGCATATCGAAGAAGCCGGCGTGCACAGCGGCGATTCCAGTTCAGTGCTGCCGACGTTCCTGATTGCGCCAAAACACCTCGAAGAGATAGCAGCTGTTACCCGTGTACTGGCTCGTGAACTTAAGGTTGTCGGTATGATGANNTGATGAATATCCAGTACGCGATTGCGGATGACGAGCTGTACGTGCTCGAAGTTAATCCGCGCGCGTCGCGTACCATCCCTTTTGTCGCCAAATCGACCGGTGTCCCGCTTGCGAAGATCGCTACCCGCTTAATGCTCGGAAGCAAACTGCGCGATCTCGGACTGACTGAGGATTTGAAGGTCGGGCGGTTCTTTGTCAAAACGCCGGTTTTCCCGTTCATCAAATTCCCCGGGGTCGACCCCAAGCTCTCACCTGAGATGCGCTCGACCGGTGAAGTGCTCGGGATCGGCAGCGATTTCGGAACCGCCTTCTACAAGGCACAGCTGGCGGCGGGGATCAGACTTCCCAATGAGGGAGCGCTTCTGATCAGTGTCAATGACCGCGACAAGAAAGGGATGTTGCGCGTGGCGCGGCGTTTCAGTGCGCTCGGATTTCGTATTCTCGCGACCAGTGGCACGGCGACTTTTCTGCAGGACATGGGGGTTATGGCGGAGAGTGTCCTGAAAGTCAGTGAGGGGCGCCCGAACTGTGTCGATCTGATAAAGAGCGGTGGTGTGGCGATGGTGATCAACACCCCGCTCGGGGCTGCATCGGCTCAGGATGGCTGGGCGATTCGCACTGCGGCGATCCAGCACGGCGTTCCGTGCATCACGACTCTTTCAGGGGCTGTCGCCGCCGAAGAGGCCGTCGTCGCCCTCCGCACCCACGAGATCTCAATCTGCTCGCTGCAGGAGATACATGGGGGGAAGGGGTAGTGCGTGGAGTTATTCGCAAGAATCCCCGTGCTATCTTGTTTTTCCTACATCTTCAGTCGCAATCCAAGACGGATCGGCAACCAGTCGAGAGGATCATTCGCGATCATGCTTGACGCATACTTCCCTTCAATATAGATACTTAGACCTCTTGAAATTGGGATATCGACGCCGATGCCGAACAGACCCACGAACGCTGATGCCGAGTATTCGGAAGCCCTTCGCTCTTCGTGGTTACCATACACGCCGACCCATCGTACTATCCACTCTTGCTGCCGATGAAATGAAAACCCCAATCCTGCCACTATGTAGGGCGATATGCTCTCAGGCCGCGAGATTAGATAGAGATTACACTCTGCAGTAATAGAAAACATAGTCATCGCTCCGCCTTGCTGCGAGGCAGACGAAACTTGATAAGGGACAAACTCTCTCAGAGAACCGGGTAGATTGGCAGACCACTTGCTGTATCCAATTTCGGCATGAAAAGCCAACGATGACGTCGGCGAATATCCAATCCCACCGCTCATTGTCAGCCCGCTGTTGCTCGTGTTTGCAAAGAATCTTGGAGAGGATGGCAACGACACACCCGCTGCCAGCCGAATCTCTGATCTGCTCTCAGCAGCGCGTTGTGCAGCGCTCTGCATGCAAGCGGCAGTGCGCTTCGCGAGTGCGAACGGAAATATGCCATCAGAAATGAGCTTCTCTACAGTCTTAAATGAAAGGGACCTAATCAGATCTCCCCACTCGTCAGACAAGCCACCGTCAGATGAAGCCTGGGCGTACCACGCAACTTTTCCGTCCGCTCTCGAATAGAATGTGACCTCGTAGTTTGCCCACAATTCGTCAACGCTGAACCCACCGAATGTTCGAGTTGTCACTGAACTCGAGGCGGTGTTGCCTTGGGCTCTGGCGCTCGCCGTAGTGGTGGTCGTCTGAGGAATGTAGATCGATTCTATCCCACTGGCTGTTGGCTTCACAACGAGTATCCCATCCACTCCTAGTGTATCGAGTCGAGCTGTAATCTGTATTGAAGAGTGCTCCTGACCAGGGAAGAACACCTCTGCTGACTTGAAACACTCACAAGTATCCAAGGAAGTAAGCTCCGCGCAGATCTGCCCCTCCGCGAGTTGACGCTGTTCCAAGCTCTGGAAGTTTCCGTCAACGAGAATCTTGCCGAATGAACGACCTGCTACCTCTGGATTGATCTGCGATACCATCCGAGTAGAAGCGCATCCCCCGAGCAATAGAAAGGGGAGAACGGCAAGAATAAATAGTGTGATAACTTGCCTGAGTTTCATAACATCCCTCCTACAACGGACATGAATTCTCACAAACTGAATAGTCGACAATTGCATCCGGAGTATGTCATCTGTCAATATTATAGTCAAGAGTTGATCGACCTTGTCAACCAAGATTCTCGTGCCTTTGATGCCCCCCCTCGGAATCCCTTTCCTCTCCACGAATCAAATAATTCCCTCTTGCCTCTCCGAAGTGTGTGGCTGAGCAGGAAAGGTCTGAGGCGATTCTGTTGTCCATCATGCACTTACGCCTTTCCGACTGCGCTTGGCATCGCACGTGCACTCACACCAGAGAAAATATCGTGCGGCGTACACTGATTACGCTGCCTTGACAATGCTACTCAAGGAAGAGTAACAGGAAGTAAGGGATTATGCTGTCAGGTAAGTCAATTCTCATCACCGGCGGAACCGGATCGCTCGGGCAAAAATTTACGGCTATGGTTCTGGAGCGGTTTCCGTCCGTCCGGCGACTGATTATCTACTCGCGCGATGAACTCAAGCAGTTCGAAATGAGCCAGCTGTTCCCGGAATCGAAACATCCGGCGATTCGCTATTTCCTCGGCGACGTTCGCGACAAAGATCGTCTGCGACGCGCCATGGAAGATGTCGATATCGTCGTGCATGCGGCGGCGCTGGGACAAGTTCCGGCGGCAGAATACAATCCGTTCGAATTCATCAAGACCAATATCGTCGGGGCGCAGAACGTGATCGAAACCGCTATCGATCAGGGGGTGAGCCGGGTCGTGGCGCTGAGCACCGACAAGGCCGCCGCGCCGGTGAATCTGTACGGAGCCACCAAACTTTGCTCGGACAAGCTGTTTGTTTCGGCCAATAACTTTCGAGGACGCCACAATATCCGATTTTCTGTCGTGCGCTACGGCAATGTCATGGGGAGCCGCGGCAGTGTGATCCCGTTCTATATGAAGAAGTCCCGCGAATCAGGCACCCTGCCGATCACCGATTCGCGCATGACCCGGTTCAATATCACTCTTGACGAAGGCGTGAATCTTGTCCTCCATGCGATCACGCACATGTGGGGCGGTGAAATCTTCGTGCCGAAGATTCCGAGCTACCATATTACCGATCTGGCCGAGGCAATCGCGCCGGGCTGCAAGCAGGTTCATGTCGGCATCAGGGCTGGCGAAAAACTTCATGAAGAGATGATCACCCAGACCGACGCGCTCAGCACGCTTGAGTTCGATCGGTATTTCGTGATCATTCCGCCCACCCCGATGTGGGATGTCAAGAATCTTGCGTCGGCCTTCGGCGGACGGAACTGTGCGGACGGCTTCAACTATTCCAGCGGCAGCAATACCGAGTGGTTGTCGGTCGAACAGCTGCGATCACTCATCAAAATTCATGTCGACCCGGATTTCGATCCGACAGGTTCCGCTACAAAGCTTTCGGTTCGCCTCAAAACGACGCGGCGGATTGTGCTCGAACGCGGACCGGAGTCGAGCGAGACAGTTTCTCGATTTGTCGCCGAGGTCGATCCGGTCGGAGCCGAGCTGTAGCGTCCTCTTCCCTATCTCGTCAGACAGCGGCCCGTATTTATATTGCTAACGACAAATACGGCAGTCTATACTTTGCATGGTCGAATTTGGACTATGCAAGCGACAGTTTCCATAATGATGGTGAGTGATCATGCCAAGACGTGAGGATTTCGCCTTGCGAACAATACGCGAGGCCGATCTTGAGATCGTTCTGGCCTGGCGTAATTCCGAGCGGATCAGAAATGTCTCGTACACCGATCATATCATCTCGCTGGAAGAACATCGGAACTGGTTTCGACGGGTTTCATCGGGCAATACCTCACAGCATTTCATCTTTGAAAAGAGTAGCCAGCCAATCGGGGTTGTGCATATCACGGATATCGACCACGTCAACAGCAAATGCTGCTGGGGCTTCTACATCGGCGCATCCGAAGCGCCCAAAGGGAGCGGCTCGATCATGGGGTTCATGGCGTTGGAGTATCTTGTTGAAACGCTCGATATCCGGAAAGTCACGGGTGAGGCGTTTGCGTTCAACACCGACAGCCTGCGATTCCACCAGCGGCTTGGCTTTGTCGAGGAGGGGCGGCTGGTCGGGCATGTCCTGAAAGCGGGACGGTGCGAAGATGTTGTGGTTATGGCGCTTCTTCGCGATGAGTGGTTCCGAATCAAGCCGGAGCTGGAGCGACGTCTCTTTCGTCCGGCGGAGGCCGCGTGCCCGGAATGACAATTGCCGGCCGCGAGATTGGTCTGGATCGGCGCCCGTTCATTATTGCCGAGATGTCCGGCAATCACAATCAATCGCTTCAGAGAGCGCTGACCATTGTGGATGCGGCCGCTCAGGCCGGTGCCCATGCGTTGAAAATCCAAACGTACACCGCTGACACGATGACGCTCGACATTGAGGGAGGCGGGTTCTCGATAGACGATCAATCGAGTCTCTGGAACGGGACAAATCTGTATCAGCTGTACAAAAGAGCACACACGCCCTGGGAATGGCACAAACCGATCTTTGATCGCTGCCGACAACTTGGCATGATCGGTTTTTCCACGCCCTTCGACGCAAGCGCAGTGGATTTCCTGGAATCGCTGGACGTGCCGGCATATAAAGTGGCGTCGTTTGAAAACACCGACCTGCCTCTGATCCGCCGCATCGCCGCTGCCGGCAAACCGATGATAATCTCGACGGGCATGGCCTCTCTGGCCGAATTGGACGACACAATTCGTACCGCCCGCGAAGCCGGAGCCAAAGACATTCTGCTTCTGAAGTGCACGAGCAGCTACCCCGCACCCGCAAGCGATATACACTTGCGAACCATTCCGCATATGCGGGACCTTTTCGGTACTGAGGTTGGGCTATCGGATCACACCCTGGGGCTGGGAGTTCCGTTGGCGGCAGTTGCACTTGGGGCGACAGTTATTGAGAAGCACTTCACCTTGGCGCGCGCTGACGGTGGTGTTGACGCACCCTTTTCGCTTGAGCCGAGTGAACTGCGTGCGCTGGTCGATGAAACCGATCGCGCCTGGCAGGCTCTGGGTGTTATCCGATACGGTGCATCGGAGAACGAAAAGAGGTCCCTGCAGTTTCGCAGGAGCCTCTATATCGTCGACGACATGAGTGCGGGAGATGCACTGACTCCGGATAACCTGAGGGCGATCCGCCCGGGGTACGGTCTTGCTCCAAAGTATTACGATATACTGGTCGGCAAGAAGGTGAGTCGCGACGTAAAGCGTGGCACTCCCGCGAGCTGGGATCTGCTCGGTTGAAATGACGACATCGACTACGCGTGCCATCAGATCCTTTCTCCCGTCCTCAATTCTCATTCGAATCTATCGACATCTGGCCGAACAGTATATCGACCGTCTCCCTCCATCGTACGATCCGGCGAAGAAGACGATTCTGGCGCTGAATCATTTCTATGAGCAGGACCTTCGCGCTCTGTCGCTAACATGCTGCGATTACAATTTCGTTGTCGTTGATGCTCCCCGATTGGTGCGTGGGGCGAAACTGTTCTTCGATGATGACGTCATTCAACTGAACGCCCCCTATGCCTCTTCCTCACCGTCCAAACGGGCTGCCTGGAAAAGTGAATGTCGACGGCTTCTGGATCGTGTTACAAAACGGTTTGGGATAGATCTGATGATCACCCCCGCGGATTGCTTCTGGTGGATTCGTGAAATGATTGACGTCGGGCACGAGATGGGTTTCAAGACCGTCGTGTTCGACAAGGAGGGGATCATCTCCCCGTACGACTTTGAAGCTGCCGCCAACAGGATCCGCACGATGGCGCCGTTCATGTCAGATCACCTGTATGTCTGGAGTGAACGACAGCGAACGTTTTGGAACAAAATCGGAGTTTCCAACGAGATTATATCTGTCATCGGGCAGCCACGCTCGGACCTGTTCTATCGCGAAGCCTCGAACGAAGTCGATGCGCTCTTTCCGAAGTCACAGCCCACGGTTGTCTTTTTTGCGTACATGCGCGACGCATATATACCGATTGAACTGGCAACCGCTGAGGGATTGACCTGGGACACGATGCGTGACGAGACCCACGACGAGGTCTTTCGTCTGGCACAGCAATTTCCGAACCATAACTTTGTGATGAAAACACACCCTCAGCAACCCGACCGACAACTGTTGAAAGATAAATACGAGCGAGACAACCTACGCGTGGTCGGTGGCTCGGGCATCGCCAATGAACTCATTCAACGCGCAAGGCTGGTAATCGCCTTTCAGACGACGGCTGTCATTGAGGCCATGTTTCTGGGAAAGAGGGTTGTCTATACGTACTGGAGCGAACTTCTTCCTCGCCTGGAGGGAGACCTGCTCCCGTTCCACGACGCTCCAGGAATTCGCGTCGCCCGATCGCTGCAAGAGTTCCGACAAACGTGCGAGCGGGTTCTGACCGGCGACGTATCGATGTTCGCGTTTTCGCAGGAGACTCTCGCGGCGCGTGACAGATTTGTCAACGAGTACCTGTATCGACCCGATGGGCACGTGTGTGAGCGGTTCTTTGATTCGGTGGGAGCGTATCTCCGATGAGCACTTTCTTCAGGAATACTCTGTTCTCCGGTCTTGACTTGATCATATTGATTATTCTCAGTTTTCTTGCCACGCCCATTCTGATTCAGAATTTCGGCGTCGATGGCTACGGCGCATTTGTCTTTCTCAGCGTCTTCAGTGTCTACGGCATGCTCTCGTTCTTCGATCTGGGGATGGAGGGATCGCTGATGAATCACGTGGCTCGCATCGATGCCAATGGCGACACGACTGAACTTGAAGATACCCTCTCCATTTCGCTGGTCTATTATGTAGCCTTAGGGAGCATTCTCGGAGTAATACTCTACCTGTGCGGGGATATCATTGCCTCGCGGATGCTCGGCGAACACTCGTCAATGAACAAAGGGGAAGCGCTGACAGCGATGACATATGTGTCGATAAACATTGTCATCCAATTCATAACGTTACCCTTCGCGGCGATACTGCAGGGTCTTCGACAGTTTGCCATCGTCAAGTCGATCAATTCCGCGATGAACATTGTTCGGTATGTTCTGTTGATAGTCATCGCGGTGAAGTTTCATCGAATTGACCTGGCCTTTCTCGTTGTCATGTGCCTATCGAGTGTTACCCTGGTCGCCTATGTCGTGATGTTCTTTCTAAGACTTACTGCGTTTCGCGGAATGCGACCTCGCTTCAATCTGGCGCTCTTGAGACATCTCTTCAGTTACAGCAGCATCCTGTTTGTCAACCGCCTGATCGGGCTGCTCTGCAATCAGGTCGACAAATTCCTGATCTGGTTCCTTCAGGCCGTAGCCAGTATGACTATCTATGACGTCGTCTCCCGCCCGGCCAACCTGCTTCGCCTCGTCCTTAGCGTGCTCAATTCGGCGATTATACCCGAGGTGGCGCGCCTGCACCAACTCAACGATCTTTCGTCGCTGCGTCGGTTGTTTGTCGATCTGGTCCGCTACGCGTATCTGATCCTCTTCCCCCTGCTCGCCGTGCTCTTCGTGTTCATGGATTATCTTCTGCGCGCCTGGGTCGGCGAACTGTTTGCGTCGAGCGCGTACCTGGCTTTGATACTGCTCTCCACCTATCTAGTGCTGCCGATTCCGTCGATTGCCTCCACGATGGTCGTCGGCATGGAGAAGGTAAAACAGACGATGTGGATTTCAATCGCGTATACACTCGTCAAAGTTGTCGGGAGTCTGATCTTACTAAACGTGATCGGGCTGGCCGGTCTCATGATAGGGACCCTGGTGGCGGAGCTCTTCTACCTCGCTCCCTACTCACTTTCAATGAAGAAGTTTCTGGAGATGGAAATCGACGCGCTTGTGAAACCCCTCCTGCCCATTGTCGCAGTTGGCGCCGTAGCTGCGGGCAGTCATCTATTGGTGCGTCTTCTGCTGTCCGACAACTACATTGCAGTGGGCTCCTGCGCCGGAACCATTCTTGTGATTCACGCGGTGGTCAATTACCGCTTCCTGCTCTATGATAACGAACGATCGTACTTGAAGCAGGTTCTCAGATCACCCGTAATTCCTGCCCCCAAATGGGATGCCTGATCACACGCGAACATTGAAGCCGTGATCTTTGAGGTATCGTTTGGCCTCCAGTGGCGTTCTTTCGGTGTAGTGGTACATGGCGGCCGCGGCGACCGCCGATGCTTTTCCCTCGCGAAGGGCGAGCGCCATGTGTTCATACTCGCCCGCTCCACCCGAGGCGATCACCGGAATCGACACCGCGTCGCTTACTCGGCGCGTGAGGTCAACATCGTAACCGGTCATAGTGGCATCACGGTCAATCGATGTCAGAAGAATCTCCCCCGCTTCGTACCCTTCCGCTTCTTTCGCCCACTCCACCGGATCACGTCCGGTCGGATGTGTCCCTGATCGCGTAAACACCTCATAGCGACCGCCCGGAAAACGACGGAAATCTATCGATACGACGACGCACTGCGATCCAAATCGTCGCGCTATCTCACGGATCAACTCAGGCGACTCTTCCGCAGCCGAATTAAGGGCAACCTTGTCAGCGCCGACACCAAGCAGAGATCGAACATGCTCGACAGATCGTATGCCGCCGCCAACTGTCAGCGGCATGAAACACTCGTCGGCGATTTCGTCGATTAGAGCGTAATCCGGTTCTCTCCCCTGCTGAGTCGCGGAGATATCAAGGAAGACGAGTTCGTCGACCCCTCGCATGTTGTACACCTTGATGGCCTGCATGACGCTCCCGACCCGCCGCCACGAGTTGAAGCCCTTCCCCTTCACAAGCCCAAGGTCCTTATAAAGAAGGGTCGGCATGACTCTGATCTTCAGGGACACAACTGACCTCTACATGGAGAGAAAATTCTTCAATACCTGAAAACCCGGCCGCTGGCTCTTCTCCGGGTGGAACTGGACTCCGCGTATGTTCTCATGACTGATCGCGGATGTAAGACCATCGGCATACGGAGTGCTGGCCGCGATGTCGCTCGGATCATCGCAACAACAGTGGTAGCTGTGAACAAAATAGAAATCGGTACCGGGTGTGATACCCGCAAACAGAGCATCCTCTTTGTTCGGAAACACGTCGTTCCACCCGATGTGGGGAATGCGGAGATCGCCATGGGCAGGAGTCAACCGCCGCACCTCACCCCTAATCCACCCCAAACCTGCTGTTTCACCCCCCTCAAGCCCGACGGTCGCCAGAAGCTGCATCCCGAGACAGACGCCGAGAAACGGAATCCCGCGGTTAACCACCTGCTCACTCAGCGCGTGATCTAGCTCTCGCTCCGCGAGGTTCTTCATCGCTTCTGCAAACGACCCAACTCCGGGGAGAATAATATGAGTGGCGTCCTTCAGGTCCGCCGGATCGCCGGTGACCAGTGGTCGCCCTCCGTTCTCTTCGACCGCTCGTGCCATCGAATCCAGATTACACATGCCGTAATCGACGATGGCTACCAGGCTCATAGATTATCGTAGTTGATCTTGGTCAGATTGCCGTTGCGGTCCTTCAGGAGATTCCCGCGAGAATCGCACACAAACAGCCGTTTGTTGGTAAACCGATCACAAATTGATATAAACTCGTCAATTGTCACATCAAGATCGTCAAGGATTTCATCAATCGGAGTGCCAAGGTATGTCCAGGGAAACTTTCCGTCGTGCATTTTCACCAATTGAAGTGCGTCTTCGCGCGTGAGTCGGCCGCGACGAAGATGCAGGCAGGCGAAATCGGTTGCCCGTCCGAAGCCATACTTGAGGAACTTGAAGTAGTCGTGTATACCGGTATGCAGGTTATCGAGGTTTTCATAGTTGACCATCGATCCCTCGATGGTCTTGTGATAGGTCGCCATGCCGTGAGCCTGTGAAAACAGCGCATTGGAATAGCCATCCCAGGGCAGATAGTAGCCGAGAAATATCCCTGTGACACCGATCCGTTTCAGCTCTTCGTCGGAAGGATACGTGTAGCTAATCAGATGCCGGGCATCGATCTCTTCCTGACCGATCAGGTCAGTTACCCGAAGCCCCAGCAGCCCGCCGAATTCTTCCAGCCAGCGACGAGTCAGCACATTGTTTTCTACATCGCCAGCCGGGCCACCGTACTCATTCTGGGAGTTCTCACCCCAGACCAGGAGTGGGATATTCATCTGTACTGCGACTCGAACCGGAATCGTGAAGATGGTCAGGTGTTCCGGCCAGGAGATATCTCCAATCTGCCTGAGGGCGAGTCGGTTTATTCGGCGCCGGATGATCGGGTTGGTGGTCACTTCGACATAGTCAACACCCCTCATTTTCAGATTCTCGATGTTCGCCCGGCCGATTGCGGACAACTTGCAGGTGGTGGCGGTCACACACAGGGGGTTCATTCCCATTTCCAGCACCTTAACCGTCTGGTACGTGCTATCCTTGCCGCCGCTGACCGGAATGATGCAGTCGTAGTTGCTCTGGTTCTTGCTCCGGAAGCGGTCGAGAATCGCGTGCAGTTCCGCCTTTCGGGCCGCCCAGTCAATCTGCTTGCGACGCTCATAACTGCGACAGGCGTTGCAGACTCCCGCTTCATCTATGAGCAGATCGGGTTTGGTTTCGGGCATGACGCACCGCACGCAGTAGGCGATTGACTTGACAGCATGCGACATCGAGTCGCGAACGATTTCCTTCTTGATCGTAATCTTATCCAATAGTTCTACCTCTCTTCCAGGATTACCTTGCAGAGGCTCCCGGCGGGAGTAACCAAGATTCCTCTCCCGCAGAAGTCAACAAGCATTTCATCCCACGCGATCGGGAACAGAGTTCGACACGGAAAATTGTAATTGCGGGTAGTGGCTCACGAAGCCTATGCTATCTAATGGTCTGAATCCGTTCGCATGCCCGCATCCAGAGCGCGAGAAACCGGTCGCCCGCTCCTGGAGAAGAACGAAGGGCGAGAAGCGGAATGGACTTTACTCGGGCAAGGAGGCCTGAAGGATGGGCAGCAGGATTGTCATTGTTTCAATTTTTGATCTGACCCGGGTATTGTACGAAATCTCGACAGCCATGTCCGCTGCCGGGCACGAGATCTTCTGGATCACGACGAACAACTACTGGACTGGATGGCTGGTGGAACGGGGCGTAGCACGCGCCGACATCCTTGAGCTCGTATTTTCACCGAGAGACTTTCTTGACGCGACGCTCAAAGAACGCCTTCTGAACGACATTGTCGCCGACGAGAACGAATGTGATCTGACCATCAACCAGATCTTCATGATGGATCAGTTTGTCATGAGGAAGAACAAGCCGGACATCAACGAGTACGCCTTCTTATATTACCATCACATGAAGGAGTTTCTATCGAGCCGCCGGATCACACACCTCTTCGCGGAACCGACGAACACTAACGAGATGGTCGCCTATCTGCTCTGTTGCCGTCTGGGGATCACGTTCATTTCACCAAGCGACATGCGCCACCCTCCCCGTCGGGTTGTCTTCTTCGACAGCTACCGGCAAGAGAAGATAATCCCTCGTCCAGAGAATCGAGAAACCGCTGAAGGCAGGACGCTTCTCGAAACATTTGCCGTAGACAGCCCCCCACCCCTCTACTTCGGGGAATTGAACAAGCAGCGCGTGCTGAGCCCGATGAAGCTGCTGAGTTCGATCAGCAACCGGGTGACTCGAAAGGCCATGTTCACAAGCCAGAACCTGACCAATCATGATCTTTCAGGACGGATCAGCCTCCTGACCAGACGATTGGTGAACGGCTTTGCGCTGCGGCATCTGTTTCGCTACGATCGACTGAATGATGTCACCGGAGCCATCGCGTACTACCCGCTGCATGTGCAGCCGGAATCATCTATCGACGTTCTAGGAGCCTATTTCAGCGATCAATTGAAGCTTGTGAAGGACATCAGGCGGGCGCTGCCGTTTGACGTCACCCTGATTGTCAAGGAGCATCCCAATTTCCTCGGAACCAAGAAGCTCGCCCTCTTCCATGCGATACGCCGAATACCCAATGTAAAGCTGATTCATCACGACGAGTCCAGTATGGAGATACTCAAGCGTTCGGCGATCCTGTTCACAATATCCGGTACCGCGGCTCTTGAGGCAGGGATGCTCGGGAAACCGGCCATCGTGTTCTGTCGAATGTTCTTCGATGGCTTTTCTTCTATTCACTACTGCAGCGACATGACAAGACTCCGCGAACTGACTCATGAACTCCTTCACGGTTTTTGTCGCGATTATGACGCCGACTGCAGGTTTATGGAACACCTGATGGCAAACTCCTACGACGCGTTCTGGTCCGATCCCATCCTGTTCCCCATTGTGCTCTCTCGGGAGAATGTAGCCAAACTACAGAACGCCTTTCTGAGCGTGGTGTCGCGTGATTCTTCTTAACGCTCTGTCGATCGTCGCGTATGTGGGTATCAGTCTCTATGTGTTGCGGCGACACAAGAAGCATTTCGTTCTCTTTGGCTACCTTTTCGTCTCACAAGCCTGGGCGCTGGTCTCTTGTTTCTACAACGATCTGGGCACCTACAACATCGAACTGCTCCGGTTTACTTTCCCAACTCTCGCGACGTCGAGGCTGGCGCTGCTGTACATAGTATTCAATGCCGGATTTCTTGCTGTTGCCGCGCTGCTCGACAAGGTGCCGCTCACCCGAGTCGACTTTGCCGTCTCCCCCGGATCACTTCAACTCGGAAATCTGAAGGCGTCAGCGTACGCAGCGATCGGGTTGGTGGTCATCTACATTGCCTACGTCTTTGCGGTCGAGGGGATTCCGGTGCTGTCGGGCTTTGGAAAATATGAGTTCTTTCAGGCCGCCGATCCGATGCAGCGCGCGCTGCTGATATACGGCAATCTCATTGCCTTCGCCCTGGGGTACTTTCGCGGGAAAGCAAATCGAATATCGGTCAACGGCATCATCCTGTTCGTTTTCCTCGCATATGCGGTGATGATCGGCAACAAGTTCTCGATGCTCGTGAGTGTTCTGGTGCATTACTATGTCGCCATCTATATCCGGTATTACTACCAACATCCCGACCTGCGTGTGCTCAGACTACGGCATGCCCTACTCGTCGGCGCGGCCGCGGTCGTAGTCGGAGCCTTTGCCTTCACGACCTATTCCGTGGTCATCGGCCACACGAGCATCGCATACAATTATCTTCTCAATCGCACGCTGACTTTTCAGGGGGAGATCTGGTGGGCCGTCGACAATGATATCGCGTCAAAGGGACCGTACGATGACGACCACGGCGAGGTCGAACTGACCAACCTCCTGCATCGCGGCGCTGTTCCCGCCGAAGAAGTCGGGATGAAGTATCTCATGATCAAGATTCTCGGTCCGAAGGTGGCATCGACTGTCATTGCGAGGGGATATCTGTACACTATGGCGTATCCCGCCATTCTGATCGCCATGTTCCCGTTCTGGGTAACCGCAGTCCTGCAATTTCTGGTTGGCGCGTTCTATTTCCTGATGCTCTATTATCTCTATTACTCTATCGTCTATCATCATGCCTTTCGCTCGATTGTCGCCATGGTCATCCTGATGCCATTCACCACTGTCCTGTTCACCGGCAACTTCGAAGTTTTTTTTACTTTTGGTATGATTGTGAAGATTCTCATATTGCTGACGCTCGAAATGGGAAGCTTCGGCGCGCGAAGAGGCAATGTGTCGGCATGATGCGATATCTGTTTCAGGATTACGACAACAACAGGGGGCAGGTCAAGATCATCTTCATCCTCGTGTTTTTTCGCTTCGTCAATCTGTTCGCCCGACGCCGCGGGTCGCTCCTCTGGTGGCTCGGCGTTCCATTCATGATGGCTTACCGAGTGATTGTCGAATACCTCCTGTGCGTGGAGTTGCGGGCGTCGACCTGCGTCGGGGCTGGACTGAAGATCGAACACGGCTATGCATTGGTCATCAACGATCGCACGGTCATCGGGCGCAACTTTCACGTGCGTCACTGCACGACAATCGGCTGCGTGAAGCTCGCTGACGGCTCTCAGGGACCGAGTCCGGTAATCGGAGATAATGTCGAAGTCGGAGCCAACAGCGTCATACTCGGCGGCATTCAGGTTGGTGACTACGCCAGGATCGGCGCGGGAAGCGTGGTCATCCGCAATGTTCCGGCCTACGCGACCGTCGTCGGCAATCCGGCCAGAGTGATCAGGATGGCCGATGCTGGAAAGAAAACCGCGCCCTCTTTCTATGAGGCCTGATCCACCCTGATGAGAGATTGCAATCTCATAATCATTAACGATTTCGCGCACATCAACGGCGGTGCGGGCAAGGTCGCGTTACTTTCGGCTCTCGGTCTTGCGCGGCGCGGACACGATGTGACGCTCTTCTCTGCAGTCGCACCGGTAATGGCTGAACTGTGCGGCACGAAAATCAAATTGATCTGCACCGATCAGCAGGAGATACGCGCTGATCCGAGTCGGTTTCGCGCCGCTCGACAGGGACTCTGGAATGCGACTGCCGCGCGTCGAATGGCACAGCTTCTGGATTCCTGCGACCCCTCACGCACTATCATCCACGTGCACGCGTGGACCAAGAGCCTGTCGACGAGTGTCATACATGAGGCCGTCAAACGGCACTTCCCCATACTCTGCACACTGCACGATTACTTCATCGCCTGTCCGAACGGTGGCTTCTTCAACTATCGAACCAACACTATCTGTACCCTGCGCGCGATGTCTCCCGCCTGCGTTGCCACGAACTGCGACAAGGACGGATATCTTCACAAAGTTTGGCGCGTTGGGCGCCAGGGGATTCAAAAAACCTGGGGCGGAGTCCCCTCAGGGATCAACCACTTCATCACGATCTCCCGCTTCAGTCGGAGCATTCTTGAACCATACATCCCGTCTGGAGCCATCCTCTTTGACGTCCCGAATCCGGTGCCCGGAGTGAAAGAGTCTCCTGTCAGATGCGGAGAGAACCACAGGTTCATTGCGGTCGGCCGCGTGTCGCCTGAAAAGGGACTCGATCTATTCGCTCAGGCAGGCCGTGAGACTGGAATAGCGCCGGTGGTCATCGGAGATGGGGAGGGCCGGCGGAGTCTGGAGTCGCGTTTCCCCGAGGTCGGTGTGACCGGCTGGCTGTCGGATGGCGATGTCAGAGCTCGGATGAAACAAGCCCGGGCGCTGATCCTCCCGTCGCTCTGGTATGAAACCCAGGGAATGGTCGTCCTTGAGGCGGCGGCTCTCGGAATTCCGGCCATTGTGCCGGACAACTGCGCGGCGAGTGAGAGCGTCGTCGACGGTTTGACCGGCCTTTGGTTCGAGACCGGAAACAGCAATGATCTGGCCGACAAGATGCGAAAACTGGAAGACAAGGATACAGCGACACGCATGGGACAGGCTGCGTACGACAGATTCTGGGCGGATCCTCCAACCATGGATTCACACCTGCAGCGCCTTGAGGCCGTCTACTCGAGTATCATGGAAGATGCCTCGCGCACCCCTTCGAAGGCTGTGAAAT
>CXWL01007399.1_pt1 | contig 18966 bp, 19 predicted proteins | sample 590931 | NCBI WGS metagenome assembly CXWL01 (sample SAMEA3498368, study PRJEB10139) | groundwater metagenome | biome: water well; material: biofilm material | place: Germany | collected 2015-04-27 | reverse complement strand
GGCATTGATGTATCACCGAGAAGCAAGAAAGGCGAAACAAGACTTGAGCCGAGTCTGGGCGGTACTTCCCACCGAACGCGACTTTACTTCGCTCGCGTTGGGGATTTCAGATGAAGCGAAGCGTGACCGAGTCACCTTGCCGGGATTGTCCTATAAGACGGAGCCCACTCTCATTGCGAATACGAGCAAGGGGCTGTTACAGGGGCCGATGATTGGGCGATACGAGGATCTTCGCCGATTCATTTACGGTCTCGAGACGGCGGAAGAGTTGGTCTTTATCGAGGATCTTGAGCTGGCTCGGTCGGGAGGCTTACAGGACGCGGCGTTGACGTTCAATATTAAGATTGCGACGTACCTTCGCGGCGATGCCGGGGAGTCTAGTTCAACGGGACCAGCGCACTAACCATGGATGCGAAAAAGAAGACGATTCTTGCCGTTTCGCTTCTCCTTCTGTGGGCAGGACTGGCGGTATGGCAATGGCGGCTACTGCAGGAGCCAGTTCGCGTTCCGCTCACGAATATCGCGGGTCACCCCTCCGTAGGGCAACGTGCGGCAACAGGGGGAACAGGCTTGCATGTAAACCTCCATCTGTTTACGTCAACGAGTCTTCAACGTCAGGCGACTTTCACAGCGCCTCGCAACATTTTCTCCATACCCCGTCCCGATGGCACGTTTGCCACCGGGAATGACCCAGTTTCCGTAAATCAGCCTGGTTCGTCTTTAGCTGAGACCTCGACAGAGCAAGAAGAAAAGTCGGAATTAGAGCAGTATCGATATCTGGGCTTTCTACGTGTGGGTGAGGTGCGCCGTGAAAATAAGAATATTGCCGTACTCAAGAAAGACGATGAGGTGCTGATGCTGAAGGTCGGTGATCGTGTCGACGACCACCTGATCCTTAAGGCGATCAACTCTGAAAGCGTGACGATCCGAGATACCGGTACCCATGTGGATCAAACAGTGTCGCTGTCGGAAAAATCGTCGGACCAATCAACAGACCAGGAGTGATGGTGAATGAAAAGGCTCTTGGCATCGTTGAGACGGCAAGAAACAGGGTTCTCGTACCTCATGGTAATGATTGCAATTACTCTTATGGGACTTGCCATGACGGTGGCCGCTCGGCAGTGGAAGACGATGGTGCAACGAGAGCTCGAGACGGATTTGCTGGCCAAGGGAATAGAAATTCAAACGGCTCTCGCACTGTATTCGGCCAGTACAAAGGCGGGAAGAGTCTTACCTGGTGAAGTGTATCCGCAAACGCTCGCCGAACTCACGAGGCCGCCCAAACCATTTCTCAGGAAGGTTTACCTTGATCCGGTGGGACGCGGTGAGTGGGAATTGCTGAGGNNTACGGCTCCGGCACAGCCAGCCATCCGTGAACAGCCGATCGTTCCAGAGGAACCGAGTTCACCAGATGAATCGAGGATCCCGGAAGAGGTGGATGTTCAGGCAACGCAATGAGCATGATTGGCTTCCCTCTCTCGGTTCTTCAGACCTTGCCACTGATAAGGATCCCACGCACCACGCATGATGGAGACTCTTGACCCGTCTCTTACTCACACGGTATTGTCAGCAGTTACTCCGAGTGGTTGGATCAGTTGGTGGGAAGCGTGGAAGCTGTTGACAAAAGCGCCTTAGATCAGAATATCGACGAGTCTAAGCCATTGCCTGTTTTGGAGTATGTCTTGGAGCTGGTCTCCAAAGCCAAACAGGCGGCGAGGAGATTGGCGTCTCTGCCGACTGCCACCAAGGATCGAGCACTCCTCGCCATGGCAGATGCACTTGAGGCAAAGTCAGACGAACTGCTCACCGCGAATGAGCAAGATTTGAAGGCGTTTGGAATGACGCCCGCAAAGAAGGCGATGGCAGATCGCTTGAGATTGACCGAGAAGCGGATAGGGGAGATGGCTGCCGGTATTCGTGAAGTGGCGAAGTTGCCCGATCCTGTAGGAATGATGTCCGGTATGTGGACGAGGCCCAACGGGATGCAGGTCGGGCGGGTACGTGTGCCCATCGGTGTGGTCGGGATCATTTATGAGTCGCGGCCTAATGTAACAGCGGATTCGGCTGCCCTCTGTCTTAAATCAGGCAACGTCTGTGTATTGCGAGGTGGTAGTGAGGCCATTCGGTCCAATACAGCGATTGCCGCTATTCTGTCCGAGGCATCGGAAAGGGCCGGTGTTCCAGCCGGCGCGATCACATTCGTCGATCGTGCAGATCGTGAGGTGGTGCCGGTGTTGCTCAAGCAAGATCGGTTCATTGACTTGATCATTCCGCGTGGCGGGGAATCGTTGATGAAACTTATCGCGGAACATTCGACGATTCCGGTCGTGAAGCATGATGCAGGTGTGTGCCATATCTATGTCGATGCCGACGCGGATTCGTCGATGGCGGAGGCCATTTGCGTCAACGCCAAAGCGCAGCGGCCGTCTACATGCAACGCCATGGAAACTTTGCTGGTCCACCAGTCGTCCGCGCGGACTCTGTTGCCCAAGCTTGCCCGAAGTCTCGGCGCGGCGAATGTCGAGATTCGTGGTTGTCCGAAGACCTGCGAGTTGATTCCCAAGGCCAAGCCAGCCAGCAAGCAGGATTACGGCAAAGAGTTTCTTGACCTGATTCTTGCCGTGAAAATTGTGAAGAACATGGATGAGGCGATGGCACACATCGCAGAGTATGGATCGCAGCACACGGAAGCGATTGTGACGTCGGATTACGGACACGCAATGCGGTTTCTTAAAGAAGTCGATGCCAGTGCTGTCCTGGTGAATGCCTCCACCAGGCTCAATGACGGGTATCAGTTCGGCTTAGGCGCTGAAATCGGAATTAGTACCTCGCGCATTCATGCGCGGGGTCCCATGGGGCTGGAAGAGTTAACCTGCTCGAAATTCATTGTCTTGGGGAGCGGCCAACTCCGCGAGTGAATGCCCTCGGACGCCATTGCATTTGCCCTGAATACGCCCGGCCATCTCCGGTTTCCTTCCACACGTACACTCGCTGAGTCCTTTGAAAAGATCGACGGACACGTTCAAACTCTTCCGAATGGGCACCTCGTTTTTTATCAGCCTGATGGACGACGCTTCCTTGAAACAGATCCGGTAGGCCATCCCTTGCATGAGTGCGAATGGGAGTCAACCGGTACCGGAACCGTCTTGCTGCGGCGGGCGCGAGTTCGACTGGATTGGGGACGATGGGTTGGGATTAAGCCCGGTGGGCTGGTGAATGAAACCAGGCTGAATCTCGCCTCGAGGCCCAATTGGCAGCGGATCACACCGGATGATCTTCGTGCCCTGGCTGCAGCGGCGTTACGAGTCCCAACCGAGGAAGTGCGATGGTTTTATCGCGATGAGGATCTTGCGATTGATTCCACAGGCATGGCGACGATTCGCCAGCGAAAAGATGCTCTGTATATTTTAGATGGTGGAGGATTTGAAACGGTGCGCTTCATGGCCTGCATGGGGGCCATGCATTGGGAGCAGATTGACTTTCTCCCGGTGGTTGAACTGTTCAAATCGTTGTTGCCTGGGACGGGCTCTGCCGTGTTCGAGCTGATTCGTGGGCTCTACGACGATCAGAATGAGGGACGCTCTGCTCCAACGGTCTTACGGTATCGCGGGATTCCGACTTATCCATCCGAGGCAGCCTTTCGCTTGTTCAGCGGATGTTTTACACCTCAGCCTGTAGGTGCTGTGGATCCGTTTCCAGCGTTCATGAATCCTAAAAAATCTCATCGTGTTGAATGGCTGCCAGCCCAGCATCCTCCCGTTCGGTATCTTGAGGGAAACCGGGGGCTGTGTGTAACCGTGAAAAACTGGATTATTCAAAAGGCCACCCTTGCTGAAGATCCGGTGGGTCTTCCCTACGTCAGTTCGATCGGGCGCCGTGTGCTTCCGCTGGATCGCAGCCTCCGTGTCGAAGGGCGTTCGTTGATTCTAAAAGATCGTGAAATGGAATTAACCTTGCCATTGGATCCTGATCTCCCAGTCAAGACATCGCCGCCCAATGAATGTCCGGTCAGTCCGGTCGATTGGCGAACGGTATTCGCGCAAGGAGTTCTGAAGATTTCCCCTGCCGAAGCTTTTGAGGCGGTGCCCCTATTTCCAGAAGACGACCAGGAGATCGGCGAACTCGCTGCCCAGTCTTTCGTGGCGGACTATCTCGACGATCTTGGCGAGCAGGATCGCGAGATTGGAAGGTTGCGATCGCAAGCAGAGCGTGTGCTCATTGCCAACGGGGATGCGGTCATTGCCACGTGCGTCCTCTTTGACCGGCCACGTGACTATACCGTGCATGTTCGCTACGTTGCCTATGCGCAGCGTCAGGCCCAGCAGCTCTGGACCCAGTGCGCCGAAGTGCACCGATGGGATTGGCTACAACGAATTCGAATGGAAGCCGCTGATACGTGTGAAGCGTCTCTGGAAAGCCGCGAACTGTATGACCTGATTTATCAGTGGTTACCATATGACTCGTTTGATTCGTCAATAACCATGAGGACGGCTGTGACGAGACTGAGTCATATGTTACGGCGGGGTGGTGGGGCTTTTGTCGTCGGCCCGGTTCACCTAGGGGAGCTGCTGACGCACGAACCATCACGGTTGCTGGTACATTGGGAGGAATCAGTTGCATCACTCCCAACGTTCCTTATGCATAAAACGATTCTGCCCAAGGCCAGAGTGAAAACAGGGCTTACGTTGTTCCATGTCAGGCGGCCCTAGTCCTGCCTAAAAGAGGAGTGTTGTGTTGAGCTGGTGCTCCACAGTTTAAGAACTGGCTTGTCTCTGACGAGTTCTGTAGAATTTGCGATCTGATGTCTGTGCGTCACATCGTTCATGTCGGTGTCTTGGTCGGAATGAATCCGAGGAAATTAATCGGGGAGGAAGATTATGCCAAGCGTGTTGGATCGAGTCATCGAGAAAGAACTGAGAAGAGAATTGAAGGATGCGTTAATCAGGTTTGAAAAACAATTGCAACAAGGCGGTGTCACGGAAGAAAACGTCAAGAATAGAATGCGCGGGGCAAAGCAGTTTGTCGCCTTCCTGTATGGTCGCTATCTCGGATAGCAGCCGTAGTCGCCTGTCAACTTCTCCATGGGGCTGATCAATCTCTCGGCGCGGGCTTCACGGGCCATTGAGTTGACCGCACATATCGTAGTCCGCGAACGATTAAGAGTCCGGCTATGGTTGGGAGCCAGATCCATTGCACCTCGCTGGCAAGTACGTGGAACGCCTGCTCGCTAAAAAATGCGCTGATGCCGATCGGAGAGACGGCAACCGGTCGGGCTGTGAAAAAGTATCGACTTGTGTCGAGCGGGGAAAAGAACGCCACACCGAGTCCGCCATCGGTCAGTGCATCGAGCACACCATGTGATGCGGTGCAGAGGAAGAGATAGACGAAGAGACTCATCTGTGCAGCCGTCGATTGCTGTCGGTGCCAGACAGTCGTGAGCATAGCACTCAGGAGGCCGGCGAAGAAGAGTGAATGGGTCATGCCACGATGACCCCACAGATCACCGTATTGAATCCCGAAGGAAAAGCCGATGACGTCCAGATCTGGAACAATCGAACAGGCCATGCCGAGGAACAAGACCGGCCAGGTGAAGATGGGATGTCGGTGGGCTTTGCCGAGTGCAAGGGCAACGAACGCGTGGGAGAATGCCGAGGCCATGCAGCTATCTTTGTCGAAATGAATGAACGTCAGACCCCGTTCCTAAAACCAATTTGCCGCCAGGCTTCGTAGACCACGACCGCGACGGCGTTTGAGAGATTGAGGCTGCGACTCTCTGGGCGCATCGGGACACGGATGCGTCGTTCCGCTGAAAACGATTCAAGGAGTGTGGATGGAAGCCCGCGTGTCTCCTGGCCGAACAGAAACACGTTATCTTCGGTATAGTTGATCTGGTCATAGCGCCTGGTTCCTCGTGTGGAGACCGCGAACAGACGGCGATCTTTGAAGCGCTCCGCACATTCGGCCCAGTCGTCGTAGGTGTGGATCGTGGCGAACTCATGATAGTCCAACCCGGCCCGCACGAGTTGTTTATCATCCATGGAAAAACCAAGCGGCTTCACGAGGTGAAGCCGGACGCCGGTATTGGCGCAGAGGCGGATAATATTGCCGGTATTCGGGGGGATTTCCGGTTGGTAGAGGATGACGTCGAACATCTGAAGGGCAGTGTATCATGACACCCGCTCGCTGCACGATGACTCTGTGGCGCGGCGGAGCGCCATAGGTACGGCTTAGCAAGATGCGGAAAAAGACCGCCAGCGGCGTTCTCGCCTCACTCAGAGGCTCAACGTACGGCCTAGGAGCCTGTCGGACTTCCCGCATTATAAAATCACAAAAGCCAACGCCGTACTCTTGCCCCTCGGTATAATGACGCGTGTTCCTCAACAAGCGGGAGAGTCTGTATGAGCCGGTTCAAGCCCATTAAACGTGAGATGAACTACCTGTTCCCGCCGTCGATGAACGACTGGCTGCCGGAACAGCATCTGGCCCGCTTCATCGTTGAAATCGTCGAGCAACTCGACGTACAACCCATGGAGCGCGCCTATGGCACCAGCGGTAGTGCCCCGTTTCACCCGGCATTGCTGCTCTCCATCCTGGTGTACGGCTATGCCACGGGCGTGTTCTCCAGCCGCAAACTGGAGCACGCCACTTATGATTCCGTCGCGTTTCGCTTTGTGGCCGCCGACGAACACCCCGACCACGACACCGTGAACACCTTCCGCAAACGCTTCCTGAAAGAGATCGCAGGGCTGATGGTGCAAGTCCTGCTGATCGCCCGCACCCTGGGATCCTCCAACTGGGCAACATCGCCTTAGACGGCAGCAAGCTCAAAGCCAACGCCTCCAAGCACAGCGCCTTGAGCTATGGACATATCAAGAAGCTGGAAGCGCAACTGCACGGCGAAGTCAAGAAGCTCATGGCATTAGCCGAGGCGGCGGATAACGAGAAGATACCGGAAGGCATCAACCTGCCGGCAGAGATCGCCCGCCGTGCAGACCGCCTCAAGGCGATTGCCACCGCTAAAACCACAATAGAAGCCCGTGCCCAGGAACGCTTTGCGCGGGCGCAGGCCGACTACCAGGCCAAGCTGGATCAGCGTGAAGCCCAATCAAAAGAACGCGGCAAGCCGCCTCGCGGCAGAGCCCCGCGTCCCCCGGTCGCGGGCGCGCAGGACAAGGATCAACTCAACCTCACCGACGAAGAATCACGCATCATGAAAGTCGCCGGGGGCGGATTTGAGCAATGCTACAACGGACAGCTTGCGGTGGACATGGACCGCCTGCTGATTGTGGCCACCGACACGGTGCAGGCGTGCAACGACAACCAGCAAGTCGAACCACTGCTCACGCAGCTCGATACCCTCCCCGACGAACTGGGAAAACCGGTCAACCTGGTCGCAGACACAGGGTACTTCTCCGAGGCCAACGTCACGGCCTGTGGTAAACCAAACATCACCCCGCTGATTGCGGTGCAGCGAGAAGCGCATCATCCCGATCCGCTGGCGCGCTTTGCCGAACCGCCGCCCCTTGAACAAGGCGCAACGGAGGTAGCGAGGATGCGGTATGCGCTCCTGACGATGGCGGGGCGGGCACTCTAGGCGAAACGCAAATGCACTGTGGAGCCGGTCATCGGCATTGTCAAATCGGTCATGAGATTTCGCCAATTCTCGCTGCGCGGATTGGCACATGTCAAAGGCGAGTTGAATCTGGTCGCCATGGCGTGGAATTTGAAGCGGATGTTTGTCTTAGCGGGGTCGCTCAGAGCCGCAACGGCCTGATGGCCGACGGCAACCACCCTTGATGAGAGGCTGAGAAGCGAGTTGAGGGAAACCTGAACCGCTGTTCTATGACAACACGCTCACATTTGCCTGACAAGGCCGAGTTGCTGGTAGATTCAACAGGAAGTCCGACAGGCTCCTAGAGTACGATTCGTCTCTTCGTTCGCTGCGGCCTTGCTGGACGGCCTTTTTGCGCATCCTGTAAGGCTGTTCAACGTCGTCTCACACCTCAATATCCATGACGGCGACAGGGGACTGAATGAGTTTTTCCGCAGCCTGTTAGGTCGCTGGGCGGGGAGGATTGTACCCGTGAGGATTGAGGTGCTGCCATCGCCACGTGTCGATGCACATGTCGGCGAGGTTTCGTTCAGTCCGCCAGCCGAGAAGGGCAGCCGCCTTACCGGGATCGGCGTAACAGGCTGCGACGTCGCCTGGCCGACGAGGCGCAACTTTGTACGTCACCCGCTTGTCGCTGGCCTGTTCGAAGGCTCGGACCATCTCCAGCACGCTGTAACCGGTCCCGGTTCCAAGATTGACTGTGAGACACTCCGTCTGGTGCGTGGATTGTCCGAGTGTGTCCAAGGCTTTGAGATGTCCCCTCGCCAGATCCACGACATGGATGTAGTCGCGCACACCGGTGCCGTCCGGGGTCGCGTAGTCATCCCCGAACACGTTCAGATGCGGGCGGAGGCCGACTGCCACCTGTGCCACGAAGGGCATGAGGTTGTTCGGTGTGCCCTGCGGATCTTCACCGATCAATCCGCTCGCATGCGCGCCGACTGGGTTGAAGTAGCGGAGAATCCCGATGCGCCACGAGGGGTCGCTTCGCTGTAGATCCCGCAGCATCTGTTCCACCGTCAGTTTCGTGTGTCCGTAGGGATTGGTGGCGGAGAGCGGATGATCTTCCGTCAGCGGCAGCTGCTGCGGATTGCCGTACACCGTAGCAGAGGAACTGAACACCAGCGTCTTCACCCCACAGATTCCCATTGCCTCCAATAAACGTAAAGAACCGACGACATTGTTGTCGTAGTAGGACAGTGGTTGCTGAACCGACTCGCCGACCGCCTTCAGGCCGGCAAAATGAATCACCGATTGCGCACCGCTTTCTCGCAGCGCCGTCACCAGCGATGTCCGGTCGCGGATGTCGCCGCGGATGACGCGGAGTTGTTTGCCTGTAATGCGTTGCACACGCTCAAGCGATTCGGGATGGCTGTTGCAGAAATTATCGAAGACAATCAAGTCGTGTCCGGCCTGGAGTAGCTCGACACAGGTGTGAGACCCAATATATCCGGCACCACCGGTGACCAGAATCACGTATTCATCTCCAGGAGGACTTTCTTCCGAGGTTTCGTCTGAAGCCAGAGTAGCGGGATCATGAGGGGAGGTCAAGCGAGGGAATGAAACTGCAAGAGCGATTTGTGTGAGGCGGCTTTGCCTAAGCCCTGACTGCTATATTCTTCCTGCTTCTTGGTATAGTTGATTCCACGCGCAGTGCGGTCCAAAACGGAAACATGATTGCGTCATCCAATTGGCAAGACTCTGTCGATCGACCACGACCACGTGCCGGCGTAGTTCTTGTGATGATCGCGCTCACGCTGGTTCTGATGGCCAGTCTCTGCGCCGCTGCTGATGATGGGCCGGGGCCGCCGGCTGAACAAGCAGCTGAACATGCCAAAACCGCATGGGACCGCGGGGCGGTCATGTCGGCGCTGGAGATTCTCGATCACGGGTTAGGTGTTCATCCGGAAGCGGTCACCCTCCACAAAGTACGCGGCGATATCCTTTCTACCTTTCGCAACCCTCAAGAGGCCGTTCAAGCCTATGACCGAGTGCTCGCCGTGCAACCCGCTGCGCTGGATGTCCGCTGGGCGAAATGGGGGCTGTTGGTCCGGTGGGGGCAGGACGAGGAGGCGATTGCAGAACTGCACAACATCGCGCGGATTGATGAGAAGAATCCGCTCATCCACTGGCGGTTGGCGCAAGAACTGCGCAAGCTCGATCGGTTGGAGGAGTCGCTGGAGTCGTACAAGCTGGCGGTCCAACTTATGCCGGACCTACTCAGTTGGCGACTGGCTTTAGCCCGTGCCCGCTTTGACGTGTTGGATTATCAAGGGGCGGATGCCGACCTCCACCACGTGCTCCAGCATGTGGCGCTAGGCTCTCCGCTTGAGCTTCCGGCTAAGAATCAATTGGCACAATTGCATGAGTCGATGGAACGGGGCCGACGCTTTCAGCCGGCGCTGACTCCTGCTGCCACTGCGACCCAACTAAAAGAATGGGCTGCCATTCGGTCGGAGGCCTGGAAACTGTTCGAAGCCGGCCGCTTTCAAGATGCAGAACTGGTCTATCGCAGGTTGTTGGCGCTCAATCCGGACGATCCGATCTCTACCCATCAGCTGGGGCTGACGCTGATGCAGTTGGGGCAGTGTAAGGAAGCGCTTGCTGTGTTCGGGAACCTGTCGAATCTGAATCCGAGTGAGGAGGACTTCGCGGATACGACCTATCGGATGGGGCAGTGCTATGTGGAGTTAGAGCGGTGGGAAGAGGCGTTTGTTCACTTTCAGATCCTCCATGACGCGGCTGTCGAATTTGAACAAGCCAATAAGGATGTTCCTTTCCCAGCCGGTACCCGTGTCCTGGCAAAAGAGAAGATTGCTCGTTGGCTTGAAAAGGTACGGCCCCATGTTCCTGAACTGGTGAAGCTGAAAGAGGAAGAGGCGAAAGCGGAGAAGCAATCAGGCGACTCTACATCCGCACCATCGGAAGAAGCTCTGTTTGCAAAAGCTGTTGAAAGGCTGACGCCTCAGAAGACGCTTGAGACCGGAGCGGCAATCGTGGGTCGGGATGCGGATTTCAGTTGGTTTCGATTTGTGATTCCGGCAACCAAAGTCGTGCGGGACGACTCTCCGACCGGCGCTCACGAGTTCATCCCGCTGTACCCAGGCGATACATTTCCCACCACACAATCCGAAATCTACTTAGTCTTCAGACTGGTATCGGATTCGTTCGACGCCGTACCGCTGACCGCACGATGTGGCCTAGAAACTTCTGACTTGGTTGAAGTGCCACAGACGATGGTACAAGATCACGTCATGACCACCACGAATGATCGATCAGGGTATTTCTTGCTGACCCCTCAGAAAGGCGGATGGGCGCCTGGATACTACCGCTGTGGTCTCTTTGCCGGAGAACAGACCTCCGCCTATTCCTATGCCGATGAAGTCCGGTTCCGGGTCGTCGAGCCCAAACGGCCTTGATGACTCGTCTGCTTACCCAGTAAGAATACACCGTAGGTTCCAGCTCCAAGTTTAACAAGCAATGGGCTTGGCAGGATTGCCCCCAACACATGACCCTGCCTTTATTAGAGAGGTCACAACTGACCCCGGAAAGACCAGCACGTCATCCCCAATCTTGACCCCTCTGGTTATAAAACTCCTTGCACCAATGCATACGCGATCCCCGACGACAATCCGACATCGCTCTCGCGTTTCACCTTCTGGCGTTTTTCGACTCTTATCGATGGAATGGAAATCGGTATCGAGCAAGCCTGCCTGCTCGATCAAGACGTCATCCCCGATAATGATCTCGTGTTTTGCTGACACCCTTGCAGCATACAAGGCGACGTCGTCACCTATCTGAATCATCGCACTCTCGCCGTGGGTATAGAGAGTGACGAACTGACTACTGTCTCCCAATGCGCCCTCAATTAAACAATTCTTCCCAATGACTACTTTTCCTTTTCCTAGGATGCTTAACCTCTTGTAAATTCGAAGACCTTCCCCTATCTCAATATTGTGCCGAAATAGTCGACAAGTAACTCTATATAGGTATCCGCGGAACCACGCGAACATATCTCTCATGTGGATCCTGTCATTCTCATTACATTGGCTACGGGCAACCCTCTCCTGACGGGATTTCCCATGGCAAGTGAATAGGGTTTGATTTCTATATCCCGACAAACAGAGCCAACACTGACTACACAATCCGCTCCGATCTTACTGCCAGGTAAAACAATCGCATCATTACTCAGCCATGCATTGGAACCGATTGTAATCGGCCCACATTTGTTGACTGAGTGCGCGCTCCTTGTTCTTGCGAAACGCTGATTCACGAACAAACAATCTTGGATCAGCGATACGGCTGTCATAGATTTCGATCCCAATTCTACATGATTACGACAATAGATCGTCAGGCCTGTGAGATGACAATGTTCCCCAATGCGGACGGTGGCATCTTCCGACAATGTGACAATCGTAAGGCCCTTAAACGCGCTATGAGCAGCAGTGCAATTCTTGCCAAGAATGACCCTCCCAGGGCCGATGATCGTTATCTTCGCAAATGCCTTAAAAGGAAGATGAATTCTGACATTCCGTCGAACCACTCCAAAGTATAGAGCATAAGAACAGCCTCTCACTAACGCCCAAAGGACCTGGATGGCATATCGAGGATCGGCTAGGATCTTTTTAATGATATTGCACATGGTGAAAACTAGTGACTGGAAGCCCCCATAATGCCACCTATTTTTTTGATACTTGCCATCACTCTCTCAGCTGTCTTCCCATCACAATACTCAATGCGACATTTGTGGCGGTTCTTTTTTGAGAAGACGGCCTCTGTCCTCTCTTGAGGATGTCAATACGTCCGTTGGCATTTTCTGAGCGGTTTCCATCGATTCCCCTGGATGCAGTGATGCTGGAGATGGGGGCATGGTCGCCGAAAGCTTGAGGTTAACGGAACGTGGGGGCGGGGTTGATCGGAAGATCGGCTGGCCCAGCGCCGCGCCCAAGAATCGCAATTCAGCAAACACGAATGAAGGCAACGCTTCAAACGGGATCGAGCCATCAAGGCTCGCAGATTGCCGTACACTCCCAGTCCGTAAGGCACTGATTACAACTTTGACAAAAACTTGAGTAGCTGGCCAGCCATGATTCTTCTTCCCGTTTCATTTAAGTGCCCATCGTCGCTCGTATAGTCCGGCACGAGAGAATAGTATGTGGTTCCGTTACTTGTGAAGCTAGCTTTCCTGCCATCAGGATACGTGGACTCAATTCCCGCCAAGTCAAAAAGCGGATCTCTTCCTCCGTACTCATGTCTCAGCATTGTGTTCAAGACGTTCTTCTTAATATTGTTGTCCTCTCTGCCAAGCACACCTTTGATCCATCCTTTTATCGAAGGAGCAGATAACGATAGGGGAACGGTAAGATGGACAAACTGGGTGTTCGGATACTTATTCTTGAGACGTTGCATGGCAGTCTTATAAGCAGTAAAGACTGCTTCGACATCGGTGTTTCTCGTAATGTCAACATAGCAAAACTTAAAAAATGCAATCTCCGCCTTCCCGCCAATACCAGTGTCAATGGAACGAACGAAATCATTGATTTTTGACACCGGATCCTCGTTCTCACCGACCATTGAATGGGCAAACACCGGACTATTCAATGCAAGTGGGTCCTTGGTTTTGGCTATTCTCAATTCAGCACCTTGATGTTCTTTCAGAATATCGTTTATTCCATCTATGATGTTGAGACCAACTGATTGATGACCAAAATAGATTCTCTTTTCAGCCACTGTTTTCAACACAGCGACCGTTACGGCCCCATCGGATTGTGAAGATGCACTCTTACTCTCTTGCATTTCTCCTCCTAGGCTGGTGCTAACACATATAAAAAACGAAACGCCTAGCATGAAGGTGAGCACTCTTCTTTCCATGGCATCATACCCCCTCTACTGACAAACACCTGAGGTGCTCAGCAATTGGCATGCTCTTTCCCTGTCCTTCTTCAAGAACAGACGAGGCGCTGGGTCATCCACCAGCCACTCAGCCACACTTTGTCCACAGGGAACTTCATGCCTTTTAAACGAATAGCTTGGAACGTTATTGTTGAGCACTGGCAAATCTTCTATGAGACAGATGTGTCGCGGATATTTTGCACTAGCAGCGGCTCCATATTCAGATACCGGGCAACCGCGCGCTTGGCATCGATGTCACGGTACACCCGCCAGACCTGGGCTTCGGTGAGCCCCAAAACCCCCGCTACCTCTGTGGCCGGAAGTTTGTGATTCTTGCCGTAGAGGCAGAGATCCATTTTGTCGAAGGGCAGAGAAAAATAGAACTCCTCCTGAGATTGTGCCAGTGAGTATGTGTCCGTGGTCGGAGGCCGCGTGAGGATTTCGTCTGGGACGCCGAGGAACGCGGCCAATTGATACACCTGTGATTTGTAGAGGTGCGCGATCGGCTTAATGTCGGCGGAACCATCGCCGTTCTTCACGAAAAATCCTTGGTCATACTCCAAACGATTCGGCGTTCCGGCGACGGCATACAGAAAGCGATCAGCATAGTAGTATTCCATCATCTTCCTTGTGCGCTGCTTGAAATTCGTCGCGGCCACCAGCGCCAGGAAGGCGTCGCCTGTCAGACGCACTTTGCTTTGAGTCCCATCAGGCGATTGAACCACCACGTAGGAGATGCGGAACTCCGAGCTGTCGAGCGACGAGAGCACCAGTTTGGATTTGTATCCGGCGTGATACTCGGGCACCACCTCCTTAATCGCTGCATCGCGGCGTCGGTAGCACTCGGCGCCTGTGAGAATGCCGGAGATGTCCTCCTTGAACGTCCTGATGCCTAACTTCTTCGCCAACAATTGCCCCAACCGCAAGCTGTCGTCTGACGAATCGGATTCCGGCATGAATAAACCAACCACCCGATCAGGCCCCAGCGCGCTGACGGCCAAGGCCGCAACCGTACTGCTGTCGATGCCTCCGGAAAGACCGACGACCAGCCCCTTTCTTCGGAGCCGTGTAACCACCCCTTCACGGATGAAGGCGCTGATTCGTTCCACCTCGGCGCCCGCATCCAGTTTCAGACTATCGACCGACAATGTGTTTGCTGTTTGGCCCATGTCGTTCCTCCTCAGGATTGCATGGCTGTATGCTATACAACGTGGGGCAACTTCGACCAACAGCGTTCTTCGATATCGGCAAGATGCGGATTAGCAACCTGTTCCGAAACTGCCGGAGCCGGAACGTCGAGCGAGCCGATCTCACGCAGACGCGGCCTTAAAATCTTGCCAGACGGAGATTTGGGCAAAGCTGGCACGATCGCGATCAATTTGGGCCGCTTATATTGCACGAGCCGCTGCGCGCAATAGGCCATCAGATCCTGATTGGTCAGCACCCCGGTCTTTTTGAGCGAGACGACCGCGCAGATCTTCTGCCCCAATATAGGATCATCGATGCCGACCACGCCGGCTTCCTGTACGTCTTGATGCTGCAACAAGACCTCTTCAATCTCGTTCGGACTAATTCGAAAGGCGCCGGACTTGATCATTTCGTTATTGCGCCCGACGATCGTCAGATACCCATCCGCATCCAACCATCCCACATCTCCCGTATGCAACCATCCGTCCCGAAGAACGTCGGCAGTCGATTCCGTATCGTGCCAATACCCTTGCATGATGTTGTCGCCACAAGCCCAAACCTCTCCTACCTGACCCGGCCCCGCCGTCTCGCCTCCATCTTTGACGATTTTCAGTGACACATCGGGAATGGCCCGTCCCGCCGACCCCTTTTTCAAGTCGAGGAGGTTGGGGGGGAGAAACGTCAGACGCGCCGAGGCCTCAGTCTGGCCGTACATAAGAAAGATGCGCCGATCGGGAAATACCGCCCGTATCCGACTCAACAGTTCCAAGCACATCGGCCCCCCGGCGTGCGTCAGATAGCGCAGAGTAGGAAAGGCATACGATTTTAGATTCGAGTGGTTCAGTAGCAACGCATAGGTGGTGGACACACCTGACAAGCCTGTGACCCCCGCCTTTATCATGCTGTCCAGAACGACATGCGGGTACAGCATGTTGTTCTCGATGACGAGGGTGCTTCCGGCAAATAAATGAGTCAGCATGACCGAATTACCATAGGCGTATACGAACGGCAGCACGGCCATGACAGAATCATCGGTGGTCAGTTGTAGGTAGGAGAGAATCGAATGGGTATTCGCAATCAAATTCCGATGCGTGAGGACCACCCCCTTGGGCCGCCCGGTCGATCCCGATGTATAAATGATCTGTGCCACGCCCTCCGGAACCACATGTCCAGAATTGTGATAGTCCATGCAGTGCAAGTCTTCTCCGGCAAAGAGGAACCGGAGACCAGTTGACTCGAAATCGCCAAGAGTCCACTGTTTCACGGCGGGAGATACGATCAACCCCGCCGCGCCAAGGTGACGGATGATCCGTTTCACCTCCTCCGCAGTGGTCTGAGGATGGAGCGCGACGACGATTCCGCCAAGTTCCAATATCGCCAGATAGGCGGCCACATACTCCGGTGAATTCTCCATCCAGACGATTACCCGGTTCTCTTCGAACAATCCTGCATCTGCCAAGCGAGCTTTTTGTGAGTCGACACGCACGCGCAGATCCCCGTAGGTCCAGCGACGGTCCTTGTAGATGACCGCCGTCTTTTCTGAATTGGCACCCATCATCCGACCAATAATACGCTCGATACGCGATTCGTCTCGCGTATGCTGGTAGATCTTCCCCGCTTCCTTGGCCGCTTGCATGGATCGCTTATCTCCCACTGTGGGACGTGGTCGTCTTGCCTTCCACGAATCGAATGAGCGCATGGACTGAATCCAGATTCGCCGGGATGAGGTCCTCATCTTCAACCTTAATGTGGAATTTCTCTTCCAGAAACGCGACCAACTCCAGCACACCAGTGGAATCGATCAATCCGGATTCCAAGAACGAGGTGTCACCTCCGACCGAAACGTCCGATCGTCCGAACAACAGGTTATCGACGAGATACTGTCGTAGATCCGTTTCAATCATTGTCATGCGACATACTCCTTCGGAAAGTTCTTGAGGAACCGATCGACCACCAACTGTGCCGACAAGATTCCAACGAACGCCATATTGTCCTTAACGCCGATTACGCGCCCTTCTCGCACCTTTTCCACCAATTTACCGACTCGCTCAGAATCGAAGAGGCCGCTTTCCGAGATCGCTCGTGGGCCCAGCAACTCTTCGACATAGTCCAACATCCTCTTAGACCGCCTGTTCACTAGAAAGCTCTGGCTATCAGGAGCTCGATAAGGCTGTTTGTGCCGCGTTCGAATCGTCTCTGGAACCAACGCAGCGACCGACTCTTTCAAGAGATACTTTTCGTTCAAGACCTTCATCTTGAGCGATGGAGACAACCGCGACGCGAACTCCACCACACGGTAGTCCAGAAAGGGGAACCGCCCCTCGACGGAATGGGCCATCGTCATCCGGTCGCCTTGTGACGACAAGATATATCCCGGCAGCAAAAAGGCAGTCTCCAGGTATTGCGACTGCGAAAAGCTGTCCCACTGGCCATAACGGGGTGGCAGTCCAGCTTCCAGTGAAAGCATGGCGTCGGCCTTCCCCAGTCGCTCTCTGATCTCTCGGGAAAAAAATAGCTTGAGCTTCGACGTCATATCCCAGCGGGGCAGATGCGAGAAAAACGGGCTATCGAGATCTTCCTTCCGCACATGGAAAAACGCGCGCAAATAGGCATCCGGCTGAGATTGCAGGGTCCTCATATAGGGGTACAGCCGCCTCAGCAGCAACGGGCGAACTCTCGACGCCGGATACTTGGCCCAGAATCGACGGATCTTTGCTTCTTTAAAGATGTCGTATCCTCCCAAGACTTCATCCGACCCTTCTCCGGTCAGCACCACTTTATATCCCTGCTCCCGCACCAACTTGGAGAGGAGAAACAGCGGTGCTGGAGCGGTTCTCACAACAGGCTTTTCTGTGTGCCATATCACATCGGGGAAGATACGCCCGATATCTTCTCGCCGACAGAGCACGGTTCGGTGATTTGTTTTGAAATACTCGCCGGCTTCCCGCTGGAACGCGCTTTCATCGAACTCTTTATCCTCAAACGCGACGGAGAAGGTTTTCAGGTTCGCGATCCCAAGTTTCTTGACCAGCGCCACGATCACGGTCGAATCCAGTCCCCCGCTCAGATAGGCACCGACCGGCACATCTGACCGCAATCGAATACGAGTCGCGTCGAGCAGAAGATCGAGCAACGCCTCGCAGGCTTCCTTTTCGTCCTTTGTTTCTACTGAGGCACTATAGTCGGGAACCCAGTATGGCCGGACCTGGATATTGCCCCGTTCGAGCATCAGAGAATGGCCAGGAGGAAGCTCCGACACTCCGGAAAAAATTGTTCTGGGTGGAAGCGTTACCCAGAATGTGAAAATCTCATCCAAGGCATTAGGATCAATCGCCCGCGCCATCGTGGGGATGGTCAGCAAGGATTTGATTTCCGATCCAAAAGCGAAACCGTCTTTGGCCTGTGCATAAAAAAGCGGACGGACTCCCAGTCGATCACGAGAGAGGAACAATCTCTCACATGTAGAGTCCCAAATCGCGAAGGCCCACTGCCCGTTCAGCTCCTGGACGCACTCTTCTCCTTTTTCTTCGTAGAGGTGAATGATAACTTCGGTATCAGATTGTGTTTGGAATCGATGGCCTCTTTTGACTAGATGGTCGCGGAGTTCCACATAATTGAAAATTTCGCCATTGAAAATGATCCACACGGTTTTATCTTCGTTATGCATCGGCTGCCGGCCCCCATCGAGGTCGATGATGCTCAGCCTTGCATGAGCCAACCCGACCGGCCCGACCGTATTGATTCCGATTGCATCAGGCCCACGATGGTTCACCGGCGCAATCATGCGCCGAAGCATCTGGTTATCGCAGGGCCTGCCATCCTGTGTCACAAATCCAGCTATTCCGCACATAGCACTAGGCTGATGGAAGTACCTTGAACGTCATGATTGTGTATTGCCTTCAACTCACTTGACGAGTGATATAGTAGGAGGGAATTGGAGAGGCTCCTTTTGGTCCACAGGCCAGAAACGTTACGTTCACCAGAGCCCAATGTCTCCACCGCTATCGTCACAATTCCATCCTGCTTAACAAGTCTGGAACGGAGATGATGATATTCCAACCTACCCTAGAGAGTTATTTCGTTCCAGTAACTTCTCTTAATTGTCCTAGGAGCCTGTCCGACATTGACGTGAGCGCAGCCTGTGACCCCGGGTGTCAATAGTGGACGCCATGAATGACAGCCTCATGCCACCGGCTGTTGACGGACCCACGGCTGGGCACATGCGGCAGGTGAGCGATTCCCGAGCCGGGAATGCCGCCGCTGACGGTTAGCGA